>Ga0335398_10008977_pt1 | contig 11687 bp, 3 predicted proteins | sample BON03_FD_205742 | JGI IMG/M metagenome (GOLD analysis project Ga0335398, IMG submission 205742) | Freshwater microbial communities from Lake Bonney liftoff mats and glacier meltwater in Antarctica - BON-03 (spades assembly) (version 2) | ecosystem: Environmental > Aquatic > Freshwater > Ice >...
ATTACTTGTTACTTGGCTTCTAATAATCTCTCATTAGTATTTTATGTGATCAATTTATTGTATTTCCTATATTCCATTCTCTAGTTCATTTATCTTTATTTCTCTAGCCGTAGGTTCCACCATTCCTCTGAATTCCTGAAAGTTTAATGGAAGCTACCTCTATTAATCAAGAGATCTCTTTCCTTCACTCGTTTCACTCCTTTGTCTATTCTCTTTGGAAAGTCGTTTATTCCTACCATTCACTCGTTTGATTTTCTTTCATTGAAGTACATTGGATCTGGGACAGAGGGAATGAAAAGGAAGTTACAAGAAAGGATGTTTATGCTTGATCTATGGACAAGGTACTTATATCTATCCCTCCATGGATTGAGGAAGATAAAATATATAGAAAAGAGCAGTGACATATCTATCCTCTCCTCAACTGATTAATCCTATAATAGTAACATCACTGTACATTATACATCTCTTGAAAAAGGAAGAAGAATACAAATAATATTGAGTGAGTGTAAACGAGATACAGCATTACATGGATTGTACAGGATATCATGAAAATATTCTTAGATCCAGGAGAGAGAACCATTTGTATCCATTTAATAAACAAGAGAATAAAATAAATAATATTTAAAATGATAAGTAAGCTACATTCATTAAGTACATTTATTAGAAGACAGCTTTGCTGGAAGAGAATCAAACCATTATACATCTTATGTTCTCTGTCTTTATATCCTGTTACTTATCTTATTCTAGGAATAAATAGTATGGATCCAAAGGAATGGTTTCTAGTTACCTCTCTTACCATTATATCTTCTATTTTACCTTACTTATCATGAGATGTAGGTGCTGTAGAGAATAAGACAGCAATTTATATAATTCTCTTAGTATAGGATAGTGAGTTATAGATCTTGTGTATCTTAAGAAAGTGACAATAGATCCGTTTCACTGATCCTTCTTTTATGTCTCCTAATAAACTAAGAATTACAAATAATATGAGTAAGAGAAGTAAGAGCATGTTCTGGTTGAGTTACTAAGAATTAAGATTGATAGTGAACTAGTACTCAAATAATAGGAAAGGAAGATAAGGTGAAAAATGAACTATTAAAGGAAAGGTACTCAAAGAGAACTAATTATTTATATCACTTATCCTCGTTTCACTCATCTTCTATCTTTTGTTAATTTCACTATCTCTCCCTTCAATACATAAAGTACCAGTACCTATTCACCGCAGTGATCTTCTCTTAATAATTTATCTCTAACTCTCATTCATCTTGATTATTTATATATTTCTTGTTAATGGAAGGTGAGGGACAAACGATATACAGAAAGAAATAAAATATATATAAGTAACTGATAAATAGAATGGAAGTGAGGATGTGAAGTACATTAAATTGATTTGTTAACTTTCTTAATAATGGATCCCTGGTTTGTGAAGTAACTAATAAACGATTATCTAGCTGAAAAATACATAAAATTGAGAAGAAATAAAGGAAATAAATAGTTACTAGTAACATACTCAAAAGATAATAAGAAAGTAATAAAGTATGTTAGTTAGAGAAAAAGAATAGAAGAAGATGTGCTGTAGCACAAGAGTTCACTAATAATTGTTTATAGAAGTTACTTGTGTTTCATGGGAGATCTCTCCATGGTCACTATTCTATTCTGTTCCCAGCTAGGTAAAAGATGTTCTTAGGAAAAGTAAGTAAAGAATCGTTTCTCTGGAGATGTATAACATGGATTCAATTTAGAGGATCTTATGTCTGGCTCTTCGATCCTCTTCCCAAATAAATAGATACTACAGAGAAAGGAAGGACAAGGATGTAGGAAAGTGAGCAAAGAGAGCAAAGCATGAACAAGTTCACTAATAATTACTTTATTTAACTTTATATAACCTTTCCTATCTTTTATCTATTCTCAATCATGTATAACTCCTCTTCTCAAACTAAATAAAGTGACTAAGAAATAAATCCCATGATGGAGAATTCAAATAACTTAAGAAACCGACAGGAAAGTCCATTATTGAGAAAGTGATGAAGAGGTACAGGAAGATCTATCTTACACTTAATGATTCAGCTGTTGGTCACTAATAATAAGATCTCTTGAATAAGTTTAATAGCATGAGCTGGCGCAGGAAAGTCTTATCTTATTTCTGATGTTCATGGATTACTCATAATAACTTCCCAAATGAATCCTGTACTTGAGGTGAGCATGATAGAATCTATAAGTGAGCTATAGAAATAGAGAACATAATAATTAATAAGATATAAGTTACTATCAATTTCCTAGGTGAAGTACTTATTAGTTATTAAAGGATTTAGAAGTAATAAAGTGACACTAGAAAATGAACAGTTGACCATTAAGCGTTATTACTACCATTCTTTCATTTCCTCTTCCATATTACTCATATAATTTATCTTTGTATATCGTTTGTTAGGAAAGTGACAGAAAAAAGGAAAAGATAGAAGAAACATAAGAAAGAAAAGAAATAACTTATGTCACTAGAGGTACTGATTTATTATTCCTATTTGTATCCCTCTTTTCTTTGTTTTATCCATATTATAAACGCTTTCTACAACCGATAGATCACTCCAAACATCAATTATTTTTAATATAGTGGTAGAAAGGAAGAGAAATAGTTATTATCGATGACTGGAAACTTAACATAGTATGATCCAAAAAGATAGAAATAGAATAAGAGATTGTATAAGTCGTTGACCATTCTCCTAATATAAGTGAGCTAGCTTGTGTTACTTTCATCAGAGAAATAAAATATATATAAGTAAGTGAAGGACTATGGTCACCCAAGAGAGAAATAGAAGAAATAGATTATTGGTAGTGCATGAACACAAGAAAGTAACTCTTATATTCCATTGATAGGCTTACTGGTCCAAACGATACACCCAATAGATAATCAAAGGTATTCCCTCCATTTCCTCTTCCTTGATTTTCCAGTACTTCTAATAACGATTACTACCATTCATCCAGCATAGCTGTCTTCTCTTACATATGAGTTATTATTGATTATGTCTGTCTTTCATCATTTTATATCTTTCTCTATCTTCCAGGAAATGTTATTTTTGTATTATTACTGTACATATTCTCTTTCTTGGTCTCTCGTTTCCACTCGTTTATAAGTGATACTAGGAAAGGAAGTAACTTAAACTAAACTAATAAAGTAATTTCTTGTTGAGTGAGCAAACAAGGGATAGTGAAATTAGTGAAATAGACATATGTTCTAGTAGTGAAGAGGATGTAGAGGATATTTGGGAAGATAAGGATAATAGAATTAATAGTGAACAATCCTTCACTCTCTTTTTTCTATCCCTTGTTATCTTTTCCTACCATACTACATAAGAAGTAAGTGAAGTACAGGAATGTAGGTAAGTGAGCTACAGGTAAACCTTTCTGGAATTCAGAGATTCACTTTAATATCTAATATTCAATGTACAGTAATATTTGATGCTCTTAGCATCACTGTCTTACGACATCTTCTCACTATCATATGTTGTTTATCTTAGTTGCTGTACTTTATGTCACTAATAAATGGAATCCACTTTGAAGAACTAAAAATAAGAAATAGAATAATCAATAAAATAAGGGATAGAGAAGAAATAGAAGATGGCAACGCCAGACAGGTAACATCACTAACATATCTTTCCTACAAATGAGTTCTCTCTAGAAACAAGATGTATGGTACCGATCTCTTGTATAACTTATCACTTATAAACTTACTTTTATATTATTTATGTATTAATTACTTTCTAGAGATCTCTTATCTTTCTCACTTTATTTGTTTAGCTACAGGAAATCAAATCTTTCTATTTCCTAGATCACAGGTTACTTATATCTCCTTTGAAACTAATATTCCATGGTTTACTTTTATTTCTCAAGACCATGGATAACTTATTAACTTTCTCTAAGATTCACTCAACAGTAACTATTACTACCATTCATGATCAGTACCTTGGTTAATTTACTATCCTACTACAACTTCTCAACTAACCTACATTAAATAAGTAATCCATTTCCAGTACTTAAAGCATGGATTATTCCACTATTTCTCAAGACCATGAGGAAGAAATAGAATTAACATAGAAAAAGATAATAATGAGTTATTTGGGATCTATTGACTTATCCTTCTTTCTTTTGTAACCTATAACTCTTTACATTCTTTGTTTGTAGCTTGTTATTTTCTCTAGGTACAGTAATATATTTAGGCTATTTCCAAAGGTTCTCTTAGTATCTTATATTATCTTTGTGAAAAGTTAGAGAGGAAAAGGGATTATATGGCTACTTCACTATTTCATATTCCAATGGAATCTTCTCTTATTCATTTCTAAGTACTTAATTTATTATATTTCTACCAGAAAGTGATACTAAGAAATACAGTTTATCTCTAATTTATTCACTTTCTTACAATTATTATATCTCCAGCTCTGCTGTATCACTATCCCTCATTTTCCACTTCACTCTCTTGTTTCTAAGTAATATGAATAATCTTGTTTGATAGGTTCAGGTAGGAAAGTTAAGTTAAGACAGAAAGAAGAAAAGGACAAGGAATCGGACCATTGGCTAGAAACTGCCGCTGGACGCTATTAACCCAGCTCACGGATCGCTTCTAAGGGTGAACTCTCCTTCCCATGGAATCTTCTCCTGCGCTGTATCTTTATTAATGGCAGCAACAGAACACAGGATTATGAAAGAAAATTGCTGCCGTAAAATGAATGAAGAGTTCCTGTAACGTAGAAACACTCACGATGGAACGGTTATTATATCAGTACCTGAAAGATATTTCACTTTTGTTAAGTACAGTAATATCCTAAAAGACACAAGAAAGTTATTATCTTAATGGAAAGGGAAGGATGGAAGTGATCCCTTGTTATTTTATTTGGTTTACTAAGAGACCTAAGTTATATCTTTTATCTATTATTACCATTAATTCCTTTTTTCTACAGAGAACATGGTACTTCACTACAAGACTTATCTATCTAGAAAGAGCAATAAATAAAATAGTTTCCTGAGAGATAAGACAAATGAGTGAGTGGTAACGAAAGAATGGTAGTAATACAAACCATGGAATAGATCATACATCCTAGATACCACTTCTTTGACCTTTCTTTTGCTACTTCTTTTTAGGAAATTCTACAGTAATTATGGAAGAGAGCTTCTTTTTCCTTCTTTGGAGTAACTTATATCTTTCACCTACAGGTAATAAGATCTTTAGAGATAGTGATACATAGAAAAGAGATTAGGAAAAATGGAAAGAGCAGTAATTTATCAGTTTTATTTCTATTTCTATCCTCGTTTCACTCATTTACTTTCTTAGTAATCACTTTCTATCTTCTATTTCCTAACTGTATCTCATATTATATCTCTTTCTATCCTTAATATCATGTAGAAACTAACTGATACAAAAAGGAGTTATCCTGCGCAGCGCAGGGGATCAAACTTCTCTGTCCAATATCATTATCTCTCACTTCTTTTTCCATTCATAGAGATCTTACTATTATATCACTTTTTCCTATTCATCCCTAAGGTGAGATCCAGGAGGTACCGAAGGATGGAAGTAACAATCAAGTAACTTATATCTTTTATTAGTTTTGTTAATGGATACAGGAAACATAGCAAACTTAGTGTGAATTGTACATTCTATCTTTCATAACAAGGGATAGACACGAATATTGGAAAGGAAGTACATATTAGTGAGTGAAGATCTTGCATTCATTTCAAATTACTCCAAAGAATAATCGTTTAGGAAGTAAGTAATAGTGGTAAGAGCGGTAGTAATAATTCTATTGTGAGCTCCTGTATCTTCTTTCCTTCCCTTGTCACTCATGGTCTGATAACTTATCCTTTTCTCTATCCATTCTAATTATTTCTAGTTTATATTTAATGTATCCTAAGGTAGCTCAAACATCATAAGTAAGTTCTCTGTAGCTAAATAGTTAATGCTAGAAAGATCTATAATAATTAATTGTCAAAAAAGAAGTTAAGAAAATAACAATAACAACAAATAAAATAGATATAACTTGTTTCATACCTTCCTTGCTCTGTTTGACTATCCCTCCTGTGAAATATAAGAGTGAAGTAACTATAAAGTGCATCCTATCTCCTATCTGGCTGTTACCTTCACGACTCAACAGATTAACTCCTAGAAACGTTTATATCATTTATATCATTTAGTTAGTATTGTTTGTATTACTACCTATAATCTATTATGTACCTTTTCTCAAAGGATAGAAAAAGACAAATAAAGCTCAAGATCTAATTTATTAGGTACATGTTGAATCCTAAGAGAAGTCACTTATAATCGATAATATCTTTAAATGGAAAAGTAACAAATTATCAAGAAAATGAAAATAACTCCCATTCATCATCACTTACTCATTACCATGATCCAGTACTTAATACATGATATGGAGAGTGAAGTAAGATTGGACAAGGGTTTAGATCTAGAAGTAACAGATATTTGAGGATTCATAAGGAAAGGTCTCTAGAAACAAGAAACAAATAACATTACAAGTGATGTTCCATGGTCTGATATATTTTAGTATCTTATCCTTCCTATCTCTAACTTCAGATATGAAAAGAAGGATACTGATAAGAGAGTGAAGGATTCACGTAAGACTCATTCTATTTCTTCCTGTTAAATCTAGTGAATAACATAATTACAAAGATAGAGAATCCATTGATAGGAACTCACTGTAACTTATTAAATGAATGAAATGAAATAAACTAAAGTCAACTTTGATAATCTATTGTTCTTCACCTAAAAATGGATTACTAAGAAACGAATATAAGTGAGTAATAAAGATCAAATGGATTAAGAATGATCAGTACAGGTAGCCAGAGAGGATAATCAATTCTTACTGTCACTATTATACATCTTTTCCATCAAGAGATAATAATTTGGGAAGTAGCTTGTCCTTCAGGATTATTACTTGTTTGATCCCTAGTTTCCTAGTCTTCTAATATTCACTTAGTTCATATCTTATATTATTTAAGTACCTTTTCTATAATTAGTTATTACTACCAAGGATCTCTCTCTATCTTGTTGTACTTCTTTTCTGTTGGATCCTTTTCTTAGAGCTCCCTTAGAAACAACCTGTACCTCTTGTAAAATCAAACCAAGCACAGCGCAGGAAGTAACTCTCTTTGACAACCCATGGTCTGATATTCTATCATTTCCTACATGTACCGATCTAGGAAAGAGAAAAGGAAAAAGTGATATAACTAACTATAATAGAAAGAACTTAGGATGATTTTATCTGTCATTTAGGATAATGGAAGTAATTTATTCATTTTACACCTTCGATATTTTATTATTAAGTACTCCAAATACATAAGAAAGTGAGTTGGAAACGATGTAAAATGGAGTGAGAAGTGAATTTTATAACATCAAGAAACCAAGGAAATTATGAATCTTATCATTGAGACTGGACAGTGAATCTAATATTGTAATAGAAAGATCACTATTATATGTTAAGTACAGGAATTCAAGAGCTTTGTTTAATGGGAGATGTATAGATTATGAATGATAAAAGTTGTATAAGATGTATAACCGATCCATGGACATGTTCATTCCATTCCTCTTCATTATCTTTCATGATATCTACGATTGTTTATTGTACTTAATTTTCTATCATTTAGGTATTTAGATCTAGTGAGTACCTGGAAGTGAATAATAGTGATAAGTTGAAGAGATCTCTAGAAACCAATTAATTATCAAAATAAAAGAATCTTTCACCTAGTTATATCTCATTTACCAGTTACCAATCTTGAGAAAGACAATCCTTTATCTGTAGCAAAAAAAGTCCCGTCCTGTAGAATAAATAACTCTTTTCTATCCCTTAGATCATAAGTAACTTATCTCTTTCTTCAGTTATATCTATTATATTATTGGTCAGTGACAAAGAGGATATTACAGTATTTACAGAATGAATCCTTTATCGTTTCTATCACTAACTTCTATATTTATTAGTATCCCTAGGAAATAAGTGATATAAGATCTAAACTCATACATAACATAATTAAGAGAAGATCCCTGATGGGAGCAAAGTTGATAAGTGAATGATCTATTACACCCATTTATAGATCTTAAGAAAGGAAAAGGTTGTACATTACTTATATCTCTTAGGAATCCATACTCACTCTCTTATCTTTGTTTCAGTAATTTCTTATGTTCTCTGTGAATTATTCTATTGTGTTATGGACTTTATTTTACTTCTTCATAATCCTTCTTTGTGTACCTACATTCTATCTAAGAAAAAGAAGAAATGAGTTATACATGGTCTCCACGCTAAATAACTTGTATAATTCACTGACCATAAATGATCGATTCCTCCTATATCTTACATCTTTCATTAATTTAATTAGTTTTACTTTGGGTCTAGAACATTACACTAATAAGATAATAAGTTCTTAATGGCTTGGATTATAACTGAAATATTAGTTCTTGTCCTTTTACCAATCTTAGTTTAATAGAAGATCCCATAGGGAGCATGATCCATCCTTTCTCCAGCTGTGCTGTATCATTTTCATGATTTATTGTCTTTAGTTTAATTTATAAATAGAAATAAGGAAAGGAAGAAAAGATGATGATAGAGATTATTAGAATATAGAAGTAACTCATAGATCATTTATCCTAGATCGTTCTCTTAGGAACTAAACTTATACATCATTTATTACTGATATTTCACTTCTTACAAATCATGGTTCATTCCATAAAAGAACAGAAGTTAGATTCCTACAAGACTTACAAGATCTCTTGGCTAGAAAGAGTTACCTGAGATATCACTTATGTCTCTTTTATTCACAAAACGTAAGAAACAACAAATAAATGGATCTAGAGTGAACCTACAATAACTTGATGTGAAATAGATAGAATGGAGAGAGATAAGAGATTAAGTTACTTCCGTGATAGATTCTAAGGAGATACTAGATTAACCTTCCCATATTACTATTAAGTATTTAGTTAGTACAGAAGTAAGAAGAGAGATGTAGGTGATGTCCACAAGATCTAGGAAGTAACTAATATAAATAATTCTTTGTTTGTCATTATTCTTGATAATAATTATATCTTAGAGATCTTTCTAGTAGAATAGGATTCACTTCATCTTTATTTCTTTCTTTCTATCTTGGATATTAGAATCCTTTTTAGGTTTAATAGTGACTACAACAAAGATAATTAAAATAAAGCTCTCCTCCAGTAAATAAGTCCTACAGAGAAATAAAGTACATTCACTTCCTTCCTTCCTAGAACCTTCCATTAATATCACTCCTATCTCTGGATACTTCACTATTACTTGATTATGCATCTGATGGAGAATAAAGGATCTTGAGTACTGGTAGAAAAAGAAATGAAATAGTAGGAATCCTAGATGATGGAAAAGAATGTAAGAAAGGAAAAGGCAACTAATATTCACTTTATTGAGTATGGTCTATTATTAGCAAGAGATAGAAATATAAGATTAACTCACTATTACTACCATGTTCTCTATCTTCTTCTTCTCCTTTGTACATAAAACTAAGAAACTAAATATGTATGATAAATAAAATGAGTGATCGTAAGAGAACCTGCATGTGATACATAAAATATTATCGATTACTACCATTCTCTTTGCTCATTCTATATCCCTTCTTTCATTCTTATCTTTTTGGATCACTGGATTAAACATTACTGGTACTTAATTGTTATAAGGATGATGTAGTGAGATCAAAGGATAGGTATTAATGTTCACTGTCTTTGGCTCTGTGTCCCTCGTTTTACTTCAGATCCATAGATCCTAAACTCGTAATCCAAACTAAATTTATATCTCAGGTACATATTTCCTAAGAGACAACTAGGTGAAGAGCTCTCATTGGCCTTATAGACCTTTTCCAATAGATCAAGTACAGGTAATGATAGATGAATGAGAGTTACTAATGTTCACTATTTCTTAGGAGAATGAAACCACTTTAAAGCCTTTATTTTTTATTATTCCTATATCTTATCTTCCCTATCTCCCAATAATGCTTAAGGTCCTTTCCTTTCAAATTCCTATATTATATATTACTCATATTATTCGTTTAACTAACATACATTATCTATAGTACATGTTCACTTAGTATTTATTTTGTCTATTCCTATTTCTTCTGTCTCTTTTATATCTTTAATCCATTTATCTCTGTAGCTTACTTATCAAATATCATCCATTTCCTAGACCCATTGATGAATTATTTTATGTAGAGAGAGTGACAGAAACTCAAGAATATGGGGAGGCCAGCTGTAGAAATCTGTCTCTTAGGAAAGAAGTAATTAGTTTAATGGACTTTTCATCAACTTCTATCACTTATGTTAATGATCATTTCTTAGACCGAAAGACAGATAAGTGAACAGGTGAAGAGAAAGAGAGTAGTACACAATGAATATGAAATGGATTCCTGTTAGATTCTTATGTTACTTTTCTTGTTATAAGTGATACATAAAAGTGAATAAGTTAAATTGTATCTAGAGTTCCTATCTTTGTTACTTGTTTGCTGTATCTGGAAGATAAGAAGTTAAGTGTAATGTCAATAAAGTATGTAAGATAAAGAAGTAAGGAAGTGGAAAAGGGATACTAGTAGTATCTATGGATGGAGGGAATACCTTTTATGTCTCTTAGGAGCATGGGACCTGCTCTATCTTTAACTTCATCTCTGGCTCTAAGAAGATAAGAGAGTGATATTCTAGGAATAAGTGAATAATAGTTCTTGGGCTCACGCTAAACTCAATTATCACCGATCGTAAAATAGTTCCTTGGTCTCTGTCCTACCTTCTTAGTTCTATATCTTAGAGATCAGTTAGAGAACATGGATAATCCAATTGTGAAATAGTAACTAAAATAAAGGAAGTCTTGAAGGAAGAGGTATGATAGTGATATCTTTTGTCTATTAGTAACTTATTTCTCTATTTTAGATCCATAGATCGTTTCCTCTGTCAACTTTTTCTTAGAGGAAAGGTGAATGTTCTACAGTAAAGTCTATTATGAATCATTTGAGTTTTTGAGTACTATTCCTCACTTTCTTCAAAAGAGATCTCTCTTTCTCTAAGTGATATAAATGATAGGTACCATAGTTAATGTTATTGTCTTTAAGAGTGATACAGGAGATAGAGATTACTTATTATCCAGATAAGAGAAAAGTTATCAATCTTGTCCTTTTCCTAACCCGTGAGTTTCACTCACTATCACTTACTTCTTATTTATTCTATCTCCTAAGATACTCAAAAGGAATTCAAGAGGTATTACTATTAATCATTATCTATTCCTAGTGATAAGTGGATGCTACCGTAAGTTCTTTCTATTAATTTATGTTCTAGTATCAATATAAGTTAGTTTCATAGATAATGGAATGTACAGAGCTATTTGTATCGTTTATAACTTTAATAACTTTATCTATTTCTTATGATCCCTCCTAAGAAAGTAATAGAATCTTCCAGTACCTCCAATAACTCTTTTCTTAGTATTACTACAACTCACTTTATGAATTGAACATACAATAGATCTTACATTTATCAAACAAGAGATAGTGATTACTAATAATGTATTCTTTGAGACTATGGATAATGCATAAAATGCATAAGACAGCAAACTATAATAGATATTAGTAACATAATTAATAGAAATGATTAAGAGAAGATCCCTACGGGACAAATGAGTGAGTGGTAACGAGAG
>Ga0335398_10008989_pt1 | contig 11677 bp, 10 predicted proteins | sample BON03_FD_205742 | JGI IMG/M metagenome (GOLD analysis project Ga0335398, IMG submission 205742) | Freshwater microbial communities from Lake Bonney liftoff mats and glacier meltwater in Antarctica - BON-03 (spades assembly) (version 2) | ecosystem: Environmental > Aquatic > Freshwater > Ice >...
CAAATCCAACGAATTCCGCACCGGCTTCGGTGGCGGCTTCGGCGGACGGGCCCGAGGCGAAAACCAAAACCCGAACATTCTTTCCACTACCGTGAGGTAGCGGGCAGGTGCCACGCACCATTTGATCGCTTTGACGAGGATCAATACCCAACTTGAATGACAAAGTAACCGTCTGGTCAAACTTGGGAGCCGGAAGCCCCTTCAAGATTTCAATGGCTTCAGCGAGCGGGTATTTGCGTTTTCCGTCCACTTTTTCGGCGGCGGAGCGATAACGTTTGCTGCGTTTTTTTTGCATGGGATCTGGCAGTTCAATCGACCCCGTGGAGTCTCCTGCTGGTTGTCTGTTACTTTCCGCCGGTGCGACGGAACCGGAAACAATAGCCAACCGAAGCTTCCTGTCAAAAGATTTTTCAATTTTTTTTGAACCGGGTTCGCTTTGGCAGGGAATCCCCTCCGCTCCAGCCTGAATGTTCGCTTTACATTTCAGAGAAAAACTCAGAGTTTTGCAATCAGTTCAAACCCACTTTTTGAAGCTGATCCGCTGTGACATGATGTTCGTGACCGGCGAAGGTGCTCTGAGAATCGGCGATGGACGAGAAAACCAACACCCCAAACTCAGAATACAATACGTTATGAAACTCTATGTCGGAAACCTCTCCTTCCAAACCACGGAAGGCGCACTTGAGGATCTCTTCACTCCATTTGGCCCCGTCAAAGAAACCATGCTCGTCATGGACCGCATGACCCAACGCCCCCGCGGCTTTGGCTTCGTCACAATGGAAAACGGCGAAGATGGCAAGAAAGCGATCGAAGAACTCAACGGGAAAGAAATGGACGGGCGCAGCCTCGTCGTAAACGAAGCCCGCCCTCGCGAAGATCGTCCTCCTCGCCGTGACTTCGGCTCCGGCGGCGGTGGAGAAGGCGGTGGCCGCGGCGGCTACCAGGACCGGAACTGATTCCGCGCCCGAGGATTTCACTCACCAAAAAACGGGGGCATCGGAGACGATGCCCCTTTTTTCGATCTGGGCCCAGCGTAGCAGGTCCGCTGCGATCAGCTTGCTCCGCATTTTGAGCCGATACGGGTGAGGCAAATGATCAAAACATCCGTTCCCAGCCAAATCCAAAGAACGACATTGAATGCGGTCATTGCAGAGAAAGGCTTCTTGAAAGGGAGCTGCGTTTGCGGGAAAACGCAGCCAGAAAAGCGGAAGCGGGAATCAGGCGCTCGAGCGCGCCCTCAGAACCCGGTAATCCGGCGATCAATACTCCGAGGTTAATACTCCGGGACACCGCCCGCCTTTGCGGGCCCGCCCGGAGGGAAACTCATTCGCCGACTTCGATACCCATCTGGCGCGCGGTGCCACAGATGGTGCGGAAGGCAGCTTCCTCGTCACGGGCGTTGAGATCATTCATTTTGATCTTCACGATATCGAGGACTTGCTTTCGAGTCAGTTTCGCGACTTTGATCTTGTTCGGCTCTTTGGAGCCTGAAGCCAAGCCCGCAGCTTTCTTGAGCAACACGGCCGCAGGCGGCGACTTGGTGATGAAGGAAAAACTCTTGTCCTTAAATACCGTAATCACAACCGGAAGAATATCTCCGGCCTGCTTTTGCGTAGCCGCATTAAATTCTTTGCAGAACGCCATGATATTGACGCCCTGCTGACCGAGGGCCGGGCCCACGGGAGGTGCAGGGTTGGCCTGTCCGGCCGGGATTTGCAATTTGATCTGTCCAACAATTTCTTTAGCCATAAATATAAGTCGCCGAACGCGGCGGAAAGGGGTGAGCAAGGAACCATGACCGTCTCGGCATGGCAAGCGGATTTTCTTATTTTTTGGAAAGTCTCCAGAAAAGAAACGCTCCCAAGCTCATGAAAATAATATTGGGCATCCAGATTAACAGGGCCGGATACGCCGCCGCATTACCCCGAAAGGTATCTGCCATGATGATAAAAAAGAAGTAGGTAAAGGCCACCACCAAGCTGAGAGCAAACCCCACCGAGGTCTCTTTGCGGTGGGTGGTGATTCCGAGCGGAATGGCAATGAGCGCGAAAGCCACACACGCCAGCGAGGCTGAAAACCGTTTATTAAACTCCACGCTGGCCTCCTGCGCCTTGCCGTCCGCTCCCTCGCGGATGAACGCCATCAACTCGGAAAGGGTGTAGGAACTGAGACGACGACCGGAGAGGTATTCGTTGTAAAATTCGGTCAACGCAATCGGGAAAACACCTTCCGAAAGGACGATCCCTTGCCGAATCTTGCCGAGATTGCGGGGATCTTCCTCGTCCCGTTGCTCGAAGCGGGCATCAAAAAGTTTCAGCAAGAGGCGGGGATTCTCGGGATCGGAGGTCAAAATCCCTCTCTTCGCGTAAACCATTTTGGTCGGCTCGCTTTTTTCATTAATTTCAAAGACGATTAAATTTTTGAGGGTGTTGCCGTCCTTGCCTCCCACATAAACCCGGCGGTCCGGGAATTGGTCCACGACTTCATCGGACCGAAATAGCGCTGCCGGATTGCTCGTGGCAATATCCACGATCGCGCGGGTCATGCGTTGTTCGGCCCGTGGCGCGACCTCGATATTGATCCAAAAACAAATGGCGGTAAGAACAAAAGCCAGGAGAAAGACCGGAACGCAGAGGCGGGGAATACTGACCCCGTTCGCTTTGAGAGCGATGAGTTCATTGTCGGCGGAAATCCGCCCGAAGACAAGGAGCAGCGCGGTGAGAAAGCCCCAAGGGATGGTGAAAGTCAGGGAGAAAGGCAAGACCAAGATCAGAAACGACAAAACGGTTCCGATCGGCACGTCCGGATTATTAATGATCACGTCGAGCAGCTCCTTAAAGAGATTGCCTAGCACGAGAACCAAACTCAGCACGACCACCCCAAAAAAAGCGGTCGCAAGAACGCTCATGCCCACGTATCGGTCTAGGATCTTCATCAAATCAAGGATTTTTACGCCATCAAGCCAACCGCCGGATTGATGGGACCGTTGGAATTAGGCCAAGGAACGTTTCGGTTCAAGCGTTTTACCAAAAGGAAAGAGCCTTCCTCTCGACTTCCCCGCTTTGTTGGAAATTTTGAGTTCGCAACCAATTCTCCACCTCTTGCAGGTGCATGGCTCCCCAGGGAACGATCACCCGTCGATAGGTCTTCAATGAGGTTTGAATTTCCGCAACGAGAGTTTGGTTCCGGGCATGGAGAATATCATGCATGACTTGGGATTGCGCTTTGACATCGCGCAATGGGGTCGTCGGATCCGCCAGCGCTTCCAGAATTTGGGAAGGATGGTCCGACTGCAAAAGCCCCGTCACACTGATAAGGAACGCGATCGTCGAGGGATGGAATGTCTCGACGTCCACATCCGCAGGGCGAAAATCAATGGCAGATTCCATGGCCACCTCCACTTCTTCGGGCGAGGCAATTCCTTCTTCGGGCGAGATCGGATGAGGCGGCAAAACTGTTCGATCCATTCCGTTGGCCACATTTTCCGCAAAGGCACTTTCACCCTGCGAAGCGATATTGAGCATCTTGGCCAACCGATCAAACTGTATCCCTTCCTTGCCCAACAACCCCTGGCGGTCGGTGACCCCTTCCACCAAGACTACCGAAGGCAGGGCCGGATCGGATTCCGGCAAAATTTCGGCATAAAATTCGTGCGCCGCCACATGCATCATTCCAGTCAGGCGCACCTCCTGGGACCCCAAGACGAATCGTCGTTCGAGCAAATAGATCCCATCGGGACGCACCCGGATATATCCCCCGGAGTAGCTTTCGATTTCCGTCACCAACCCGGCACAAACGGAGATTATCGCGCAGACCGAAGCCGCCAGAAACACCAGCGGGGCCAGCACCAAGGTGTGCCTCCACGCGAATCTCCGACGTTCCGCATGGACGACAAAAGGCAAGCGTTCGCGGCGGCCCCACCGCGCCAGAATCCCCACCCCGAGCAACAACTGCATCACCGCCACCCAAAGCCCAAGATGCGTCATCCCCTGCGGTCCCAGCGGAAAAGCCACGCCGGGACCACTCCACCAAAGAAACCCGATCATGGGCAACAAAACGCGTTTGGGAGCCCGCGGGGTAAAAACAATAACCCCCGCCAGAAGCAAACTTCCCAACAAGGTCAAAAAGGCCAGCGCGCTGCGAACCACGCTCAACCACGAAACCGTGGCACTGAGTTCATCGACCAGCGACAGCGCCCCATCGGCCAAAAAGGCGATCCAGAACAGATTGATTCCCACTCGCAACCCCACCGCCGCACGGTAGCGCAAATTTGGCTGACGTCCCGCTTTTTCCGCTCTGGGGATCTGCTCTTCGTTACTGCGGGGCGACCGCCTTCGACCGCCCCTGCCCCGCCAGAGCGGTCAGGGCGCCTGCGGCCAGAATAAGAACACCCGCGGACACCGCCATGGGCAGGACGGCATATTGGGCCTGTTCCGCATTCAAAGAAACCGCCAAGAGGATCCCGGCAAACATAGGTCCCACCCATCGGGCAAAACTCCCGCCCGATTGCATGACCCCCAAAGCGCGCCCCTGCCAATCGGGGTCGGCGCTCCGGGAGGCCAAGGCCGACAAACACGGCATCAAGAGGCTATTCCCAATGCCCACCAGGGCCGAGGTCGCCAAGAGCACCGGAAAGGTCGTACAAAATGCCAACCCACCCAACCCACCCGCCATAATGATGGCCCCAGTCAAAGCCAGAGTCCGCTCACCGAATCGGGTCACCAACCGCCCAATCAAGCCGCCTTGGATAATCACACCAATGACGCCAATCCCGGCAAATATATATCCTGCATGCAACGCATCCAGATCGAAACGATGGAGAAGCACGAGGGCAAACAAGGTCGTCATCATGGAGAACCCGGTGATGACCAAAAAATAGCTCGCGACACACCACAGAAATGTCGGTCGATCAATATGGGAAAAGAGGTGGGGAAAAATCGCTTCCCGCCGACCGCCCGCTCCTTTTCGCGGCAAGGACTCCGGAAGAAAAAAGAGCACGAAACAAAAATTCACCGCCGCCAACCCGGCAGCAATGTACATTGGCATAGCGTAGCTCCCAAATTTCACACTCGCCCAGCCCCCAAGTGCCGGTCCGAAGACGAATCCCAACCCGAACGCCGCCCCCAGCAACCCCATGGCCCGGGCCCGGTTTTGAGCTGTGGAAATATCGGCCAAATAGGCCTGGGCCGCACTAATATTGGCTCCGGCGATGCCAGCAATCAAACGGGCCAGCATCAACATTCCGACCGAACCCGCCAAACCCATCATGACATAACCGGCAATCGTCCCGATCAGACCCACCAGCAGCACGGGTTTACGCCCCACCCGATCCGAAACCTTTCCCCAGATCGGCGCAAAGAAAAATTGGGCCAGCGAAAAAATGCCAATCAACCAACCCAGCTGGATTGGCGTGGCCGCCAGCTTCTCCGCGTAGAGGGGCAAAACCGGGATGACAATTCCAAACCCAAGGATGTCGATAAAACAGGTGAGGAAGATGGTGGCATATTGCAGCGGACGATTGGCCATAAGTCAGAGAGGACTGAACAAGACTTCCTGAGCAATTGCAAGGAGCCCGCAACCACGGCGTCAGAGCGGGCCGCTATTTTAATACGATCAGATAGATCAGACACCCCAAGATCACACCGCCCAGAAGCAACAGGGCAATGATGCGTCGCCGATCACGCCTCGACTCCGCATGGGGACCCGCTTTGGTCCCCGGCTTGCGGGTGTATTGGTATTCTCCTTTCATCAAATCAGGAAGGGGCTCCAAAAATCCCCCCAGATTCATGCTACTCCACCACGATCAGTTGGCAACAACTCCCCGACAAAGCCCCCCGACACAGCCGCCTTTCTGATCTCTGTGCCGGGCGGGTCTCAGCTATTCCGAAAGCAAATTCTTTGGCCGATCATCCTCAGGTTTCTCCTGACCCTGCGGAGTCGGCATGGGAACCGGTCGATCTCCCAGTTTGGGCAAAGATTCCTCAGCCGGTTTGACGTTCAGTTCATAGGGCGTGCCACCGATGACACTGATCACATTGTCCTTATTTACCAAGTAGGGCCGGGTGTCATAGGCCTGATAGGCCTGCTGCTTGATCAACTTCCCATTGACGTCGAAATGAGAATATAGAAACGCCTTGGGAGCCGTATTCTGCAAAATGTGAACCTGGCTGGAGGAATCCACTTCGACATCGGGATCCCCAAAAGAAAGAAAGCGGCCCAGCTGAGTGGTGCAATAAATGACGCCATTGTCCCGATCTTCGACCCGGAGATATAGCATCGTCCGCTTCGGCAGCCGGTGGGAAAGCAAGGTAAAGGCCCGCGTGCTCCCGGCTCCGGCTCCGGCCGGCACCCCGACTATTTGTTTCCAGAGAACCCGACCCTCCGTGATGTTGATGTTCACCTTGGGAGAGATGAAGTAGCGCTTGAACTGCTTACAAAATACGGCGGCCCGAACGCGATAGGTCCCAAATTCACTCAGAGGATAAAGCGGGGTCAGATTGATTATCCGACTTAATTTCTGGCCGGATTCCACCTGCACCGGTTGATTTCGATACTGACTATTGATGGGTGGCAGGGGGCGTCCATCGGTCGTTTCAATTTGAAATCCAAACCACTTTTCCCGGCTCGTATCGTCCAGATCCAGAGTGCCTCCACTCATATTGGTGATCGTGACGGTGCACATGATCGGCTCGTACACCATATAGAGACTGCGTTTGAAGGAGATGCTCACGTCCACTTGAGCCCGAGCCGTCAGGCTTCCCCCCACGACGAGCAGCCCCACAAGGAAGAGCATTCCTATTCCGGACCGGATCACTTCGAGGATCCCTTCGGAGGCGGATCAGAAACCGTACGAAACCCGAGGGCCTCGTCGGTTTGCAATTCCGTCAGTTTCAAGACCCGCCGGGTCAATTGATAATCCTTGGGAGTCCGCCAGTTTCCACCGCGAATCACCGGCACTTCCTGGCTGGGAAGCTGGGGATCGGTCGCCCGGGAACTCGTCCATTCCGAAACATTGCCCGCCATGCCAATGACGCCAAACATGCTTTTATCGGTCTTGACCTCATCCACCGGTGCCCAGGCATCCCAGCCGTCAATTTCCCCGCCTTTTTTCGGATTCCGATCGGTATCATTGCCGCTGTTGACCAGCTTGGGATCGTCGTCGTCTCCCCACGGAAAAACATAGCCAGCGGTTCCACGAGCCGCTTTTTCCCATTCTTTTTCGGTCGGCAACCGATGACCCTTCCAATTCGCATAGGCATAGGCATCAAACCAATCCACCCCAAACACCGGGCTGTTGACGTCCAAGGGAGCATCGCGGTATTTTGCCCAGCGCTGCGCCCGCTCGTAGTAGCCCGGCATGGGGCCAGTGGCCAATTCCTCGGTAGCCCATTTTTCCGGGAGATGGCTTTTCCCCTTGGGTTGCTCGGAATGATTGAATTTTTCGGCCTCGTCGGGATGCTCTTCCAAATATTTGAGGAATTCGGCATACTGCCCAATGGTGACCTCATATTCGTCGATATAGAACGTCGGCAAATTGAGTTTTTCACCATCCTGATAGACAAAGGGACCGCCCGGCACCTCAATCATCCGATCAAAGGTCCGAGCCACCGCGCCCTTCTCCCGGAGGTGAAAAAACCAAACCGAACCGAGCGCCGCCGCCAGCAAACCCAGCGAGACCAACGAGCTGATGATCATCCCGCGCTTCTGCCGTTTCTTGGCTTCTTCCACCATGCGAATCGCGCCCCGTTCCTGGGCGTCCAATTTGTAGGCGTCTTCCGGAGCCACCTTGGGCTCCAAATCCGCCACGGCTTTGCCCAAAGCCGGCCAACCGGGGAAGGTGACCTCGCCACTCGCCAACGACTCCGCCAGCTTCCGCACTCCCAAGGCCTGCGCCTCTTCGGGCAATACCTCGATAATGACCCGCCCGAGTTGAGCCATCTCATCCGCGACACTAAATTCTTCCGCGGCCTGATGAACCGCGATGTTGGCAATGCGGGGACGGTTGTTCTTGGTCAAGAGGATCGCATTGTCGTTCAGAAAATTGTGGGTGATCCGCTCCCTGACGAAATACGTCATCACATCGGCCACCACCTTCATGACCTGCAGAGCCGTGTTCACGTCCGGCACCTCTCCGGCTTCCCGGATCTGCCGCAAGGGCCGGCAGGGCAAATACTCGCAGGAATAATAATAGATCCCGTCCTTCTCGCCCGCTTCATAAACCGCAAAGATACTCGGGTGGGCTACATTTGCCTTCACGCTGGCATTGGAAATAAATCGCTGGATCTCGGTCGGATCCGCGGCCAACTCGCGATCCAGAGTGTAAAATCGGACATGCCGCCCCATGTTCGTTTGCAAAGCGCGATAGATGGCCCCTTGAGGACTAGAACCGATTCGCGCTTCGATTTGGTATTCCCCAATGACGATTCCGACCATTTCGTCGTCCGGCAATTCCACTTCTCGGCCAACCGTGGCCGCTGCAGCGGCCACGGGGCCTGATGCCGCCCGGGCAGCCTTCGCCTTCGGCGGAGTTGCGGTCTGGGGAACTTTTGCCTGGGGACTGGCCACACGGGGAGTCCCGGCTTGAGCTTCGGCGACCCGAGGCGCAGCCGCTTGGGGGGCCACCGGACGTGGACTGGCGACCCTAGGGGTGGCTGCTTGCTGGTTCACTGCTTGGGGGGCCACCGCAGCAACTTGAGGAGTTGCGGCCGCCCGCGGCGTCACCGCTTGGGGTGTTGCCTTGGGGGTCGCAACTACCGCTTGGGGAGTCACCGCTTGAGGAGTTACCGCCTGGGGTATTGCCTTGGGGGTCGCAACTACTGCCTGAGGAGCTACCGCCTGGGGTGTCACCGCCTGGGGTATTGCCTTGGGGGTCGCAACTACCGCCTGGGGAGCTACCGCCTGGGGAGCTACCGCCTGGGGTGTCACCGCCTGGGGAGCTGCCGCCTGAGGCGTGGCTTTGGGCGTGGCCGTCGCCACCCGAGGGGTCGGCGCCTCATAAAGCTTACGAATAGCCGTATCCAAATCATCCCCCGTGACGGGTTTCTGCAGAAAGGGGTGACCCTCCATCCGGGGAGCATGCTCGGACACATCATAGCCCGAGATGAAAATAGTTTTCATTTTGGGAAGATGAGCCTGCAAAGATTCGCGCAGAGCCATTCCGTCGGCAGGTGTAATGAAAACATCGGTCACCAAGACGTCCAAATGCCCATGTTGATTAATCCACGCGATTGCCTCATCGCTCGTCGTCGCCGCGCCGACGTTTTCCCAGCCATTTTCTCTCAACCAGGCCGCCAATCCCGCGGCGAGCCCCGGCTCGTCATCAACAATTAGTACCTTCATATTACGTTACTCCTTAAGATAAAGTGGCACGGGAAATTCCTTGGCCAAGGTCGCCGGCTCGGAACGAAAATCTTGAAGTTCCTGATGATAATAAACCGCCACAATGTAGCCATGGTACTTCCTTCCCGGAGCTCCGTTCGCAGTCGAACTTCCCGGCAGGCCGCTCTCCGGCAGGATATATTGCCCGAGCAATAATTCCGGTTCGTCGGCGGCCCAATTCACCGGAGGGCTCAGCCACTCGGTTTTGACCCTGGAATCCGTGATAACAATCCCCCCATTTTCCCCCTCTTCATAAAAATAAATATAGATCCTCACTTCGGGCACCTTGATCTCGACTCCTGGCCGAGACTTGACCGCCACACGAAGTCGTTTCATTCCCGTCGTGCCATCCTGCAGCAAAGTATCCACAATGCCCAAGTCTGCCCCTGGCTGTAATCCGATGGGATCACGCATAGAGTCCCGGTTCTCGTCCACCACCGCGGTTTGATCCGGGCCAGCCGCAGAATTCGTCCGTTCGCTCGCTCCGATTTGCTGGGCAAGGAGCGCCATTTTCTTCCCCGCCTGAGCACGAATATTCGGCGGCAAGGCGGGAACATTGAGAGCCTCTTCCAAAGCCACCATTGCCTCGGCCGGGCGGTCGAGCTTTTCCAAAATCTCAGCCTTCCGCAAAGACACACTGGGGTCTCCCGGCATGACGGCATCCACCTGATCCAATGTTGCCAAGGCTTTCTCGAACTCCCCCACCCGGAAGTGGCGATCGGCATCGGCAAAAAGTTGCTGCGCCCGAATTAATTCCGCCGGATCCGCCGGATCCGCCGTGGCGACCGGCTCCAGCGCCAGAACGATCGGAGGGGCGACCACTTCCTCCCGCGCCTCAGCGGCAGCAGAGAGCATTTGTTCTTTGACCAATTTGCTGTAGTGCCAGGCCAGAGCGCACAATTGGATGACGGCAATCACTCCGAGCAGGCTGATCGCCACCAGAAAGGTGGCACCGATCGGTTGCCGGGGAATGGGCGGATGGGTTGTTGGAGAGGCCACAGGCGTCGCAAGATAACCGAATTTTGGAAAAAGAAAAGCCTCTCCTCGCGCGAGCTTAAGCTCCCGGTTCTGCGGCGATGACGGCTTGGAGGAGCAACTCCGTCCCTTTCCGCCGCACCCGCATCGTGACCTTCTCTCCGACATCCATTTTGGCCACCCGATTCCGCAACTCCCTCACATCCGGAACTGGCTGACCGTTGAATTCCACGATGACATCCCAGGCCCGAAGCCCCCCCACGGCCGCAGGTGATCCCTCGTAAACCAACAGGACCAACGCTCCGAACGCATCGGGGAGATTCAACTGCGCCGCCATTTCCGGAGTCAGCGAACGCATATAGGCGCCGAACCAAGGCCGGATAAAACGTCCAAAATCCCGAATACTTTCGAAGACTCTTTGTACGGTATTCGAAGGAATGGAAAACCCGATCCCCTGACCTTGAGGCGAGAGGGAATTATTGATCCCAATGATCAGGCCCTCCATATCGAGGAGCGGTCCACCCGAGTTCCCCTGGTTGATGGCCGCATCGATTTGGAAAAACTCATTGGCCGCCTCGCTGGCGGCCCGGCGTCCCTTCGCACTGATGATTCCCCGAGTCACCGTCTCTTCGAGTCCGAGGGGATTTCCCACTGCGAAAACCATCTGACCAACCTGGACCTGATCGGAGTCTCCAAACGCCAGGGGACGAAGCCCTTCGGCATCAATTTTCAAAATCGCGATGTCCGAGAGTTCGTCTTCACCGACCAACCGAGCGGGTAGGGCCCGGCCATCATTGAGATGTACCTCGACACTGGCGGCATGCGAAACCACATGCAAATTGGTCACGATGTGGCCTGAATCCGAGACGATCACCCCGGATCCCATGGCCGCATTGTCCTCGAGCGGTTTCTCGCCCAACCACATTTTCATCCACCGCAGCCGAGGATCCTGACCATCGGAAGAAATCACGTTGATACTCACCACCGACGGCAACACCCGGGCCACCAGCCCGGTAAACTCACGATCCATGGCCACAAGCGTGCCCGTCGCTCCCTCCATTCCCGGAGATTCGATCGTATGCCGCAGGGCCGTCCAATAATAGAGGAGCCCCACCGCCATTCCCACCACGAGAACAAAAAGCAAAAATCGCAAAACACTTTTCATCGGATCATCATTTCATCGCAGGCCGACATCACCATCCGCCCCGGCCCGAGGATTCTCCTCCACCGCTGCCCCCACTTCCTCCCGAGGAAGAAGAATTAGACCCGGCAATCACGTGATCCTCCCGGGCAAAACCACCTCGAACAAGATGGCCCCGCCTTC
>Ga0335398_10008992_pt1 | contig 11672 bp, 10 predicted proteins | sample BON03_FD_205742 | JGI IMG/M metagenome (GOLD analysis project Ga0335398, IMG submission 205742) | Freshwater microbial communities from Lake Bonney liftoff mats and glacier meltwater in Antarctica - BON-03 (spades assembly) (version 2) | ecosystem: Environmental > Aquatic > Freshwater > Ice >...
AGGTTGAAGCCCGCGTCGCATGAATCAAGTGATACCAGACCCAAAACCCGCTGCAAATCAGGGAAAAGAACTCGTGGCCCCGGCATGATTCGAACATGCGACGCACGGTTTAGGAAACCGTGTCCCCTGTGAGGAAGATGAAGAAGATGAAGAAGAATCGTGAGGAAACAGCCCTACCTAGTACTACCTAGAAACAGGCAGAACCACTAAGGTGCACCACGGATTTGCCACGAGAATAGGAAGCATTTGCCTTTTCAAACTTGACCCGGGGGTTGCTAGAGGATGCCCCAGGTACATATATATATCTAGTTTCAAGAGGCGTCCGAGTGATATTCCAGGAGCAGCAACCAGATTTCCGTAAGAATCGCGTTCAATGTGAATCGCGAACCATGAGGTGGTCTCGATCTCCTTTCGGGGCCGCGAAAAAGTACTCCCCTGAGACAGGTGACAGATTGCCTTTCTCCGCAGCCCAAACAAGGATCGTCGACGACTTGCTGATTTTCGCGTGGCGCTAAATCAGGCGCGAACCCTTTGGAAGATCCGAAGGGTAACGATCGACTTCTCATCATCACGACTTCTTGTCACGTTGGAATGTCTATCAAAAGTAGCCAACAGGTGCGTGAGTCGTTGCGTGGGCCATTGTGCTTTCCTTCTTTAACGAACCCTTCAACCCTATGGTCAACAGCAGGAAGGAAACTGTCCTATTCAGGTGGCGCGGGGTCACGTTAAGCATGCAGATTGAATCATGACATTTGGATATGGCCTGCCATAGCGCTTGGTGGGTTTGCCTGTTGACTTCTGCTAGATCTCCCAGGGGTTTGTGCGCGATATCAAATCTGGCCACAACAGAATGACTCCTACTCTAGAGGCCACAGCGACTAGTCGACTTGATTTCGGCTCTGTTCCTATCACCAGCACAGGCTGCCCACCGTACTCTTCTGCGTAGTCCAACACCTGGCCCAACCCGAGTCGAAATTGTTTGATCTGATTTTCATCCGTACAACTTTTCACCTCAGCTATGAAGAACTGCTTACCTCGGCGCCAAGCGAGATCAAATTGAAGATCCTCGTTTGTTGAGCGAAGCGGAAGTAACTGCACCCTTCTAATCCAATCCGCAAGAAGATTTTGAATCCTTATATGTTCACGACGTCCTTGTTCGATAACACTGGGATCGACGTCAAATGGCTGCGAATCGCTTTCTCTCAGTGCAAGTTCATCTATGTTCTCATAATTTTGCCATGAATCTGGAGTTTGGGATTTGTCAGGGCTTTGATTACCACCATAGTCTTGGAGCCAACCATTTTCTGCTGGCAAAAGCAGGAGGCTAACGTCAAAAGTTTCGACATCAGAATTCTTACTTGTGACCCACGATTCAAAATATGACACTGAATACTCACCAAGATATTTGGTGGCTCCCGATGCACCTTCGAAGAGGCGAATGCGCCGTTGCATTCTAGAGTGTGTTGCTAGGAGATTTAGCGCTGAGATACCTTCGTAGTCCTCTAATTCAGCTAATGAATGAAAATCGATACGAATTTGACCAGCTCTACTCTCCGCGTTCAGTCCACTTAATCGGTGATCGCCGGATTCAATGAAAATGAATACATCTTCACTGAGACTTGATAAGACAATTTCTCCGATTTTCGGCACTCCAAAGCGAATCCAAAGCAAACTGCGTGAGACAGTTTGTCCAATGAAGTGCGTCCAAGCCGTTGGGTCAATGGAGAATTCTGTCTGAGTTGCCAGAATACCGCTATCTTTACCTAGATCCAGGCGAGCAATTATGGCTTCTCGTAGCGCATTCAGCCCATAAACTGTAATGGTTCCTCCTCCTCCCGATGGAGAATTTGAACTATCCGCCGACTCACTCCAACTAATCCCTGCCGTTGCCACAATTCTCTGAGAGACTTCTATAGCCGATCCAAAATCCGAGACCCTCAATCTGACTGCTATTTCACTCACTAATTGTCTGGGTACCGTCGAACCATTGCTTAATGAAATCCCCTCAATACCAAGCAGCCTGCAAATATCCTCACAAATAGCGCTCTTTGTTTCCACGAGCATCCCCTTTTTCGTCAGTGTGTTCGAGTAAGCTTCAGCCATGTCAATCCGAGCCGTCGATCTCTTTGCAGGAATTGGTGGCTTTCACGCTGTTGGAGAAGCTCTTGGCCTGGAAACGATATACGCATGTGATGTCGACCCCCAGTGTCGCAGCGTCTATCAGAAAAATTGGTCTTTAGACCCTGCTGGAGACATCCAATCTGAGGTCAATGATAACAAAATTATGGTGCCACGACATGATATTTTATTTGCTGGATTTCCCTGTCAGCCATTCTCAAAAAGCGGCTCCCAACGAGGAATGGAAGAAGCCCGCGGTACATTATTTTTCAATATTGCAAAAGTCCTTGAAGCCCGACGTCCTCGACTTGTAGTACTTGAAAATGTACGTAATCTCTGGAGTTCTAGACATCAAGGAGACTGGGAGACCATCATCGCGATCTTGCGGTCCTTAAACTATCGCGTCGCCGATACCCCACTAGTCACATCCCCTCACCGCATCCCACCCGAGTTGGGTGGTACCCCACAAATACGGGAGCGCGTCTACATCAATGCAACCTACGTGCCTCCGTCGTTGCAAGGACAATTTGGTTTAGTCGCAGATTCGATCACTCGTGAGGAAGCCGGGCAAACTTGGAATCCGCAAGAATGGAGCCTCCAAAGATTCTTGCCCAGCCTTCAAGGAAGTGCTGCCAATGAACTTGAACTCGATCAGCGGGAAATTGAATGGCTTGATGTCTGGGAGGACTTTCTCAATCTTTTCACTCGCCGAGCCAAGAAACTGCCTGGCTTTCCGCTTTGGTTTGACGTTTGGACTGGGCAACTGGAAATCGAATCCGAAATGCCGGAATGGAAGCAGCGATTTATCCAGCAAAACATTAATTTCTATAATGAAAACAAGTTTGAAATAGATTCCTGGAAAGATGCACATCGAAACTTGGAAAATTTTCCGACATCCCGTCGAAAATTCGAATGGCAAGCCGGAGACCTAGATTCGATCTGGATGGGCCTTATCCAGTTTCGACCATCTGGAATACGAGTAAAGCCTGCAAATTATATTCCTGCTGCTGTTGCCATGAATCAGACTTCCATCTATGGCCCTAAGAAGCGTCGAATTTCAGTAGGTGAGTTGGCCCGGCTACAAGGCTTTCCTGACTGGTTTTCATTTGAAGACCAAAAAGCGAGCTCTAGTTATAAGCAATTAGGGAATGGCATAGCGATCGCTTCTGCATATCACAGCGTAAGAGCGCACATTCGCAGGGACGAGCATCTTTTGAGTAGCCAACGAAGAAGGGATATCGTTGAATTAGAGATTCGGGCTCCCGACAGTCCATTTACAAATTTAGAGAAATCTCCTCAAGATCGCTGAAGTATTAATGCTCGGTCAAATCCAATCGGCCAAGCAACGGCGAGTGCAAAAACTGGCGGATGCTTTGCGTTTTCACTAGCGTCCCTTCTTGCGACTACATTATGGATTTGAACAGTGACAGCGTCTTCAGTACGCATAAATGAATCGCCTAAATAATTGTTGCTTCGCCCTTGATGCAAGTTATCTATCGACCATTCAGTCTCAGGAAGGTAGAAATCTCTCTTTTGACCACTACGGACCCTCTCTTCAAGATTGTTCATAAAGATCACATGCGAATCTATATGTCTCTGCCTAACCGCATAAACGGAAAGCGCTTGAAGAAGTGCGTCAAACTCATTGCGGTCATCACGATGCATTGGCCAGTCGTTGAGTGCAATCAGTAATTCGGTCAAGTCAACTGCCACTACATGATGACGCTTCACCAATGGAAGATTGCGCTGGTCTTTGGCAAAAGGAGTGGAACGGGCTTTCCATTTATCAATATCATCTTTCACCATGAATCGCATGGAGTTCAATGTCGGAGCGAAAAGCCGCTCTTGACGGAATCTCCATCCTTCGGTAAAATTTATCCTCCGATGAGGTAATGAAATTACAGCGCTTCTAGTCGCGGACATTGATGGATCTAACATGAATCTCCGGGCCCAATCCTTCAAGGATTTTCCGGCCGCATCAACTTCTCGCAACTCTTTCCGCATTAACTCCTCGTGCTCAACGTAGTCTTGGAAACTCTTTCGAGTATCCGGATTAATCCATCCACGTAAGAGTGCTAGGTACTTTCTTTTATGACCAAAAAATCTACCTCTTTGTTGAATTGTGTCAGCGGTATTCGTGCCCGGCCCTCGTGGCATGTAGGTCACCGTCAGATTTTCAATCGTGAAGCCACGCTCTAACTTCAATGCCCCGATGATTATCCATGCTTTTGATTCACTCCAGTTGACATCTTGCTGCTTGTTTCGATTGCCTGAACTGTTCAAGACTCTCACAGACACCAGCTTGATAGCACGATGCATGCATTGTCGAAAGTTTTCGAGATCGAGAAAATTTACTTGATTAATCTGCTCTTCAGAGATCGTTCGACGAAGTTCATCACGAGCCGGCAAAAGAAATTTGTTTATGACTTGATCAGCAATAAGTGGATCCGACAAGTAATAATCCCACGCTTCAAGTATGTTATTAATCCACTGCCCGTAAATGTTATGGACCACCATGGTGGAGTGCGGATGTATCAGCATTGTGACAGGATCTAGTTCGAATTTCGCATCTTGGGTGTACCCCAGCGCTACCAGAAAGTACGCTAAAGAGGCCATCAGAGAGTATGGCGGCGAGTCCGTTACGAGTGGTTGAGTAGCAATTTGAACTTCTGAAAGCGGAATAGGACGATAAAATGGTGAGCCACTTCTAAAGAGATCCTTGCCTCCGATGTAACTTGGTCTGGATTCCAAAACAACGACAGATTGCGGTGAAAGCGAATCCGCCAAATCAAGGAGAAGGTTTGCCTGAGGTGTAGCCGTGTAAGCAACATAAGAATGGCGACCAGCTGCTTCTCGCAAACCCAGGATTGCCTGGTAGGTAGTAGATTGTCGCCCTTCTCGATGCTGAATATTCAGCCCGGCCTGATCCCCTTCATCATCAATAATGAGAGCAACGGACTGGACGCCCAAATTCCGAACTTCTTTCAATACGTTTGTTGCCCCCCTAATCCCTGCTTCAGTCTTTAGACAAATTAAAATTAAGACACGTTGCGAGTCCAATGAAAGGTAACTTGCAAACGCATGGGTTTCCCTTTTGAGGGGTTTTGATGCCAGGACTACGTTGCGAGTCCAATCTCGCTCTGTAAGCATGAGATCATCTTCCAGGCGTCCAGTGGTCTGCTTTTGCAGCGAAATTTTGGTACCTGCAAGAAGGACAATTATTTGATAGCCATTATCTTGGGCGAGCGTCAAAAGTCCTGTAAATGAGGCGGTCTTGCCACTTTGAACTTCACCTATAACAAGAAGCGACCTATCGCTGTAGTTACTTCTTGGGTCGAGGCAACGAGACAATATCTTCGTAGTTGCTCGCGTAAAATCCTGCTTCCCAGCAGCGTCGAGGAATGTTAATTGTTTCAGATATTTTTGAAAATTTTCACCTAGATTCGGTTCCCAGTCACTCAACTTTAGTCACGCCCGTTCCTAGGAGTTAGTGTTTTTCCTTTGAGATAAATCTCCTTCTAAAGAATCATTTATAAAACGCCGGAATATCTGGTAATTATCTACCATTCCTGTATTTTTCACTTTGATTTCCGAAAGCGCAAGCGCCATCGCGAGTCTAAAAACAGGATCCAAGTCAGCTCCAGGCAAGTTGGCAAATGAATTCATGAAAGGGTGCGATCGATTAATTTGTACTATCCAACCTGAATCGTTGGGAACCAGTACTAACCACTTAGCACCCGGACTGGTTACCACTTCAAGAGTGAATCCGTTATCAAGAGAGGGAACGCTCACCTGAGTTGACGATTCAATCTGTGCAGAATCCCGAATCACTTCCTCAGATGAATTAATAGGTAAACTTTTTTTAGAGAAAGCATCCGTAAAACCCTCGCGAGCAGCGCTTGCCGCCGATCTAGCAGACTCCTCAACGCTTCTCTTTGCATCTTTTGTTTTGGCCGTGGACCGATAATTGTTAGCCATACTTATCAGTGGTTCATCACCTGCTCTTAAAGCAGCGTGCATCTTTTCCTGTAGTTCTTCTTGCTGGCCATTTCGCCAGTCAATCTGGTCCTTAAAGGTAGTGACTTGCAATTGGGAAACATCGATTTCACCAAAAAGCCTCTGGTATGGAAATGTCGTGCTTGCTCCAAAAATTCTTGCTGGCTTGTAACTGTCGTCGTCACCCTCGGCAAGACTGCCCGCTCCAACTACCACCTTTCTTTTCCAGACGAGTGCAAGTCCAGACTGTTTGGTAGCTCCGGTTTCAAGAATTGCCATCCACCCCCGGATTCTTGGTGCGACGTCAGGTCGATTCGGACTTTTGTCATCCGACCAAGAGTCTTCTAAAGTGATATCAATAGGCATCTTCCAATGGCGAGATTCGGCTCCTGGTATCGGCCCTTTTTCTGTTGGCCAGTAGGGGGCTTTTAATATTTTGGGATGATTAAAGGCGATCGGTGTCTCATTTATGGACAGCACCATTTCTCCTGACTTCACAAAATCCCGGTAGATGCTCGATAAATACTCGATGATTTTGCTCCTGGTACGTCCTACTGGAATCCCTTGATGCAAGTCACGCATGACTATTCGAGTTCCATGTTCTTCAGGCATTGCGATTTCTTCAATGACTGGCAGTTCTTCGATCTCCTTTGACACGATCTCTGCAATATCAAGCGTGACCTGTCTTCTGATCGTTTCTCCCAATGCGGTTGTTGTCACTGTGTAAAAATTTGAATACCAGGCCGCCGCCGATTTCATTCCAATACCAAATTGGCTGATCCCTGACCTATCAAATGGGCGAACGGCAGGAGTAAAGGCTCGCTCAATGTCTCTCTCATAGATTCCTGCAGCATTGTCTTCGACGAGGATTTCGGGTCTTTCTCCAGAGACATAGGTGATATTTATCCTCAGCCGGTATTCGAGACCATGAAGCTCGCGAAGTTCATCTTTGTGGTCCAAATAACTTTGAATCGAGTTATCGACAAACTCTCCCAAGGCATACCAAGGTCGGTAGTTCATATTAGGAAAGAGCGATAAAAGTCCCACACCCGGCCGAATTTGAACTTTTGTCATCGCTGCCCCCAAACCCCAGTAATCTATCGTTATACAATCATATGGGTTAGGGGCTTTTTTTGGAAACGCTGATAGTTGGTGCTCTTTTCCCTGAATTTAATGTCGAATTGAAAGAATACCTGGTAGTCGGTATTTGCGATCTCGGCTGCCCTGTTTGCAGTGGCGTTCAAATTTTCGCACTAGAGGGGGCAGCCAAAAGTGCTGCCGACGTTTCATTGGTGTGCCTTAATTGCCGCCAAGTTTGTGAACTTCACGATAGTAGTTCATCACACCAGCAAAGCGTCGAGGATCGCGTGATGTTGTTAATTGAGAGCGATGGCCTTTACGCTGCGAGCCAACGCGCCAGAATTTCTTTGAAGGCTATTACAACCGGCACATCAATAGCAGTCGTCGTATCGGACTCTGGAGTAGATGACAGCGTCCACGAAACGAGATCTCTAGCCCCTGAAGAGGCTCCAGATGGTTTTCGAACAGTTGCGTGGATTCGTGAATATGAGGCAGAACTGATTGTAAGTTCCTATAGAAGTGAACGAAGTTATTTTTTGCGTGACGATGAGGGCGTAGTCATTTTGGAGACACGCTTTCACACTGCCCATTCTCCTGAATCTGTTCGCTATAAAGCTCAAGTATTGGCGATTCGGCACAGAAAGAAAGGTTCGAAGAATATCGGCTGGATTCGCCTTGAGGAGGCCCGGGCCGTTTTAGAATCAAGTGCTGACATGAAGACTATCAACTTTTTTCATACGAGTTTTGGACGCGGGGGGCGCGTCGAATTTTTCCCTGCCGACAGTGAAATAGCTCTCAAGTACCGTTCGCAGACCCGTCTGCTAAGACGAAATGCCTAGGCATCTATCTGCCTTCGGCGCTGGGACGCGCAGCACTCTCCTGAGCTCAGAAATACTTTGGGATGAATTCATCCCTTTGTCAACTGTGGTGATTACTTGCCTCCTGAAGTCCATAGGATTCCTTTCTTATCCAAGCCCATGATCGAAAACGAATGCCACGGCAGTGGTGATGAGTGTTGAGATCTTCGAGCCTCGGAAGTGATGCGGAGCATCACGAAGATGAACACTGTTTCATGGGGGAACTGCGAGGGAGTTTCACTCCCGAAGCAGGTCGGGTGGGTTTTCTGATGGCATCGGATTGATGCCGCCAGTTCTGTTTAGTTGTGTTTCTGTGTGGGCTTCCGCTTGTGCTTCAGCCCATGCTTCCGGTAGTGCTTCAGCCCATGCTTCCGGTAGTGCTTCATAGTGTGTTTCAGGAAGCGCTTCAGGTGGTGCTTCAGAGTTGACTTCTTGTAAAGGAAAATAGAGTAATTCAAGATCTTCAGGATCAAACTCAGGGATGTTCTCATGCTCACTAATCAGGCCACTGTTAAGTTCACTTTCCTTTAGTGCACGGTAGGACTGGCGATCATCAAGCTGACGCTGCGTAATCTCACGCAGTTTTTCTTGATTAACCCAAAGTATTGTGGTGGCATTCATTCGCTTTTTTTTGGCACCAACCCTACTGAATCTAACCAGTCAATATGGGCCCTCAACTGATCTCGCCCAATACCGGCATTGGCCTCAAGGCATGCCTGCGTCCACCACAAACCGTTTCTGAAATTGCTTTCAGTCTCCGCGTATTCCCCTTGAGTTGCGATAGTGAACAGGATGTTGCGCAGATCACTACGCCTGCGTTGTCCACCTTTCCCGCTGCCTTTAGGTAAAAGGATGTCTCGACAATCAAAAATACTCTGGGCGAATCGATTATTTGCTGCTTTTGAATTACTCATAATTACTCACTTTCATTGTTGGTTAGGTAGTCCAGTGCGGCACTTACACTCGATTAATAAATTCGCGTTTAAGGCCCTAGGTTTGCGTTGATGAAGGGCATCACACCGGGGATTTTTTCTGGGTCTTCTATGGAGGCGACACGCCGAGAAAAGCGGCCTCAAGTACCGACTTGAAAGCACCTCAAGGGTGCCCGAAGTACTCGACAGAATCATCAACCATCCTTTTGGCCGAAATCTTGCCTCGCGGTGTGACCTGGCCGCAGCAAGCCGCCGTTGGGCAAGTTATGTCGAGGTTGGCGATTCCATCCATTTCGAATCCACACCTGGAGCTCGTGCATCTGTAATGACGGAATTCGTATTCCTCGTAGTGCTTTGTCAACTCACGCCGAAGAGACATCGTCATTACCCCGAATCCATGAATCAACTTCTGTCATTCGGAACCGAACGCCTCTGCCTCCTGGAAGACGATGGCTTGGGACAGGTAGACAACTGCGAGCAGTCCACTTACGAACGAGTCCGAGGCTCAAACCCGCATGACGAGCTACCTCTTCAGCATTTACAAAAGGTTCCATCTGGAACCCCTTTCCACTTGTAGTGAAATCCATTAAAAGTAGGACACATGGATACCTTACTAGACTTAAGAGTAATACGAGTGATGTACTTGCACGTCGTGTCGTTAAGTGCTATGCTTTTCCCATGACAAACTCAGGATCAGATGCGGGGGATGCTCGCATTCAAGTGGTCGCAGGTGGGGATGGAACATTTCTGACTCATTTCTGGGATGAACCCACTGGCACCGAGGCTGTTATGTTCTATTGGCCTGAAGGAGCAGGCTCGAATCCTTTAGAGGAGCGTGTCTGGGAAGCACAGTGGCCAATGACCCTCGATGAGATCAAAGATCTGATTGAAGACTGGAGTTTTCATCCGAAAAGGGGATTGACTGATCTGAATAGACGAACGGTTCCAACCGCAGCCATGAACAGTGCATTCGTTTCCTCTAGGTCTTGGAATCTCCTTGTAGAAGCGGACAAACTTCATCTCCCAAACGAGCAGGAACTTTTAAGGATCATTGATTTGATTGATAGGGGTCAGATCCCAGGGTCGAAGAATCCGGCACTTGGAAATCGAAGGGATCTCCGTGGGCGGTGGAAAGAACTAAGAGCGGTGCAGATTTACATTGAGGCTAGAGTTTCAAGTCAGGATTCCAAGCCTGCTCGCAAAATTCAAGAGGAGTTGGAACTTGAAAACATCACCGCTGCACGGAACTTGATTGAACGAGCTCGACAGCATGAGTATCTTTCGCGATCGACTTCGAATGATGACATTGAGATTCTTCCAGCAGCATTCAGAGATGCTCTCGATATTTGTGAATTACGAAATCTTATACGAGCGCAGGAATTAAAGCCATGAGTGTTCACAAGCGATCAGACACGGGTAAGTGGCAAGCGCGCGTCAAAGGATCGGATGGGACGCGGCGAGGCCATTCATTCAGAACCAAGGCCGATGCGGAGCGGTGGGAGCGGGAACAGATACGAATGGCGGAACAAGGCTGGCTGCCCCCTGCATTGAGCGGGCGTGAATCTGTGGCTTCAGTAGGGGACAAGAGGATTAGGACTTTGGATCCCGCTGCATATAAACCTTCGACGGTCAATGGCTACGTGGGACTGTGGAACAGACTTATTCGCCCACGCTGGGGGACTGTTCCGCTGGTTAATGTCCAGCCCGCTGATATTCGGGAGTGGTTTTCAATGATGTCAGGGGAGTCAACAAATTCGACATCTAAAACACTTAGTGTTTCGCGCCGAAAACAAGCGCACCAAGTCCTTGCCATGATCCTTGACCAGGCGATTCGCGAAGGCAAGCTCATCACGAATCCAGCGCGATTAGATGCTGTCGGAAAAGTTAGGCTGCCACAAAATAGCAAGTCAAAAGAACATCGTTACCTCGACCCTGAAGAGTTACTTGTCGTGGCTGTTGCCTGCAAAAATTATGAACCATTCATATATTTTCTTGCGACAACCGGAGTCCGGTTCGGCGAAGCGAGGGCAATAATTGTCGGTGACATCACCATTTCGGAAAACAAACTTCGAATTTCCAAATCTGTTGCGGAAATTAATGGCCAGTTGATATTGGGCACGCCCAAGAATGGAGAGAGCAGGACACTGATTCTGCCTCAAATTACTTTGAATAAAATCAAGCCGCTCCTGGAAGGCAGAGCAAATCAAGATCTTGTCTTCACCGGCCCTCAAGGTAAACCGCTTAGGCATGCGAACTTCCGCCGAAGGGTATGGGTCCCGGCAATAGAGGTAACGGGCAATAAGGGATTAAGGATCCATGATCTCAGGCACACAGCAGCTTCCCTCGCTATCAAGTCGGGGGCTAACGTCAAAGTGGTCCAGAACATGTTGGGCCACAAGTCCGCACAGATGACCTTGGACCGGTACGCGGGGCTATTTGAAAGTGATCAGGTCGACGTCGCACGTCGGATGGATCAGATGATGTCAGAAACTCCGTGCCACGAAAATGCCACGAAGACGACTCGGATCACTTTGGGTCAAGTGATACCAAACCCAAAACCCCTTGCAAATCAAGGGAAAGAACTGGTGGCCCCGACAGGATTCGAACCTGCGACGCACGGTTTAGGAAACCGACGCTCTATCCCCTGAGCTACGGGGCCGGGGGGTGTGTGCAAAACCTAATGCATAAC
>Ga0335398_10008994_pt1 | contig 11669 bp, 11 predicted proteins | sample BON03_FD_205742 | JGI IMG/M metagenome (GOLD analysis project Ga0335398, IMG submission 205742) | Freshwater microbial communities from Lake Bonney liftoff mats and glacier meltwater in Antarctica - BON-03 (spades assembly) (version 2) | ecosystem: Environmental > Aquatic > Freshwater > Ice >...
TTTTGATATGTTAGAATATCATTATCTTCTTCTTTAAAAATCAATTTTGTTAATTTTGATAATACTGTGAAGATATATCTTGCTGAAGATGCATCTTGTCCTCCCTGACATCTACTTCCAAATTGTCCGCTTGGATATAATAGATTAATATTATTTGTACCTACATATATCTGAGCCATTCCTACAATCGCTTGTTGTAAAGAGTTTTCACCATGATGATATGCTGAAACTTCACTTACATATCCTGAAAGTTGAGCTACTTTTATCTCATTAGTATATAATTTTCTTTTAAAACAAGCATATAATATTTTCCGTGTACTTTCTTTAAGTCCATCACACATATGATTAATAGATCTCTGTAAATCTCTATTACTGAAATGTATCAAATCCTTATCGACAAATGATTTAAAATCAACATTAAGATTTTTATAATCTAATACATTATCCTTGTTATAATTAGCCAACCAAATCTTACGATCATCAGCTCTTTTTTTATTAAAAGCCAAGTCTATAACCTCGTCAGCATTATCATCGTATAAGTAAGTTACTTTTTTCATATTTTTAAAGTATTCTTTAGCTTCTTGATCGTTTGAAGTACCTAACCCTTTATAATACTTAATTTTCCAAGATCCTTTCTTAGCAATGTCTGTTTCACACCAACGTTCATAATCAGACATATTATAAAACTCAATAATGTCTTTTTTAGCACTTGATGCTTTAATAATTGGTGTAAGCATAGATGTTAGAAATCCTGGAATTTCATATAATTCATGCCACATACTTTGAAATATATTAAATATCAATCCTTTGATATGACTACCATCATGATCTTGATCTGTCATAATCATAATTGATCCATATCTTAATTGACTAACATCTGTATATTTTTTATTTTGTTCTAGACCTAAAATCTTTTTAATAGCTGTAATTTCATTATTATCTGAAATCTTCTGTAATGTTGCATCTTTTACATTAAGAATCTTACCACGTAGAGGAAATACACCGTATTTATCTCTACCGATAACACTTAATCCTGAAATAGCCATTGTTTTTGCTGAATCTCCTTCTGTTAAAATCAAAGTACATTCAGCACTATTTTTTGTACCTGCGAAATTAGCATCATCTAATTTTGGAACTATGATACGTGAAATCTTTTTTCCGTCGGTCTTAACAAGTTTTTTCTTATCATAAAACTCAGTTATACTAAGAGCTTTATCTACTATACCTGTTTTAAAAAGTTTTTCAAAAAACTTATCACTAAGTTCACATTTAGATCCAAACTTAGAAACAGGTGTTGTTAATGTTTCTTTACTTTGTGAATCAAAACTTGGATTTACAATAAGAGCTTTAACAAATATAAATAAGTTGTCTTTTATATGTTGAGACTTAACATTTTTTTTCTTTTTTGCTAAAGTCATATCAACGAGATTTTTTGTGATAATGTTTGTAATATATTCTATATGTTTTCCACCTTTAATAGTATTAATACCGTTAACAAATGAAATATATTCGAATGAACCTGAATTTGAAATAGTTGCAACAACTTCCCATCTTTCACCCGATGCTTCGTAAACATGAGGTTGTGTCTTCTTATCCAAGAAAAGTTCACAATATTTTTCAAAGTCTTTGACAGTAAGTTTACTTCCATTAAATGATACAGATACCTCTTTCAATGTTGTAGCACACGCATCGATAACACGACGATGAAATAGTTTATATATATCATCAGTTATATTATCTATACCAAACTTTTCATAATCTGGAGTAAAAGTAATTTGAGTATATGGTAATTTAGAACATGCTTTAACAATAGGTACATCTCTTTCTGTCATATTGTTACGAAATGTTTGTGTGTAAATCTTACTTGTATAATGATCTACAGTTTCAATTATGAACTCTTTTGAGAAAATATTTGCTAATTTAGAACCATAACCATTTTTACCACCCCAAATCTTTTCTTCTCCTTTATCATAATTTGTTGATGTTAAAAGTTCACCAAATATAAGTTCAGGAATCCATAAATCACCGTATGCACCATGCTTTTTAATATCAATACCATTACCATCATTAAATACTGTAATAGTACCTGTTGTCTTATCGATAGTAACTTTTATATTTTTAACATGACGAATATCTTCTTTTCCTTTAATAACCTCAGACTTCAATCTCATAGAATGATCTATAGCATTAACAATCACTTCATCAAAAATCTTAAGCAATCCTGGATTATAAATCAATTCATATAAAATCATTTTATTCGTACCTTCATCAAAAATATAACTATTTATTTTTTGAGGTTCGATAGAACCAATATATGTATCAGGTAATGCGAGAATATGTTCTAAAAGTTCATATTTTTTATATTTATCTTCAACATTATCTTTTGTAGTTTTTGGAGGCATTATACTAATATATGTGTATAACCTTTTTATACATATTCTAATCAATTTTTTATATATTAATTTTTTTTATTTGCGATAAAAAATATAAAATAATTTGCTTATAAGATATATAGAAATGAATATATTATCTATAACTAAATTATTAGATTTTGATAATCTAATTAAAAATAATAATATGGTTATTATAGTTTTCTCAGCAAACTTTTGCAAACCATGTAAAGAAATATTTCCTTATATTACTTTTCTTGCAGATGAAAATAAAGATATTAAGTTTATAAAGGTTGATATTGAAGAAGGACATGAAATTAGTGATAGTTATAATATTCAATCAATACCTCATTTTATCTTTTTAAAAAATACTACAGAAATATTATCTTTTACAGGAACTAATAATAAAAATCTAATAGAATCTATTAGAAAATTAAGAGACTTTCAATTTTCTTAAAGATTTGATTATTTTTATTTATAAAAATTGATAATTTATATTAAAAAAATTATAATAATATGCTTTACATCGTAATATTACTAACAATTATTAATTATTCTAATTGTTATCAAGTAACATTTCCTACTATTGGAAAAAATTATGCTGTTGTTTCGAATATTAATATTGCTAAATTAACTGATGTTGAAAAGTCTGACTTTACTAAATTATTTAATTCAGTTCCATTGATAATGTTTAAAAATCAAAAGATTAATCCTGTCGAATATTATGAGTTTTGTAAAACATTTGACAATAAACATACAAATGATATAATTCATCCATTTGACTTTTCACGTATTGATACAGTTCCTCAAATAGCTCTTCGTGGAAATTGTTATATTAAAGAAATGCATGGTATTAAAGATGTTACATTGAAATATAGTGAACCTTTTAAAAACGCATATGTATGGCATCAAGATATTGTAGGACATGGTACACATACTTCACCTATTGTATCAAGTATGTATATGATAAAGACACCTCCTAAAGGTGGTGATACTCTTTTTGCAAGTATGGAAGATGCATACGATAATATTGATTATAAATTAAAAGATGTTATTAAAGATTTAAATTCTATATATACTAATACTAATAATGAAATGATGAATTCTTATTTTGACTACATAGGATATAATTCTTTAAAAAAAGAAGATTATACTATTAATAGTAAAGGGACAAGTATACTAAATAGAGAATCACTTGTTGTATATTCTGATTCTTCAAAAAAAAGAAAGACATTGATGTTATCACCATTTCGTTTTACAAAGTTTGATAAATTGTCTCATGAAGATAGTTATGAATTATATAGAGAACTTATGTCTAAATATATTTTACAGAAAGATAATATTATTAATATTAAATGGCAAAAAAATGATTTATTACTATTCAATAATAGAAAATTAATTCATACTTCTTCACCGACAATTGAATATCAAGGTTATGAAAGATTATATTATTCGTGTTTTCTTGGTACAAGATCCCCAATTTATAGATGCAATTCTTACTGATTGTTATATACTTGTATAATCGTTGAAGAATAAATATCACTTGATATTATTTCACTACATATATCAGAAATACTTTTGTTTTCAATATCAATTACAATTATATTTTCATTATTATTTACACTTTCTTGGTATGCTTCTTCGTGTAGTATATGAATTCTTTCTACATATTCAAACTTTATATTTTTTTCTGATTCTCTTGCTCTTTTATTAATTCTTTTCATACACATTAAAGGATTTGATCTAAGATATATTATCCCATTTGGTTTCCATAATTCATCTGTTGTTTTATGGAAATGTAATAAGCTTTTATATTCATCATCATTTATTGTACTATCTTCATGAGCTTTTTTTACAAAAACATTTTTAATAAAATAAGGACTTCTTTCCATTAATACAATTGAATTAGACTTTTCTTGTATCCAACATCTATCGAGCCAAACCTTAATTTGAAAATTATAAGTACTATTATTGCTATTATACATTTGTTTTAAATATTCATTCCAATTATCAACTGGTTCAATATCAATAGCAGTTTTGTAAAATTTATGAAAATAATTAAGTATACTTGTTTTATATGAACCAATATTTCCGTCCAATGTTATAATCGGCATTTATTAAATATATATGTGTTTTTATTTATATATCATTTTTTTTTGCGAATGCATGAACTTATATTTACATATTACATTTTTTACTTTAGTTTCATTTAATTCTCCTTTAATATTTTTTAATTTCATAAATAACTCTCCTAATATTTTATTAAATATTAACACTAAGTTATTTATACCTTTATTATCTACTTCAATTTTAAAATATTTAAATATGTTACATAATAAAAGTTTAACGGTCTTAGTAACTTTTTTACATCCTGTAAACTTTACAATACCACCCAACATATTACAATTACTTCCACCACTTGCTATAAATTGACCTCCTAATGCTTGTCTTGCTATACCCCCAGAAATATCTGCAGACATAACATCAGATCCTAAGTTATCTATTGAATATACGGGTTCTGGAATACCATAAAATGCAGCAGTATTAAAAACACCCCCGCTATATCTAATTTTTGATTTGCTTTTTGACGGTGGTTCTAAACGCATATTTAAGAATTCTTTCATTTTTATTATATCTTTAGTTGTTACTTTTTGAATATTAATTTTCAAACATATTAATGATATTATCGAAGCTAAATTAAATATTAATTTATCTATGAAACTACATATTAATTTAACTATTTTTCCAGGACTTTTAGACTTTTCAAGAACTTTGTATTTTTCCAATAAAGATATGGAACAATATTTAATATCTTCGCAATCAGCCATATGTTTATATACTACTATATAAAATGAAAATAAATATATATATTAAGAAGAATGGAATATTTTGATTTATATGAAGATTCAGAATTATCAGATAATAATTTAATGAATGGACGAGTTAATGCTATGACAAAAGTTAATAATTATAAATTAGAAAAGTCTGTGTTAAAAGCTACAGAACATCAAACTAATATAATATCCCGTAATTTGAATTGTACAGGTGTGTCAAAACTATTTTTTTCTATGGAAAATATAAGCTTATTACAATCTGGAATACGCAATAAAATATTAAATGATACAAGCGGAGAATTCAATATAAATAGACAAAGCGATGATGAATTAAAAATTGTAATGCGTTCTATATATTTCCAATATGGAAAGAATCTTCCTGAAAATGTTACAGAACAAATTCTTGATTTAAATACAAGAGTTATAATTTGGTGTGTTCCTCAAATCATTAGTAATATTAAGCAATCACAGCAATATATTAAAGATATAAGTACTATGCCGATTCCATTAGAAAGATCTGTTTTACCATCAAATAAAGGAATAAGGGTTTTGGAAATAACAAAATTTAACTAAATCTTAAAATAATATATTATTATAGAAGTATAGAATAATATGAGTAGCTATGGCGATTTTGCTTGGTCTTTTAACGAGGATGATTTAGGATTAGATCCAGAAACTGGACTAACGTTTGAACCAAATAAGAAAGAACTCGATCAGTTTAAATCAGACAAGACAGATATGTATAAAGGCACATGGTTTGTATGTCTTATATACGGTTTTTCTGCTATAATCTTATTATCTATAATATTTTTCACAGATTGGGGGAGAAAATATATTTATGATAAGTTTTTACCTGCTGTTATAACATATGTTATTGGTGCTATTTTTATTATTATATATCTCATTGTATCTATTTTTGCTCTTAAACCACGAAAAATAGGTAAAAGTATAACAACGTCATCTTGCCCTGATTACTGGAAGACTGAATATTCGAGTGATACAGTTAAAAAAGAATTGGAGGAAAATAATACATTATATAAATATGACGCAATAGCAAACGAATATGATTTATCATACAAATGTATTCCAGATAAAAATGTATTTGGTAAAGATTTATCTATTATAAAAGGTATGAAAAATGAGTTATATAAAGAACAGTTAAAAGATGGGTTAGCATATAGCAAAAGTGCAAATAAAAGTTTTATTGGTAATCCTGGATTTGATGCGAATGATATTTCTTACTTATATACTGAAGGTAATATAGACAATATAAATTTTCCTGATGATATACACTATAATAAATCTAACGTATCAGCGAGTAAAAGTTTAAAAAACTACGCCCAACTCACAGGATTATACAATTCAACTAATGTATTAAATGAAGATAAAACAATTGTTAATACAGCGAATTTGGTAAGTAATTCATTATTCAGAGGTGATGGTACAGGTACACAGGGTAAAGTAAATTATAATAATTATCCTTTAATATGTAGCGAAGTTTATCCGAATATTTTAAATACTCTTGAATATGATAAAAGTAATAATGATAAGTTAAAATGCGAATATGCTAAAGCATGCAATGTATCTTGGAGTCATTTAGATTGTTATGATAATAATATATAATTATAATTGTTTGCATATACCGAAAGTTTTACGATGAAACTTCGTAATACCATATTTTATCAATGCTTCGTGATGTTTCTTTGTACCATAACCTTTATTTTTTTCAATATCATACAATGATAAATCTGGATTATCAATTATTAACTGTTTAATAAGTTTAGTATGATAATCTTTTGCTAATATTGATGCTGCAGCAATATTCAAATATTTTGAATCACCTTTTGGTATACATTCATATTCAATAATATCTTCATCATATCCAGGAGGAATATAACCTTTAAAATGAGGTCCGTCTATTAGAATATGATCGAATTTGTGTTTTTTATATGCTATATCTATAGAACGATGCATTGCTTTCATAGTAGCATTTAGAATATTTATTTCATCAATTTCTTGATGTGATACTTCGCCTATACCATATGTAACACATACATTTTTTATATAATTCGAAAGTTCTTCTCTTTTTTTTTCAGATAACTTTTTAGAGTCTTTTATTTCTTTATATTTTTCATCTGGGAAAATAGAAGGTAAAACAACACACGCTGCTATAACAGGACCAATAAAAGTACCTCTTGCAACTTCGTCAACACCTGCAACATATTTATTTAGTTCTGGGATAATATAATCAGTTGTCATAATAATTATATAATATATATAAATATATATCATTTTTTAAAATTATATATTATAACTTAATAAGTATGTGTCTTACATATATATGTAAAAAAATTACAGATATATTCGATAGATGCTTATACAATATTGAAAAATATAATATAGAATGTGAAGAAAAAGAAAAATACGAAGCATTATTAAAAGAGAGACCTTATTATTTATTAGGTGATACTGAAAATTGATACTTTAAATATTAACAAAGAAGAAGATTATATAGTAATATCTCAAAATTATTATAATGATATTTCTAATAAATGAAATAATAAAATATTTAGATCAGTTAATTTTAAGACTTTTAGTAATAATAAGTATTATTGTATCTTTGATAATTATTAAATTGTTAATTTATAATTAAAAAATGATATGTTATATATATATTTATAAATATAAATGGTTATCTTCAAAATTGATACTTTAAATATTAATAACGAAGAAGATTATACAGAAATAGCTCAAAAATATTATAATAATATTCTAATATATGAAATAATAAAATATTTAGATGATTGTATTAAGTTAATTTTAAGACTTTTAGTAATAATTAGTATTGTGGTATCTTTGATAATTATGAGATTGTTAATTTATAACAAATTATATATTTGTAATAAATAGATTATGATTTCACATATATTAACTGCTGTATCGTTTGGTATTATACCTATATTATATAAATATTTACTATTAACAAATATTAATATAATATCATTATTGATTTTTTGCAAGATAATAATTGCTATTTTTTGCATTTTACTATTATCTATAGGTGATAATCTTAAGAACTTTAATAAAGATATTAATTATTTATTAAAAAATAAAGAAATGTTTTTATATTTTATTTTAATAATTATATTAACAGGTTTTGTATATGTATTCGGACAATATTGGTATTTTTCCGCATTAAATAATAATAAAACAAATATTAGTACGGCAATTATTGCATGTTATCCCGCAATTACTCTAATATTATCATATTTATATTTTAATGAAACTATAACTTATTATCAATTATTAGGAATAATTTTTATATTTACAGGATTATTCTTGATAATTAAGGAGAATTAATATTTATTATATTATAATAAAGTATATACTATTTAAAAATGTTAATAGAAAACTCATTGTTATTATCAAAAACTTCAATTTATGAATCTATAAATCGTACATTTTTTACAATATCAGGAGTAGCTATTGCTTTATTGGCTAGTACACAAACACAATTATATAATAATGAAAATATAAAAAATGCTATCTGTGTTATAGCAATGTTGATTTTAGCAATAAATATATTATACGGGTTTTTTAATGTAACTGATTATAAACATTTTATTGATAAATTTAAAACAAAAGATAATAATGAAATTTTAGGTATATATATTGAATATAGTATTAATATAATGTATAGTTTGATAATATTACTATCATTTGTTTTAATTTGTAATATTGTTATGGTGATATAATTTTTTTATTTCTTTAATATTCTTAAAGTCTCTAAAACTTTTCTAAAATAATTTTTTATGTACTCAAAATATATTCTGTTATAATCTCTTAGTATATTATGCTACTTAAGGAAAACGAGTACATAATCTTTTTATTTCTTTAATATTCTCAAAACTTTTTAAATCTTTCTAAAAATAATAATTTTTTATGTACTCAAAATATAATCGATTCTAAAAATAGAATATTATTTATGAATCACTTAGTATATTATACTACTTAAGGAAAAACGAGTACATAATCTTTTTAATCTATCAATATTCTTAAAACTTTTTGAATCTTTCTAAATAATTAATTATGTACTCAAAATATATTCTCTATAAGTTAATAAAAATACATTGTAATCTCTTAGTATATTATGCTACTTAAGGAAATGAGTACATAATCTTTTTATTCTCTTAATATTCTTAAAACTTCTAAAAGTTCTCTAAATAATTAATTATGTACTCAAATGAATTCTCTATTACTTTTAAAATAAATAGTTTTAAGAATATCGATATTCTTAAAACTTATAAATCTTTTCTAAATAATTAATTATGTAAAATAATATTATTAGTAAATAAAGTATCTTCGCTTATAGACTTTATAATATTAAAATATGAATATCTTTGTATAAATTACGTCTTATTATAAACAATATAATCACTTTGTATATTATGCGACTTAATGAAAAACGAGTACATAATCTTTTTATTTCATTAATATTCTTAAAACTTTTTAAATCTTTCAAAATAATTAATTATGTACTCAAAATATATTCTCTATAAGTTAATAAAAATACATTGTAATATCTTAGTATATTATGCTACTTAAGGAAATGAGTACATAATCTTTTTATTATCTTAATATTCTTAAAACTTATAAAACTTTTCAATATAAATAATTATGTACTCAAATAAGATTCTCTAATAAAAAAGTATATTCATTATCAATATAATAGTATATTCTGCTACTTAGGGAAAACGAGTACATAATCTTTTTATTTCATTAATATTCTTAAAACTTTTAAATCTTTTCTAAATAATTAATTATGTACTCAAATAAGATTCTCTAATAAAAAAGTATATTCATTATCAATATAATAGTATATTCTGCTACTTAGGGAAAATGAGTACATAATCTTTTTATTTTCTTAATATTTTTAAAACTTTTAAATCTTTTTATATATTCTACTACTTAAGGAAAACGAGTACATAATCTTTTTATTTTCTTAATATTTTAAAAAACTTCTAAATCTTTTTTAAATAATTAATTATGTACTCAAAATAGATTCACTTATAACTTAATAAAAATACATTATAATCTTTTAGTATATTATGCTACTTAAGGAAAACGAGTACATAATCTTTTTATTTTCTTGAATTTATTAAAACTTTATAAATCTTTCCAAATAATTAATTATGTACTCAAAATATATTCTCTATAACTTAATAAAAATAAATAGTTATTCTCTTAGTATATTATGCTACTTAAGGAAAATGAGTACATAATCTTTTAAATTTCTTAATATTTTTAAAACTTCTAAATCTTTTCTAAATAATTAATTATGTACTCAAAATATATTCTATATAACTTAATAAAAATAAATTGTTATTCTATTAAGTATATTATGCTACTTAAGGAAAACGAGTACATAATCTTTTTATTTCATCAATATTCTTAAAACTTATTTATAATATATATAGCAATTACTTAGTATATTATTCTACTTAAGGAAAATGAGTACATAATCTTTTTATTTCATCAATATTCTTAAAACTTATTTATAATATATATAGTAATTACTTAGTATATTATTCTACTTAAGGAAAACGAGTACATAATCTTTTTATTTTCTTAAATTTATTAAAATCTCTAAATATTTTCTATAAAATTAATTATGTACTCAAAATATATTCTATAAAATTAATTATGTACTCAAAATATATTCTATATAACTTATTGAATATATATAGTAATTACTTAGTATATTATTCTACTTAAGGAAAACGAGTACATAATTTTTATTTCTTTAATATTCTCTTATAACTTTTTTAAAAACAATGTAATATCTTAGTATATTCTGCTACTTAAGGAAAACGAGTACATAATCTTTTTATTTCATCAATATTCTTAAAAGTTATAAAAGTTCTCTAAATAATTAATTATGTACTCAAAATATATTCTCTTATAACTTATTTAAAATAAATCGCAATCTATTAGTATATTCTGCTACTTAAGGAAAACGAGTACATAATCTTTTTATTTCATCAATATTCTTAAAACTTTTTAAAGTTCTCTAAATAATTAATTATGTACTCAAAATATATTCTCTTATAACTTATTTAAAATAAATCGCAATCTATTAGTATATTATGCTACTTAAGGAAAATGAGTACATAATCTTTTTATTTTCCTAATTTTATTAAAACTTCTAAAACTTTTCTAAATAATTAATTATGTACTCAAAATATATTCACTTATAAAAAAGAATATTCTTTATGAATCACTTAGTATATTATGCTACTTAAGGAAAACGAGTACATAATCTTTTTATTTTCTTAATTTTCTTAAAACTTTTTAAAGTTCTCTAAATAATTAATTATGTACTCAAAATATATTCACTTATAAAAAAGAATATTCTTTATGAATCACTTAGTATATTATGCTACTT
>Ga0335398_10008995_pt1 | contig 11669 bp, 10 predicted proteins | sample BON03_FD_205742 | JGI IMG/M metagenome (GOLD analysis project Ga0335398, IMG submission 205742) | Freshwater microbial communities from Lake Bonney liftoff mats and glacier meltwater in Antarctica - BON-03 (spades assembly) (version 2) | ecosystem: Environmental > Aquatic > Freshwater > Ice >...
TACCTGGCCGAGAGTTTCGTGGTGTAAGATGTTGAACGCCTGTCATCGATCGAGATAACACAGACTGCAGACGTGGCAACGATCGTGCGTCAGCTTACTGCAAATAAAACACAACACATGCAAATCTATAGATGTGTATACATAGAATACACAACCCTGATAATGGGAGAATGCACAACCCTGTGTGCACACTTGTACTATTGGGAAACAAACAACCGTTCGACATACAACACTGGGACGATTCACAACCTTGCTTTTTTTTCCTTGTGGGTCGAGACCTAATCCTGTAACACTGAGGTGTGGGGAGGAGGCAGACCTGACCCGACGCGCGCAGATCAATTGACGGTCGAAGATCCAACGACGATCTGAGATCGTTCCACGTCTGAGCATCCATTGAGCTTTGGAGATCCCGGCCCGGAAGTGCATCCCGGCCCGGAAGTGATGGCATGGACGAACGCATTGGAATAGACGGCTGCGTCTGCATTGCGCGCTGCGTCCCAAAGATCGAGCCTGAGATACACAAATCAGGGCCCAGAGCATTTGAGGGAATTGATGTTGAAAAAAAAGAGATTAAAGATGCGTGTGCGTTTGTGTGTGCGTGCGGATGAAAGACAAGTGCAGCGAACACTTAGACCGCACCTCCGTCTGATTGCAAGCTTGATCGCATAGGCGCCTGCATGTTGTCAACGGATATACCCTGGGACTGCAAGCTTGATCGCATAGGCGCCTGCATGTTGTCAATGGATATACCCTGGTCGGCGAGCGACAGATAGGTTTCAGTGGGCTGGGCCGCTGTGTGGTACATACCCATCGCCGTGGGCATTCGATACGGTGGCTGCCGATCGAAACACAACAACGTCAATGATTGATCTTTGCAGGTGAAGTGAATGTGCAATTTTTTGTGCATGGAATACCCTCGAGGAGCTTCTCGAGGGCCCAGCCTCATTCAAAATGCCGTGCACATTGCAAACTGAAAGCATGGGTAGCCTCAAATCTAACCTGGACAGGCTTGTGTGCAGCGTAGTTCCCATACGGGAGTGACGGCGCCATTTCCACGATGAGGCATAGATAGAATGGGGTTCGAGCGTTGATCAACGGAGGAACAAAGCGGTGACCGGGCGTATTCTTGATAGATACACATGCTGGCGCGCATGATTTGACGGGTGACGTAGAAGCAGCACAGACAGAGGGCTGCTCCTCATTCGCAGCCCACCGTGATCAACGTTTGCCCAACTGAAATGATGGGTTCGCAGCCCATGGCGGACTCGAACGCGCGCACACGCTGGGACAACCTGCGGGGTGCGCTTGCGACGCGATACGCGAATGCAGCAGAGGCGTATGTGGCGATGGGTGGGCGAGCAGGCGGGGAGATCTCTCTTCAGCAGCTCGAACGCACCCTGCAGGACCTCAACGCCCGGATCCTCGGTCTGCGCCGTGGCAGCGCCGAAGGGCGCAGCGTCGACGTGCACGCCCTCCTTGCCGATGTGGAACGCACCTTCCAGTCGGGGATCAACTTCCAACAGTTTGCGGCGGCGCTGGCGTGGGAGGACAAAAAGCCCGACGTAATGCGCAGCAGAGAGATGATTGCATCGAGGGTGATGGTGGGCGCCCCGGGCTCTGCTTTGCGGATGTCGCGCGAGCAGAATCAAGGGCAGACATTGCCGGCTGGTGTCCAGCGCCCCGGAAGCAGTGTCCAGCGCCCCGGAAGCCCGGCGACGCGTTCGCCTGCCACACGTTCGCCTGGCGCCGACGATGGTTCTCGGGACAGATTGCTCTTCCCCGACTGGAAAGGCAAAAAATGGACTGGCAGCAAGGCTCCACCTGCACACTTTATGCAGCAGCAGCGACGCACGGCTGCGTTGCACGCAGGTCTCTACATTTAACTCGCAAATCTCAGGATGAGGCGTGCAGCGGCGAGGGGCTTTGACCCCGAAGCTGCCGCACGCCATCCGGCTACCATCACGTCATTAGTCAACCTGACATCAACGTACATTGATTGATGTTGCTTTTACTATGATTACAATTTATAATCAACTTATGAACCCATAATTCACGTATGATCAACTCTAATTATTACATTCAACTTATAAACCTATAATTCACATATGATCAACTCTAATTTTTGCCTCACGCGATGGTAACCCAGCCGCTTGCCACCTCGAATATTTTTCATTGCACTACCCAACTCTGACTCCCATGCACCTACAGCTGTGAGCCAGGACAAGAACGCAAAACTTCTCAAAAAACTGAATTTGAACACTCGCATGGACGCGATAGAGGCTGCTGATGCCAAGTTGACAAAACTGGTGGAAATTGACAATGCCCATAAAGCCAGGCAGCCCCAAGAGCCCAGCAAACCTATGATTAGACAGCCAAAGGAACCACCCAGACTATCCCCAACACAAGTACAATACCCGTCCCCGCCTCCGGCTTCTCCCCTAGCACGCCCGCGTTCACCTACTGATAGGGCAGGAATGGTGCAAGGCACAGGAGTCGCTATGTCGTCGAAGGCGGCGGAATTGTCAGAACGTCTGGCTTCGCTAAATTCCTCAGTGTTCCAGCAGAAATTGTCGCTGGCTGAAACGGAAAAACACATTTTAGTCAAGGAGCGGCAGGAGCTGCAGGCACAGATCCGGCAGATGAATCAAATCCAAAAGCAAACGCAGATGGATATGCAAAACAAAATGACGGACCAATTTGGACAGGCCATGAAAGAGACGTTTGAACAAATCAAGGACGTTATGAAAAGCATGCAGGGCACAGACAAAAAGGATTTAGTCTCTCTGAACGAGGCTTATGAGCACAAGTTCCGCAGAGAAGTGCTGCCAATGGCTGCCGAGGGTGAAAATCATTCGACCTCCCTCAGTGACAAACGCATCAAGATGTACGGTGCCCTCAATACCGGTCTGCACAATTACTTTGACAGTGTCATGTCTGTGCGCGCTGAGACAGAGGGTGAGGCTGTGGGGAATGGCTTTTGCTTTCATCTATACGATGCTGTCCAGAAGATGCGTCCCGAAATGAAACAGACCAAGGACCACATAGACGCAGGCAACCCGCACTCGACCGAATCACCATTCCTCAGAGCCATTGTTAATACCGTGCAGTACAATCCGGTCCTTTCGTGGTACACGGTCGACTCGCAGGACTTTCCAAATGCAGGGTCCGTGGGCAAGTTGGCACGACTAGACCCCATTAATGGGCAGGATTACGTTGACGACTTCCTCTTGGAGCTGCTCATCGCAATCCGTCTCAACCAAATCTTTCCTGCCGGTGCAGATCCCCAGAGCGGGCAGTCGATTCTGGGTACAATCATGCCCATCTTCTTCGGTGGCGAGCATCCGCAGCGCTTCAGCAAGTCCTTCAAGCTCTTCCCGCGTGAAAAGCTGCATCTTCTCTCGAGCAAACCGTCGATTGAAACCGCCAAAGTCGCAGCCGCGCTCCTGCACAGCGTCGGAGTGTCAACGCCCGAGCACTTTCTGCGTTTGTCGATCCGAGAGATCGTGGGCAAGATTATGGATTGTCCGGGAGTATGGATGGACAGATATGAGTCCAAAAATGAATCGCAAATTGAAGCAGCCAAGATGATAGTTGGATTGTCTCGGGCTGAGGGTGCAGCTCTTGTTGCAAAAACTATCGAGGCGCGTGGCCTTGCTGAAGAGAATGCCGACGCACAGCAAGGCGGTGCAGAGGATGGCGAAGAAATAGCTGTGACCGAGGGAGGCGATGATTTTGATGGGGAGGACAGTGGCGATGACGAGCTCTCTCAGCAGCAAAAGGTATTCCAAATCCTGTTCATGTCGTTTCTGTTACTGCGACATTCGGCAGCACTTGGCAGCATACTGCAACACACTGCAACATACTGCAACGCACTGCAACACACTGCAACACACTGCAACACACTGCGACGCACCGTGTATCAAATGCAAGACCAGCCCTTGGTTTCCCTCTTACCGTGTCTGCTCAATAAGCCCTGTGAAAGAGAAAGCACGCGACTCACATGTATTATGTTACCTTGCGATGGCAACAGCGAACACGGCGCGAACAGTTGAAAGCAATGGCCGAGGAAAAAATTCAGCGGTTGGTACAGCGGAGACGGGAAGAGCAGGAGGGCATGCTCGACGTTGAAAAGAAGAAGAAAGAGTGTTTCGGTCACTTTGAGAAGTGCTTTCGCGAGCTGGGATTTGACACCCAAGCCAGGAACCTAGCCGTGGAAGCCCTCAAGAATCGAAAACTCCATTTGCGAGAGATCATAGAAGAGGTTTTCACCCACCCCCCGCAACTTCTTGCGTGTGACCTCTGGATTATTTCAGAGTTTTCTGCTTTCAGAGTTTTGCTTCAGCGTTACCGGGCGCGCGGCAAGCGGAGGGGCTTTAGAAACGGAGCCGCCGCGCGCCACTCGCAGTCAGCCAGAGCCCATACGGGTTTTTTTTCATTTTCTCCTTGTTCATCCCTCTCATTTTTCATTCTCAATCACAACATCTTGGCGCTCCGCGCTCCGCGCACTGCGCTCGGATATCTATTGGAAAATAGAAAAAGTGGAAAAAAAAACCCGTATGAACTCTGGCTGACTGCGAGTGGCGCACGGCGGCTCCGGGGCTAAAGCCCCTCCGCTTGCCGCGCGCCCGATTTCGGTAGATGCTAATGAAATCTGGTGTGTGCAGAACACGAGCGGAGGGGGGGATGGGGATGCAGCGATGAAAAGAAGGCTAGAAAAGGCGATGCGGCGTTTTGTGCGCACTGAGGGGCTGCTGAAAAAGCAGTCGTTTGAAAACTGGGTGAATGACTATACGACAATCAAAGATTTCAAAGCAAAAGTCGGCATGCGATCCAATCTGAAGCGACTATATTTCGACCAATGGACGGATTGGTGCTCCGAGCGGCAGAATTCAGTAGCATTGTGCGAGAAAATGCATGCCAAAAAGAACACGCTTCAGCTTCGGGAGGCGTGGCATGCTTGGGGGGAGCTGCACGAAGAAGAAGCGGAGAAGGAGGCGGAAATGGCAGTCGATACAACTGATCCGGCTCATCTGGCATCACTGCTGCGCAAGTTGGAGGCTGCTGTGGTGGAGACGCACCAGAAGCACTCGTGTCTGCTTGAAATGACTCACAACGAGGAGGTCATGGGCACGTTGCTGCAAAGGTTATCGCCAGCAGCCTGTGACACGCTGAGGCATGCAGGAATCACCAAAATAGAGCATTTAGTCCATCTCACGATGGGCCAAGACAAGGTAGGGCCGTATGACGATACCAAGCTCAAAAGCTATGGCATCGACGATCCTCACGATCTGAAACGAATTGAGATGTTCCTAGTCAACCCCGAATCGTTCGAGCTCGGTGGAGCTCCCCCCGCCGGTGACTTTGACCAGAAGCGAGAACAGCTCCTTGACGACATGAGCAGTTTGCGCGAGAAACTTGACTTGAAGAAAGAGAAACTCATGCGGGAGTTTCCTGACGAAAGCGCGCAGAGTCAAGCCAACCAACAGGCTGGCAAGCCCAAGGACCCCAACCTCGGGGTGCTGCACGAGCTGCTGGGTGCACTTGGTGTGGCGCAGCAGGAAGAGCCTGCAGAAGCTGACGTCCCAGATGCACCAGAGGTTGAAGACACAGATTACGTGGGGCAAAAGGCGCAAGCGCAGCGAGACAAGGATACCAACAATTACATTGCCAAATTAAAATCAGAGGGAACTGCCAATCAGTCGGTGCTGCAGGCGCTCGCACTGTCGCTCGGCGAAGTGGGGGAACCCGCTGATGACAACGAGGTCGTGGATACCGACACTGATATCGCAAAGAAAGCTTTTTCAGACAAAATCGAATCCATGGAGGCCACGATGGATGTTTTTGTCAAGGCCATGACCCGCGCACGAGAGCTGCTCGATAACGACGACCCTGATGAGGAGGAAACGGCGCTAGCTAAGGGTGCCTTGGTTGAGCCATATGACCGGGCAGAAGAATTGTCTCTAGGCACTCACACCAACGCCGAGTTGGAGTCGCAAAAACTTGCCGAAGATGTCGAGCGCAGGCACAAGCAGACCGACGCGCTGGAAAGCGAAAACATGCAATTAAAGGAGCAGCTTCGATCCTTACGCATGATGCAGGCGCGTCCACCAGTTTCAAGTTCGAGACCTGCCAAATCATCCAGTGTGTCCGACGGTCGAAAAAGTAGTTCCAAACAACACTGGTCTGCAAGCATTTCTGACCCTGAGCTTGCTCAGAAATACGGGCAACTACCAGATGAAGGTGAATCTTCGTTTGTGGGAGACGGCGATGATGAAGACAATGATGAGTATGCTCTTGAAGACAGGTATCTCGACACAGGATTCGTTGACAGTCTGCTAGCAAAGGAAAATACACCTACCAACTTTGCTTGGTCTCTGAATTCAGTGGACAGCAGCACTCCTTTCTCTGTGAGCAGCGTCTTTGATTCTCTTCTGGAGGACACGATCCAACGCGGCCGAGAAGCTGTACGCGCACATATTGATTTGACACAGGTGGAGCTGGACGATTTACAAAAGGATGTAGTTGACGCCCGTGATATCGTGGACAGATTTCACGCCAGGCAGGAGGAGTTACAGAAAAAAGGCCCTAAATCCAGTCGTCCAAACACGAAGCAACTGCAGGAGCAGGCGCTGGTCAACGATCGCGAGTGGCGCGACGCCGAAGACTGCCTGAAATCACTCACCACTCGCGAGGATGCGCTGCAAGATTCGCTAACGCAGCTCAAGTTGCAGTTTGATGCGCTGGATGTGCGCACGGAACTCGACAACATGGATCGTAAGATGAATGATGAAGTAGCTGCTGCCACTGAAGAGCTGCGGGGACTGATCGACGCCGAGGAGCTTGATCCCACTCCCGAAGTCACAGAGCGGATTGCTGAGGTCCGTGACAAGGTGCAGCGCATTGAGGCGTCGTGGAAGCTCAAGCGGAATCTGCGCATCAAGGAAATTGAAATAGAAATCATGGGCCAGAAAATGGCAGACGACGAAGCAATGTTGAAGAATGACGTGGCAAAATCCAAAGGGGTCTACGCACACAATGCCAACAATGCTCGTGGTGAGCTTTCCAAGGTGCTACAGAACATGGAAGATTCTGTGACAGTCACAGCGCGCGGGCGCTGCCGGCCAGAGGTGCTGGCAAGCATGCCCGCGGTGCAGAAGCTGCGAGGCGCTGTCAACAGACACAAGCTTGCCCTGCAGACAACACAGTTGGCAGAACGCAAGAAGTTGCTGGAGGAGCAGAAGGCTGACAACGAGAGGAAGGAGGCGGATGAGTTGGAAAAAGTTGAAGAGGCAGAGATGAAGAAGATGCGTGCCACGGCAGATCTCTCTCACCGGGAAAAGCGTCTTGCAGATATTTCCGAGGCATTGAACAAAAGAAAGCGCGAAATGTTTTCGGAGGCAAGTGAATTGCTTGCAGATGCGAAAAGTGCTGCAGATGGCAAGTCTTTGTTCTCGCAAATGTATATTACAAAGGTCGACGGCACCAAACGGCATGCAAAGTCCTTTTTGACAGACGCAAAGGCCATCTACGACGATATTGAAGGCTCCATCGACCCTGTCACCGAGCAGACTGGAAAGGCAGACCTCGACGCTCGCAAAACGGAGCTCGAGACGTTAGAACAAGCAGTCGCTGCAAATGAGAAACAGATTGTTGACGATGCTAAACAGGCACTCGTGCAAATCGACGGTCTGCTTAAAAAGGATTTGCGGAAAATGTCGGAGCCTGAGGTTGAGGTAATGGCCACCGTGCGTAAGACCATGGAATCGTTATTGCCAAGTCTAAACGAGATCAACACACTCGAAGATGCGACGCGTGTCAAGAGTCGTGACCTGTCGGGCACCGAGGAAAAGCTGCGGCACAGCTGGGCGCGACTCGCTCCCAAGCTCGATGACGCGCTGTACAAGGAGCTGACGGTTGGCGACAAGTCTCTTGATGTGGTGCAGGCAGCGCTCGCGAATGGAAAATTGTCGACGGCTACCAAAGAGTTGCTCAAGGCTGGTCAGGCCTACAACAAAGTCAAGAGCGCAAACAAATAAAATAGTAGAACTGTACTAAAAATTACCTAATAAAGATTTTTTTGTGATTTCATGGCATGCATTGATCGAGTCGATCTGTTCGTTTGTCGATCTTCAACATTCCCCCACAACGTTACTATGTATACCGTGACATATGTCGGCGAGACCACGATCTGAAAAAATTGCGCGAATCATCCTCTGTGAATCACAAAATTGATAATTTTTATGGATTGCTTGTCTCGAATCTCAAAATCGAAATGGTATAGGATTTTTGGTCTGTGGTGTATTCCCCAAAAAAAAATAGGGCACTCTTGCCCGGGCTTTAATTTCTTTTGCCCGGGCTTTAATTTCTCTTGCCCGGGCTTTAATATGCCCAGGGTTTTATATATGAGCCCAGGTTTTGACGTAATGTGCCCGGGTTTTGCCCCCGGGTTATATATCCTGAAAATCTGGATCTGTATTTCATATCGACTTTGAGATTCAAAAGTAATTGCAAGAACACAGGAATGCATAATTGCATGCACTTGCATAGACTGGATCAAACGCTGAATGTACGTGTATAGACTGGACCATGGCACCAAGGTTTATCTTCGTGCCGTTGATGCTGTTGCGCAGACACCTCCACACTCCTTGCCTTCAGAGAAAGAGAGAGCGCCATCTCTTTACAACCGCCCACTGCTCTCTTTGCAATCCCACACTGCTCGCTCAACCCACCTGCCACCTCCTTGCACCTCTTTCCAAACCAGTCCTTGCAGATCTCTATCTAACCCCACTACACCACAAATACCCACCTGCAACGATTTTTGTTTTGCACGGCTCTCGTTGACGGCTCTCGTTGATGGCTCTCCTTGCAGCTCTCCGTGACGGCCTCTCCTTGCACAGCTCTCCTTGATGGCTCTCTTTTCACGGCTTTCCTTGCTCCGTGCCACACTGCATCGTTGCTCACCTAAACCACAACCCACCTGAAAGCCCATCATATTTTCTTTGCGCCCCGTGTCTGGCTGAGATGAAGCGAGCCACTCATCTTTCCCTCTCATTCTCCTGCAAAAAATGAGCATGTCTGTGCTGCCTCACAAAGACAGTGTCATTTTGAGATTCGGTCTCCTTGCAACATGTGGCGGTGTCTGCACTCCTTGCCATACACCACCATCTCTCGTCGCACCACACCCCAAACGATCCTATCAAAGCACGTCTGAACTCTTTGCATCAGTGACTGCTTCTGAAGAATCGGGAAATCCACACACACGTTTGTCCACATTCTCCTGCGGCGGGGTACTATCATATGCTGACACACCTTTGACTGGCGTGTCGGCCATAGACAGCTCAATTTCTCCGACTGATGTGTTGAGCGATGTGTTGTTGAGGGATTTGTTTGCTTCGTCAGCTGCGGCAACAGCAGGCACTTGCAGTCCTACGAGTTTGTTTTGCAAGTAGGCTGTTTGGTTCTCAACTTTTGAATTCTCTTGGTAGTCGAGTTTGTCCCAATCCCAATAGGGTACAGTAGCGAGCTGATAGCCCAACAGCGCAAGATGATGTTCTTTCAATCGCGTGGCACCAATTTTATCACGATTGTGAGAACCTGCAAAATAGTGAGATGGTCCGTTGACCTCCACACTCCAGACGTTGCCCTCTTTGCACGTTGTCTGGTTGTGTAGAAAGAGAGAGGAAGTGAGAGAGAAAAACGGGTAGGAACATAAACATCCGGAAAGACAAAGCGTGCGGTGCTGTGTGCATTGAGAGAATGAAGGTGTCTTCACGTGTGTTCACAATGAGCACCTGGTACGACCAAAAGCAAAAAAGCAGCAGTTGGGAAAGAAAGCACGAGAGAAGAAGCCGGGAAAAGATAATCAAATAAGACGAGGAAATAAAGCAATATTCAAACACACCTGCATGTCGATGGAGTAGCCAGAACGCTGGCAGCGGAACTCACTTTCGACTTGCAGGTGCATATGGTGCACCAAGACATTGTGCACTCGTGTCTGCATATCCGAAGCAGCCGAAGACGTGCTCACAAACGCCTGCTTACACCGCGTGGAGTACCGCGTGCTAACACGGTGCATCAGGCAGTCACGAGCGCCAATGGCTACCGCAAAACGCTCATCAATATCACATGAAAGGAAAAACTGGTGCATCATACACATGTCGCTTCTGTCAAACTCGTGCTCCACACGGCTCCGTGGGCTGCGCGGACTTGCCGCACGCGGCGCCTGTCCATCTTGTCCACACGCCTCAACTTCTTTCATCAAGCTAAACACGCTATCGACCCGCTGCGCACATACACCGACTAACTGCCGGAATTGAAACAGTAAGGCACTTTCATCAAAATCGAGCTCTTGACTCATGACTACCAGCGCCCACATCATTGTAGTGACATCTGACGTTCTCAAATCCTCAGCACGCATGTTGATGTTCTTAAACACACTTGCACACATGCCCATCTCCGCCTTCCGCTCACTCGAGTGCGGAGACATGGCCTCTGGAGGCACAGTAGAAAATGCCCATAGAATCTGTGCCAAGTGTGAAACGGCAAACTTCTCAACGTGCGCAGTGATGTAGGTGGCAAAGCGCATACGCAAATGCGCGGACAGGCGTGTTTGAATTTTGGCGAGTGCCCATACGAATGTGGGCACATCAAGAAAGCTGAATCCAGCGCTGGACGAACTCGGAGTCTCGAGAATTTCGAATGCACGCTTTGACACAATGTCCAAAAGCTCGCAAGTAATCTGGCGCCCAGTACGGGCGATTGCCCAGACAAGCTCTGTAAGGCAGCGCCCGTCGAGCAGCGGCGTCATGGTGACTGCGCGATTGAGGAGGCCTTCCATGAGTCGGCCTTGTACCTTGCCACTCCATTCCAGGTTCACAGTAGCATTTAGCACATTGCTCATGTCAGCCGCATTGAACTTGTGAATGAGATCTATGCACATATCTGCTAAAATATTCAGCAGCACATTGAACCGCGCCCGGTCACCAATTTTTTCGTCGAGGAAGACTCGGTTCATTGACAGGGCGTGCAGGATTTGTGCTATGTCGCGCGGGTCGAGAGAGCCCTTGTTGCCTTGCGCCATGGCTGGAGCTTGCTCCTCAAGACCATCGCACAGCGCCATGAAAAAATCGTTGCATTCCTCGCCAAGGCGTGTGACGGCCCACAATATATTCGCGAAGTCACGCGGCAGGAAGTTCTGCATGATTGCTTTGGACCTTTCTGTCAAGGCTCTCATTACTAGAGAAGGGTCGTAGACGTTGTGAATATCTGAGGCGTACTCGACACGTGGCCCCCGTTGGGAAGATAGCAAATCAATCAGGAGATCGTTATTATCCTCTTTTTCGCTGTCCGACAGATGCCATCTGGCAGTATTAATAGCCCATGCTACCAGCGACACATCCTGCGGGATGAGATCGCGCTGAATCTCGATGAGACGATTTGCCATGCTCGACATAAGCTGCGCATCAGGGCGAATCTTGAGAGTAGCATAGGACCAGTAGAGCCCAGCAAGATCTTGACCGTTGAAACTTGGCATCAGAACACAGGCCCTGCGAGATAAGACGTCGAGGGCATTCGTGGTCATTGATGAGTCGGTTTGCAGGATGGCAAGAGCACGCAAGATTTGCGTCACGTTCTGGGGCGTACTATCGTCCATGGCACCAGGCAGTCTG
>Ga0335398_10008996_pt1 | contig 11669 bp, 13 predicted proteins | sample BON03_FD_205742 | JGI IMG/M metagenome (GOLD analysis project Ga0335398, IMG submission 205742) | Freshwater microbial communities from Lake Bonney liftoff mats and glacier meltwater in Antarctica - BON-03 (spades assembly) (version 2) | ecosystem: Environmental > Aquatic > Freshwater > Ice >...
GGGAAAAAGAAGGGAAAAAAATAAGAAAGGGGAGGGGGGGTGGATTTGGGGGGTAGAAGAGCATGGGTACTGAGGAGGGTAGGACCTCATACCAATCACGCTAGTTTGAAATGAATGATTTCAGTTTTTCATCACCTGAAAAAAGGACAAACAACGCAAACAACGCCACTCACTATGTAATGCTATGTAAGAACAAACGAGAGAATTCCACACGCAACTACTACATCATTTCTCTAAGAGTGATAATAAAAGCAATTATCATCAACAGAGGAAGCCCAGGGTAGCTTACATACGCTGCAGTGGCGCGTCAAGGGCAAGACAGGCAGTCCAACGAGCAGTGCAAGATTCTTATGCCAGCGCCTCAACGACGTCTATTTTATACCAGGGTATATGTGTTTTAGACTGAGAACTCAACATATATGTATTCAATACTTTAAATTGTGGATTTGTGTGTATTTCCATTCATATCGCGATATAATTTTGAGGAAGTTCCTGTCTTACCAAAATACTAGGGAAGAGTTCCCGTTTACTTCGTACGCGATGGTGTGTATGTTGCTCGAATTTTATTCGCATCATTCATTTATTGGTGGAGGCATACGGGTTGGTGTGTCAATACTCCTTGAGAGTTCCAAACGAAACTACTACATTATTTCTTTTAAGCAATCTTCATTCATGCAGAAACCCATGAGTTGTGCCTGTGGTGAGGGCGACGGGTACTGTGGTAGATACGCACACACGCAGGAGTACGCACGCACCAAAGTACAATTGTGTGATGTGATTTTGTTTTGTGTGTGTCTTGATTTGTATCACGTAGTGATTTTTAATTATTGGAGAATGCTACTTTCAACTGCGCGTAACAGTTACGCGAGAAATTGTGTGGGACACCACGTGCGGATGTAAGTGTGAGAAAGTATCACGAGACACTGTATGAGGGGGCATGAGAGAGGACTCCCAGGAGTTAGTCATATTGGGATTCTAGGGAAAGAGAACCCATTGTAACGGTTTACGACTCTCCGAAAACTTAGTTTTTGTTTTGAATGTTGTCGCTTGTCCTCCTATACACCCAGAAGGCTGACAACCAGTACAAACCCACTACCTTGGCATCACTTCGTAACACACACACACACACGTGCCACTGGTAAACCCACCAATTACGCCTGACACACAGGGGGACGACAAACACCTACAAGTATGGTCATTCATAAGTCTAAACACACACACAAACACACACACACACGCACACACACGTGCGTGTCAGCGGTAGCTTTACCAAATATTCCTTGAACACAGGGGGACAACAAATACAACTACAAGCCCGAGTACGGGAGCTGAGAATTCTGAAAACACACACACGTACACACATACGTTCCACTGGTACCCGGGTTCGACTCGTGCCTACGACTGCAGCCGTGAAAGCTGCAGTGCAATGGTGCTCTATGGATGTGAAAGGGATGGATATTCCTGGGCACTTGGAAGATGGTCACTTTGGTGTGCATTATTGGGGTGCTACCAGTAGTATCTGTATTGTCACTGCTTGCTGCGTCCGGTACGACGAATGCTGGTATGCGGAGAAGGAGGGAGTGGAGAGACGCAAGGAGAGAAGTAATGGTGGGCCTCGGAGGGTGATAGGAGGAAGAGGCATAATTCTGAGAAGCAGGGTGGAAAGGAAAGGTGGGAGGATGATATGAGGGAGAAGGACGAGGCGCAAAGAGGAGGGGAGGAGGTGGGAGGGGGGGTGCGGTGGAGGGAGCTGAGGGGGGAGGGTGGAAGGATGCGTCAGCAGAATCCCGCAAACCGTCGGAAAGGCTCCAGTGCTGCCGCAGCACACTTCCAAGGCAGTCCTCAGGGGTCGGCGTATCCACCCACACACAAACTGAGAGCTTCAGGACGCCTCACAGCACTTGAGCTGGAAAGCAGCAAGCACTAATGAGGTCACTTTCGCCTGCTATCTGGCCAACAAGCTTAACATACGGGTAGAGTGGGACCCATTTCACCCAGACCTTATCGCGTCTGCCCCAGACGAAACTCTGTCAGCCCTCGCATGCCATGTCAAGCTTCCGCTGTCAATACAATTTGAAGGAGTTATGCTCACAGCCACGTGTTTCAAGACTGGACTCGATTCCACAATGACGATACTGGTAGAAGACTGACAACACTCAATCCATTTGGACGGACAGGCCCGGAACCCAGGACTGCCTTCACTTCGTGGATGCATTTCCCGCAGCTACGGCCAAGCACGATGGCTATACGAGCTCCCAGGCATGGCCACAGATCCAGAATCTGACGAATGGGCTGATGGGGTCAAAACAATCCGGATCCCTCAGCATCTTGGTATTTGGATTGGCACCATAAGGCATGGACCCCCGCACTGTATCACCTCAATCCAAGCAGGGTCAACGATAGCTCGCAATGGCAGTGCACTAGTGGGTGAGCTTATCGCACACATTGATTCGATTCCAACTGCTGCAATGAAGAACAATGAACTCCACAGAGCTCTACAGGGCCCTGAGTACACATCAGTCTCCTTGGGTGTTGCAGACCTACAGGGAAACGCTCAGATAACCTCCGTCTTGAGTAGTCCCCCCAGGACATCCCAAATCAGCTGGGCCCGAGCAGTTAAGCCGCTGGGAGACAGGCGACGGGAACTCGAGAAGACCATCCGAGGTCTTACCAAGGACGAGGAGATAGAGGGCGCCTCACTGTCAGTGGGGGAGGCTACGTTCGTGAGACTTTGGCCCAAATTGAGAGCTCATGGGGTTCACACCTTCGACACTCAGATGATTACTAGACTTAACCCTACGGTCGCCCGAACGAAGTTTTCCTGTCCGATACTCGGCAATGCAGACACGGCAGACACTCTGCTGCTTACCGAATGGCTGGACAAATCGCGGGAGGTGGAAGGCCACGTTGCCAACCTAGAACTGGCACACGCCCGCCCTACCCTCCTACCCTCGATGGGAGGCTCTCGTGAGAGCCTAATCCGACGCCAGCGCACCCTGGCCCTGCTGAACGATCGTGCTGAAGTAGTGGCACATAAACTGATGACGCTAGATCCATCCTCCACTCTATGGGGGACCAGGATTCGCGAGATGCGGGATGCATGCTCCCAACTGCACAGAGTGAGAGCTCAAGTCGGGAATCCTCTCCGAGTCCAATGTTACCGCTCAGCCGAGGAAGGCACCACTGCACTGCGAGCCGCCTTAGCAGTGGTCGAGCACAATCGACCTGGATTCGAAAGCCATCGACAGCAACCTCATTGGCCGAGACTCATGGCACAGGCTCATGAGGCGGCTCTGCTTCAACTTAACGCCCTCGCTGTCTCCCTCCGCAACTTGGCAGACAAACTGAATCTAGGAGCCGACTCCAGAGTTACAAGGCTCCCAGCTCTCACCAGGCGCCTCTACAACAAATGCTGTCGAGACCCATTGGAGAAGGACGCGCACAGATCATGGTGGGAGACCATGGTCACACTTTGCCGGGCAGCCCAGCGAAAAGGCAAAAGCTGGCCCGAAACGCATGACAGGGCAATCCGAGAGGTAGCGAACAGCTGGGAGCACCCAGACTGGTTGGCAGTCCTCGAAAATCTCAGATACATCCGGGACCATCCAGAGGGCCCACCAGATCGGTACTCCAGACCCTACAAGCTCCAGCAGGTGGCCTGGCACAATCAGTCCAAAGCAGGAGCCGATCTCATTATGGATATTTCCAACGTGCGCCGGCATCTCCCGGAAGGCTTCTCCCGGTGCAGTCGGACAGCCTACTCTCCCAGCATCATCATTGAATTAGCAGAGCTTCTCTACATTCAACCGGCGCCGGCAGACCTCGCGGACTCGTCACGGGTGGCTACGAACCTGCGACAGATCCTTCGCTTTTTAGGTCCGCCTGCTGCATCATGCAACTTCATAAATACCATGCGAAAGAGATCTCCATCCTACTCACCCGTCATGCCTTTGAGGATGCCTTAGGACATGGGAGGGCAAATTGATACCACATCTTTCCGAATGGAGACCGATCAACACGTCCTCCATGTCCTTAACACCGGCAGCACAATGCCACACCTTTCAATCCACCATCCACAGCCCAGCTTGGATGGACCTGGTACACAGGTCTTGAGGTCGTGGCTTGGTCTCGAGGAAGGGCTTGCATACTCTCCACTGGGATCTACTCTCAATGGCGGTATCTCAAGTCGAACCCACTCTCAACCCATATGAAACTTACCTACCTCCCTTGAATTCACACCGGGTCCAAGACGCGCCACTAAACAACCTTGATGAGGTTCATAAGTGGATGCAGCTTCACAGACCGGCGGCAACAGACGACAGGGAATGCGGCAATTTGGAATTCTTGTGCACTCTGAACACTCCATCCCCAGAGAGAATGAGGTATCTATTGGATTTCTGTAAGGACAAGAAGACCGCTCATCTGCGACGCACTCTCCTCGAGACCCAAGATCTGCTGCGCATCCCCCGCTCCTTCTGGGAAGGGGCAAGCTATCAGACAGATCGAGGGGGTTGGTGGGTGCGAGCTTTCTCTGAGGAACTCACCTCGAAGTGCGGTAAGTGCAAACGAATTTGGCCAGCCCACCAGCTGGCCAAGGACGGATGCACCAGCTGCAAGGTAAGCACACTTCAATGGCAGGCCTCGCCCAAGAAGAAGAAAGGTGCCAAAACCAAGCTCCACTGGTAGCAGACACTGGGCCTCGTGATGCGATTGGCCCTTCCGGAGGAAATTGAGAAAATATGCCACCACAATCTTATTTCAGAATCTACTTTCACATTGCCCCACATTCAACGCTGTTTGGAGGACATGATGCAGGAAATGGGCATATCGGCGGCTGACGCCCCCATCAGTGGGGTTCCTCCAGCCCCTATACGTCTGTGATTCACAGCCCCAGAACTGGGCCACCCTCTCATCGACGATATCCACGATAGCCTTTACACCCATTGATGGGCCCGATCCTTCGCGAATATCTATCCAGGCACGAGGACATGGACAACGAAGTTGACGAGATGGGACATCTCTACACCGGCTCATGCGACACCAGAGTGCGAGCCCGCACAATGCTGGAGGATTGGGAAACCAAATCAGCTGTTTACGACAACGACAAGGGTGAGACTACCCCTAATCGTCATCCGAGACGGAACACAGAACATTTCTCGACCCCGCATACAGCAAGAGATCCCAACAAGATTGAGGAGGTTGAACTCGAGAGCGAGAATTTACAGGGCATGATTAGCAGACCACCAAAGGTTGGGTCCCATCCGGTTCCATCCCGAACCGGAGAGCACTAACACTTCAAATGCCCATGTCAAAGCCACTACATTCCAAGGCACCACTTCAGTCATTACCTCCAGAGGACCATATCAACTAGAAGGTGCAAGATGGCACCTCCTAACAAAGGTCTTCAGCAACCCTGAATCGTTCAATTCTGATCTCCACTCTGAGCTACTCCTGCAAAAACTTCTTGATGAGAACCCGAAGTATAGATCTTTCTCATGGCAGGTTCTTCGCAAAGCCTCTGATTTTTTTGGAGCAAAAACTTACATTGGCGAGACGGGTCTCACGACCCCTCCCTTTTTTCCCAATGCGCGAAGAGGAGCGAAGATCACATGGGGGGCACTCGATGACAGTCCAGTCATTGTAAATTGGAACGGTCTGGATCCATCGGAGCAAGCTGAGATCACCCCGACTTTGGAAATTGCGAACAACTGGATTATATTCACACATCCACTGGGCCCGGACAAGGCCGCCACTCCCACTCCCCCGATACCGAAAGGCGCCCAGAGAATTCTTTATACGAAAGGCAACAGGGAGAGAGGGTGGTGGAGGACGGGAACGAAAAAACTTGACTCTTACGGCCTGGACACCGAAGTGTGGATTAGTCAGAACAGCACGATTTCCGACTCAAATATCATCGCTCTGGAATCACTCCTCCAAACGAAATCCGAAAAAGATCTTGCGGATATGCGATCCGAGGGGGCAGAACCGATCTACTGGGGGGGCACTGAGTCAGGTTTGATGGGCATCTACAACTTCCCTGGGGTTATCTATGCCACAGACAGTTCGAAAGGCAGCACCGGAATGGGAGCAGGTTTTTACAGACACGATACCAAAGGAGGTGGGTGCTGCAGGGTTGGGGGAGGCGTCGGTGGCGGCTCGTCCGACAGGGCCAAATTTGCGGCAGCATGTCTAGCTCTTGAAGATTCACTCACCCACGACCAACCCATTGTGTTTCTCACGGACTCCAAAAGACTCATGACAGTAGCCTCGAATTGGGTGGGGGAGGGCAAGGATCCCCTCCTTCGACATTCCCCAGACGGAGATATACTCGCCCACATCATCAAGGTTCTTCACCAAAGGGTGGGTATGGGCCTCTTCACCATGTTTATCAAAATCAGCAAATAGGGGTGAGTTTCTCAACGAAAAGGCAGACAGATGGGCTGACGAAGGGTGAGAGGATGTCGACAACGTACGATGGGATGGGCCTAGCCCACATCCTACCTCCTTGTGGACTGAGGAGGGAGTCGAAGACAGATGCTCCATGAATAAGACCCTTCAGACTAGAGTGCATTTGAAGGTGTCTGAACTGCAGCTCGCTCTCCACGAGAACTATACTTCAGAATTTCTTAATCGAAAAGATAATAGTAGAGATCTTCTGGGGAAGCACTGGCAAGACCGTGACAAACCCGTCCCGGACCGGTCCAAGAGGCGTTTTTTACAGAGCATCGGCCACCAATTCCCATGCGCCAAGCTTCTCAAGCTGTGGGATCTTCGAGACAGTGATGAGTGCAGACTCTGTAAACCAACCACACACAAATGGATGTACAACCCATACACCTCAATAAAGATCTTCTCGAGATTCTTTTAAAGGATTAGTTGCATTGGAAATCATTATTGATCTTCCTTTTGGTTTCTTTCCAATAAACAACAAAATCTCTCTATTGCTCAGAGTAGGATCAGATTATTGCGTCATGCGCTTCGCATATGCATTGCACATGCGCCGCTAGAATCTTGTCCTTCTTTCCTGATTGTTCATTGAGCCTTTCAAGCTTGTTATGGAAATTCCATTGCTGCGTCATGACACGCCTCCCTGCCACAACATTTATCTGTTCAACCGTGCATTCCGGGGCAGCCGCGTTGAGAGCCTCGATGATGCTTGTGTGTTGCTCATTAGCCTCATCTTCCTTAACCCCCAGAAAATCTTCATTTCTGTCCGATGACCGTTTGAACTCTAGGATGTACAATGTTGGGTGATTCTTGTTAATCACCGTGCCATTCGGCCTCCGATTCCAAAAACGATTTCCATAAAACATTGTCGGGTCAAAATCATTGCGTTTCCTTTCGTGGTCTTTGAAAGAGATCGTTTTTTCAATTTATGCTGCCTTTTCCGTCAGCGATTCTCTATTGCATATCTGTTCAAATTATTCCTCCTGCCACAACGTGTTCAGACTACTCTCTTCATCAGGTGTGACGAACCTGATGATGATGATTGCTTTTATTACTATGAATGGTGGTTTAGTACCGTTGATTGAGGGTCGATGCACTCAAATTTTATATTTTGGATTTGAGATTATCGGTGGTTTGCGTTCAAATCTTTTGCTTTTCTTTTTCGAGACAAAACATATGTAAAAGAAAAAAGCAGTTAGTCCAAGATCTCATCCTGCCTATGAGCATATACATACACATGTGTACTGTGTACACATATACGAATATATGTATGCTTGGATTTAGTCCATCTGGATTCTTTGGGCCCTCCAGGTGTCTCATCCTGACTCCTAGGATCACAACCGAGTATCCCATCTATGCAGTATGTGTGTGTGTGTGCGTATACACACACATACACCCACATACACTCCCACCCACGTTAAAAATGGAGAAGACACAGGCAACACCCCTATTTTGCCTTCTGTCAAACATTACCCCCCACGCCAAGCAACAAGTGCTTTCATAGACTAGCTGAATCCCTCCATCCTCGTTTCCAAACGCTAAATGAACAAACTGCACATACATGAGTGCATATGCACATCCTGTAGCGAGCGTGTACGCAAGTGTATTCGCTGATGTTCACAACAACTGTTTAATGTACACACCTGCACATGCATGGTGCTCACAACACCTGTCGAAATGTATGCATACTCTCCGCAAAAACTGCACATGCACTCGTGCATGCGCGCCTATGCAACGGTGCAGAAGCTTCTTTGCCATGGAAGCTATTGCGAACTTATCTTGAGTCTTGCGCGAGCATCGTGTAGGCTGTCGTTTGCCGCCCGCTCTTGCCACCCGTCCTGCTGTCTCGACCAAACCCGTCGCCCGACGCTGTTCGCTCGAGAAATCCGTCCAAATCCACGCTAGCTCATGACGTAGTCGCCGCTTTGGTGTTTCACAAGCATCATTCGATTGTCCACGTTGGAACAGGCCTCATCCAGTTTGTCTATGGGTCGCACTCATGCTTGGCCGCTGACCTCATTCTGCACAAAGTTCTATTTTAGCCATAGTTTTTGCGGGCTTTTTTGAGCTTACTCATTGGTGTTTCTGCAGCTGCATGCTGGTATACATATGTGTCCAGATGAAATGGTGTGCAGCTGTGACACGTGAAGGTTGTTGCCATTCCGTCGCAGAAGGAACTGTCGATGTGCCCATACTTCTCCAATCACCCTGCATATGACACGTGGACAGCAGGCTCGGCTTCATGTCACGGCAGAATCAAAGCAGAGCGTTCTTAGGGAAGGATTTGAACGACCCACACGTCCCCTGGAGAGACATAAAAGGCGAAAAATGATGGCATTGGCAGAGATATTCCGATAGCCAAATGGTTGGCAAACACTAGAATTTTGTCATCAATTCAAATGTTTTGCTGCACAATCTTTCCATGCTGTGGTACGATACCTTATACTGTCGTTTGTGTGTTCAGTCCGAGTCCTCTACGTCATCACCATTACACCATCTTCCATCTCATCGCCTGAGAGTGCGTATTTGTCTCCAAGCACCCGTCCACTTCTCTTCATGTTTTTGCACGTCATCATCGAGTCTCAGCTGCTTCTCTTCGTATTGTATCCCTCACACTATTATTAAATGTCGAATGACAATCTTGATAACTTATTTTCCTTGCATCACGGCACGTGCTCTTATTGTATAGCATACAAAGGCTGTTGAGCGCTCGCTGGCTTCAATGACATTGGCATACCTTATTGCCATTGCATGTGCAGATATCGTTTTCACTACCCCCCCTCCCACGCCCCTCTTCTACTCCAATTCTGCCCACCCTCCAACTTGTCCTCTCTACCAAGCTGCGACCAGCGGGAGGATATTCCCCTTTCCGCTGCGCCATCTCACAAGCAGGCTAGCAACTGCTGCAGCACCCTTCTACAAAGTTGCAGTCCCACCTCTCACGGACTATACCACCACTACATAAACATTATATAGCCATCTCTATTTTGGCTATAAACTGCCTGTCCTAGGCGTACCAATGAGACTTGTGTCAGAAGCCGCGAAAGATTGCGCGAGCCTAAACATGCAGACGAATTTCATTTTTTCCACACCCGCAAACACTCAACCCTGACACCCCTTGGCGGGTATACATAAGAGTCTTGATTGTACCCTCCTTCAAAACCCCACCTCAAAAGCGCTGTTTACCTCCCCCCATACCTCACCAACGAGCGTTCGTCTGTGGCCCGGGCGTGCGCAGACATCACGCAGGTTGGCATCTCGTTGGTCGCACCTTAGAAGTTGATTCCTTCGTGTCTAGTTTGCGTTGTCTGGTGTAAGTGTACGTGTCTCTGTATACCAACGTCCCAACGGAATCCATGTACACCACTGAGGTATGCCATCATACTAGTCTTGCCCTGTGTTCATGTTGTGTCGAGTTTCCTAAAAATATCTCAGTATGGTAAGATGATAGATGAGTTTGGAAGGTCTTTCTCCGTTTCCACTCCCTGTTTTCGAGCTCCTTCTCGAGGATACAGGCCAGCGCACAAACATTGTAGACTGTTTTTACCAAGCGGGTCGGCCATCATCAGTAGGCCGGCAACAGTCCAGGAGACTTTGAAGTCTTTTGGGTCCTCAGCTTAATTGGGTGATCATCGCCCACTTAGTCCAGTGATTAACTTGGGTCTTCCCACCCAAGAAACGAAGAAAAAATAGTTGTCATCCACTGTACTCTTCCTGAAATAGCTGATCAAACTCCGCATGGGTCAATCGTCATCTCCCGGAGTCCAATTGGCTATATAGCACATGTTCTCCAGGAATGGGAGTTGTGGTGTAGGTGGGAGGATGAGGGTGGGGGTTGATAGTGGAGACCATCGTGTGTGCTCGTGGAAAAGGGGGTGCGGGGTGACATTTATGCAGCAAACGAAGACACACCCAGGTGAACCTGGGTTTCATCACTGACATGTTGACGGGAAAAAACAGTGTTTATACCCAATTGGTAAGCTCAAATCAATGCGTATGTGTGTGTCCACCCAACGGTGGACGCTGTACTCTACGCCGCATACAACCAAATTTTAAAATCTTGGGTAGAGGTCAGGTGATTGGCGCACTTACACAGAGTGATCTGCAAGTGTGTGTGTGTGTGTGTGCAAATGTGCGCGTATGCGTACTTATACATGGCTAAATTGTGTGTGCTGTGCTTGTGTGCGTGCACGTGTGTGTGTATGTGTATGTGTGTTTGTGTACGTGTGAAAACGTGTCTTTCCCCCCCTCCCTCTCTCTCTGTTCATGCGCCATTGTTTGTAACTTGTTCCGTATGACCAAGCATAACATAGGCCCAGCGCTTGATGACGTGCATAAATATAAAGCCTCCTTGAATTATCAGGTCTCTTGATAATGCGCATAATATAGCTCCGGCGCTGAATAACGGGCATAATCTAAAGCTTCCTCGAATGGGTAAGCCTCTGAATCATGTATATAATATTGGCCCAGCGCTTCACAACGCGCATAATATAGAGCCTCCATGAATGTTCAGGTCTCTTAATAATGCATAATGTAGCTCCAGTGCTGGATAACGCGCATGATATAGAGCCTCCATAAATGGTCCGGACTCTGAATAACATGCATCATGTATGCCCAGCATCATATATGCCCAGCGCTGAGTATCACGCATAGTATAGGTTTTGTTTGAATGGTCAGGTCTCTTAATGACGCGCATGATATAGAGCCTACAAATGGACATTGTTATCTTTGGCCCAGCGCTTAATGACGCGCATAATATACTCAACTTGCGGATTCGAAGTGTTGCGCAGCATGTTCACGATTTCTGGTAGGTGGTCACGCGGCTCTTTTCCCGCCAAAACCATTTGAAAAGATCCCACGCAAGCGCCACGTTTCCCCTCCCAGTACTGCACGGTGTATTGTTATAGTGCACGTCACGTTAAGGCGGATCGGGTATGTACGCATGTGCGTGTATACGCACATATGTACACCCATACGCATACACGCATACAACCTGAGGAGACACATCAATACATCAATACCTACATACCTACATAGCATACTTACATACACATGCATGCACAAATATATGAATACATACAAACCTATATGCACAAATGCACGTGTATGCATACATAGATACACATGCATGCATAAGTACAACCTCAGGAGAAGGATCAAGGCGGTCCAGCACATATTTATGTATATATACGTATGTATATATAACTAAAATTTATATTATA
>Ga0335398_10008998_pt1 | contig 11666 bp, 9 predicted proteins | sample BON03_FD_205742 | JGI IMG/M metagenome (GOLD analysis project Ga0335398, IMG submission 205742) | Freshwater microbial communities from Lake Bonney liftoff mats and glacier meltwater in Antarctica - BON-03 (spades assembly) (version 2) | ecosystem: Environmental > Aquatic > Freshwater > Ice >...
GCCCGCGCACAGCTACGCGCAAGCCCGCGCAAAGCTACGCGCAAGCCCACGCAAAGCTACGCACAAGCCCACGCAGAGCTACGCGCAAGCCCGCGCAAAGCTACGCGCAAGCCCGCGCAAAGCTACGCGCAAGCCCACGCGAAACTACGCGCAAGCCCATGCAAAGCTGCGCGCAAGCCCACGCAGAGCTACGCGCAGCCCACGCGAAACTACGCGCAAGCCCACGCAGAGCTACGCGCAAGCCCACGCAGAGCTACGCGCAAGCCCACGCAGAGCTACGCGCAAGCCCACGCAAAGCTGCGCGCAAGCCCACGCAGAGCTACGCGCAGCCCACGCGAAACTACGCGCAAGCCCACGCAAAGCTGCGCGCAAGCCCATGCAAAGCTGCGCGCAAGCCCACGCAGAGCTACGCGCAAGCCCACGTCGGCGCGCGACTCGAGATCGAAGCGAGGCTCGCCCTGGCGCTGCCTCGCACCGGCGCGAGGGGGGGGGGTCGGGTTGACCCTCCGGCCGCCAGCCCCTGGCTGCGTCCAGTCGCCAGCCGCTGTCCAGTCGCCAGCCGCTGTCCAGCCGCCAGCCGCGGTCCAGCCGCCAGCCGCTGTCCAGCCGCCAGCCGCTGCCTGCGTCCAGCCGCCAGCCGCTGCCGCCGCCCGGGCGGCGGCCGTGCGCGCGCGCGGCAACCTGACTGGTCAAGCCGGCGCACCCTCGATGGCAATTTGGTTCGCAAAACTGTAAGGGTTTCATCGTGTCGTAGGAAACTATAATCAACTTGACACGTAAATGGCCTACTTGACACGTAAATGGCCTACTTGACACGTAAATGGCCTACTTGACACGTAAATGGTCATATACGGCTTGCTTTCTGACCCAACCGTTACAAATTGTCATATACGGCTTGCTTTCTGACCCAACCGTTACAAATTGTCACATACGGCTTGCTTTCTGACCCAACCGTTACCACCTAGTTATGACTATCAACCTATAACGGTCAGGGGTCAACCCATAAAACGGTTCCTATGGGTTGCCCCAACGGTTCCTATGGGTTGCCCCGACGGTTCCTATGGGTTGCCCCGACGGTTCCTATGGGTTGCCCCGGTACTGGAAAAACGATTTGCCAGGTGAACCGCATGACCCACTTGACCCGCGTGACCCGCATGACCAGCGTGCCAGCCTGTCTACGTGCCTGCGCACCGACGCGAGCCGCGTGCGCGCATGGGAAGTGCACATGGCATTGTCGCCGTTTGGCCGATTGGCGGCGTCGCCGCTTTGGCGCCACTGCGTGCCAGCGTGCCAGCGTGCCAACGTGCAGCGCGCCGCGCGCTACGCGCCACGCGCCACGCGTCACATGCGCGGGAGGTGCATGAGTTGCAGATGCAGAGGCGTCGCCGCGATTGTGGCTGGGCGGCGCGCTGCGTTTGACGACGGATGTGCACTGTCTGCAGGAGGACCGAGCGCATGTCTGGGTGGGAGTTGCCACCGCTCACCTCGACCGAGCAGGCCGGGGCGGAGCAGGTCAAGGAAGTCGACGCGTCGCTCGCCGCGGAGGCGGCCACCCTGACCGAGTCTACTGGCGGCGGGGGGCGTGCACCACCCGGCGGCCCGCTACTGGTCGGCGAGCACCGCCCCTTCCCCCACGTGCCTTTATGCAGCACCTGCCTCGGTGGAGGTCATTCTTACGAGGGCGGCTCGCCCCGGATCAATGGATCGTTCGACAACTTCACTCCGATCAAGACCAAGGTCCTACTACACCAGCAGTGTTTGGACATGTATTGTGCCCATCTATCTGAGCGGCGCTCGGAGCCAATCGAGTCCAAGGCCGCCACCGAGCACCGCACGTTCATCCACGTGCCTGGCATATGCGGCATCTGCTTTGGTGTAGGTCATTCTTACGAGGGCTGCCGCTCGCCCCGGATCAATGGATCGTTCGACGAGGTCACTCAGATCAAGAATGCCCGACGGCACCAGCAGGTGTTGCGCGGGTATTATGCCGATCTATCGGAGCGGCGCCCGGAGCCAATCGAGTCCAAGACCGCCACCGAGACGGTGAACGAGACCGAGGCCGCCGCCAAGTCGCACGAGGCGATCGCCGCGGAGGCCGAGTTCAACGGCGCGCAGGGGGCCGACCCCGTCGCCGACCCCGTCGCCGACCGTGTCAAGGACGATGGGAGCGACTCCGAGTGGGACTCGGCTTTTTGGGATGTGGTTGAGCTCTCGGAGCCAATCGAGTCCAAGACCGCCGGCGAGTCGGACGAGGCGACCGCCGCGCAGGAGGCCGAGTTAAACGGCGCTCAGGGGGCCACCGCCATCGCCGACCTCTACTGGGAGGGCATGGACTACCTGCAGGACTTGGACGGGGCGGCGGGAAACGACTGGCTGCCGCAGCGTAACCCGGCGATGCCCCCCGACCACCCTAACACGCCGTTTCCAACGGTTCACCCGGTTCCGCGCGAGTGCGAAACGCCGCCTTCGAAGCGTGGGCGTGAGCACAGTTGGCACATTAAAGGCGGCACTCCGCCACGCGTCAACTCGATTTTCTTCGAGAACCCGCTCCCGGAACAGTGGTTCGACCCGTTTCCTCTGCTTCGCCATGATTACACGATCGAGAAGAAATGGATCCCCGATCATGGCGGTGCAATCACAAAAGCCCACTGGACGGACGAGGAGCGCGAATTGATCCAACTCGGGGTAGATGCGGACCTCCCACCGGACTGCATCGGGTATTTGCTGACAGCGCCCGGGAACATCGCAGTGAAACTCGATCGCTCGCGCGATCGAATCACACGAATCGCGTCGGGGATGGCCAAAGCCAACCGAAACGCGGCGGCGAAGACCAACGCCAACCGAAACGCGGCGGCGAAGACCAACGCCAAACGAAACGCGGCGGCGATGGCCAACCCCCCGTCGGACTATTTGCACCTAATTTGTGATTGAAACTGGTTGAGGGCGCGTCAGGGTCGAGGCTTGGCAGGGGGTTGCGCGACGATGGCCGAGGGCGCGTTAGTGTTGAGGGGTGACAGTGGGTTGCGCGACGAGGGTCGAGGGCGCGTCAGGGTCGAGGGGTGTCAGTGGGTTGCGCGACGAGGGTCGAGGGCGCGTGGCCGTCGGAGGTGGGTCAGCGCTGTTTCAGAGGACGTATCAATTGGGAGGGGTGTCAGCGCGGTTTCAGAGAACGTATCAAGTGGGAGGTGTGTCACGTCATGTGCGTTGTTTCAGAGAACGTGTCAATTGGGAGGTGTGTCACGTCATGTGCGTTGTTTCAGAGAACGTGTCAATTGGGAGGTGTGTCACGTCATGTGCACTGTTTGTGATAAACGTATCAATTGGGAGGTATGTCACGTCATGTGCGCTGTTTGTGATAAACGTATCAGTTGGGAGGTATGTCACGTCCTGCCGACCACATGGGGGGGGGGGCGATATCGGTCCTACCGCGCAACGTGCGGCAGTCACACCGCGTACATCAACCACGCTGCGTGCACCAACCACGCAGCGTGCATCACACACGCTGCGTGCACCAACCACGCAGCGTGCATCACCCACGCAGCGTGCACCAACCACGCAGCGTGCATCACCCACGCAGCGTGCACCAACCACGCAGAGCGCGGCAACCCCAAAATTACTCAATATCGGAAGCCGCCACAGCCACGGCAATTGGACTATCCGTCGAGGTCACTGACGCGGCCGCCTTGCTCGCCTTGCAGTTGTCCGGATTGGGCGCCTTGCCCTCGGTGGGCTCACTGAGAGCCTTGTCCCCGCTGGGCTCGCTGAGAGCCTTGCACTCACTGGGCTCACCAAGAGCCTTCTCACTGGGCTCGTTGAGAGCCTTCTCAATAGGCTCGCTGAGAGCCTTGTCCTCCTTGGACACCGGAGCCTTGGCCTCCTTGGACGCCGGCGCATTGGCCACGCCCTTCTTGGACGCCGGAGCCTTGGCCTTGGCCTCCTTGGACACCGGAGCCTTGGCATTGGCCTCCTTGGACACCGGAGCCTTGGCCTTGGCCTCCTTGGACGCCGGAGCCTTGGCCTCCTTGGACGCCGGAGCCTTGGCCTCCTTGGACGCCGGCGCATTGGCCACGCCCTCCTTGGACGCCGGAGCCTTGGCATTGGCCTCCTTGGACGCCGGAGCCTTGGCCTTGGCCTCCTTGGACGCCGGAGCCTTGGCCTTGGCCTCCTTGGACGCCGGAGCCTTGGCCTTGGCCTCCTTGGACGCCGGAGCCTTGGCCTCCTTGGACGCCGGAGCCTTGGCATTGCCCTCATCGGGAGCATTGCCCTCATCGGGAGCATTGCCCTCATCGGGAGCATTGCCCTCATCGGGAGCCCTGCCGTCGTTGCGAGCCTCGCCGTCAGTGGGAGCCTCGCCGTCATCGGGAGAGTTGCCGACGGCATTGGCAGCTGCGCCCTTGGTAGCGCCCTTGGTAGCGCCATTGGTAGCGCCCTTGGTAGCGCCCTTGGTAGCGCCCTTGGTAGCGCCGGCCGCGCTCTTGGCAATGCCCTTTACAGCGCCCTTGGCAGCGCCGGCCGCACCCTTGGCAATGCCCTTTGAAGCGCCATTGGCAGCGCCGGCCGCGCCCTTGGCAATGCCCTTTGAAGCGCCCTTGGCAGCGCCCGTCGCGCCCTTGGCACCCGCGCCCGTAGCGACCGGCGCCGGCTCGGAAGGGGGCTCCGTCGAAATGGGCTCTGCCGAAAAGGGCACCGCAAGGGACTCCGTTGACACCGGGGAAGGAGGCACTGGACGGGGCTCCGTCGACTCTGCGGTGGATGCCGCGCACTTCCGCGCTTTCTTCGATGCCACCACGGGTGCACCCGAATCGCGCTTCTTCGAACCTGCCACCGGCGCCGACGCGACCGCAGTCGACATTGACGCCGACGCCGACGCCGACGCCGCGGCCGCGGCCGCAGCGTACTCGTCAAGGCGCGCACTCGGGGACTCCAGGCGCGCCCGCTCCGGTAGCTCGAAAAACGAAGTCGCATGCGCGCGCACCGTCGCAAGCTCCGCCACCGCTAGCATCGTCAGGTCAGACATCTCAAGCGTCTGCTACGATCGTACCACGCGCATCCCACAAACTGACGCACCCGCGCGCACTCCCCGGACCCCGCCCCGCTGCGCGCAGCGCCCCCCGCAGCAACCCCGCCGCGTGCAGCAACCGGTGCACCGTGCTACGCTCGGCGCGGTGGCGGGGGTCGCGCGTTGCGCTTGATTGCTCCGTGCTCGCGCGAGCCGAGTTTGTAATTGCGCCGGGCGACGGGGGGGTCCATCGGCGGAGGCAAGGCCCCCCGTACCGCGGTCGGGGCGCGCCTCCGCGCAATCGGGTTCGATTCCGAAGTTGGACAATGGTGGCACCGGGTCAGTTTGGGATGCACGGTCGCCCGCTGCAAGTGTGCGTGTACACTGCGCGGAAGGACGATGGCCCCATGCACACCGCGTGCACTGCTGCTACTGGGCTGCTTCCCCTGGCACGCCGGGGTGCCCAGCGCCGGGGCCGGGGCCGGGGCCGGGGCGGGGGCATGTAGAGTCCATGCCTCGTTCCCGAATGCACACGCGCGGCAGCTCGTGCACTCGTGGGACAGGCGGCATCCCATGCAGGGTGACCCGAGCCCAGGTGTCGAGGTACTGGCGCGGGGGCCGCTGGTCTCGCCGTGGCCCCCCTCGTGGCCGCCCTCGCCGGACCAATGGCCGCCCGCTCCGCCCTCGTGGCCACCTGTCCCCCCGTCGCCGTTGTTGCCCTCGCCCCTGCCGTCGCGGCAGCGGCTCGCAAGTGCCAGGGTGCTGCTGCTCAACCCCAGGGCATTTGCGCTGGCCAGCGCACTTCCAGGGGGTGACATCACGCTCTTTCTTTGCATCGACAGCGGCGAGGCGCATGTGATGTGCATGTGCCTCTGGTCCCACGATGCGGACGGCGCGGAGCGCGCCTACATACTGGGCGCGTTGCACCGCTGGCACCGGGAGACAGTCGGCCCCCGCGGGCCGACGCTGGTGTACGAGGAGACCCTACGCAATGGGCGCGCGTGAGGGCGCCGGTCTGGGGCGGCAGCCGTCGCGGAGACCTCGGTCTTGTCCGCGGCGGGCAAGGCGCCGGTGCCCCAGATGCGCAGGCGTCCCGTCGCGCAACCCCCTACGTGCCATGGGCTGCCTCGACCGCGCGGGGTGGTGCATACGACGCGCGGTTTTTTTTCAGCGCCACTGGTAACGCACGTGGGATGGCGGAATATGTATTGTACTGCACATTGCACCGGGGTGCGAGGGGCGCAACTTCCAGCGCGCGCCCCGGGCCTGGTCTGGATTCGCTTCCGGCGGAGCTGAATGAACTGGTGGCCAAAAAACTATCCCACCTGGACCAGGCTCACTTGCGCGCGACGAGCATCGCCCATCGCGATTGGGATCTCCTCCGCGAATGCCGAACGTTTGGAGCGCTGGCGCGCTTCCGCGAACTGTTGATGGAATGGGAAGACGCCAAGGCCACCACCAAGGTGGAGCAGTGGGTCTGGCGCGCTTCCGCGAACTGTTGATGGAATGGGAAGACGCCAAGGCCACCACCAAGGTGGAGCAGTGGGTGGTCCGCAAATTCGGGTCAGTGGCGGGCGGCGAGGTGTGCCTGCGCGCGCTGGCCCACCCGTACATGGGCCTCATGGAGGACAACGTGCACCCGGTGGACGCCGACGCGGCCGTGGCATTCGAACGGATCGCGACCACCGTTGGGGATGCCCATGGGACCCAGCGCCCCGACGCCCCCTTCGCCGACCTCCAACGCGTGCACGCCGTGGCGCCCTGGAGCCTGTGTCAGCTGGGACTGGATGCGGTGAGCACGCAGGGCCCAGGCCCGATCGCGCCCGCGAGGCAGTTGTGGGATGCGGTGGCCGCGGTGGTGGAAGCGTGCCTCGACGATCGACCGGGGTACCTCCACGTCAACTTGGGGGATGGGAAGTTGGACAACCGGGGCCTGGAGCAGCTGCTAGCGATCCAACACCGGGGCTTCCGCTCGGACCAAGTTGTGAAGGCCGTGCCGTGGAGCACCCCGCCCCCGGGGGGGATGTCCTACGATGACATCCTCATGGCAGGGCGGGCCAGGGGAACCCACCCGCTGTATATCGAGGAAGCGGGTGACACTGCAAAGGGGGTCCAACTGCCGACGTTCCGTTCGTCGCCACTGAGGGGCATCGAGCTCAGAGTGCGGTTCGGGCAGCTACCCGGGTGGTCCCACGAGGCGCTCACTATTCGCGCCACCGTCTGCCCGCGTCTCGTTGTCGTCGACAACAACGGCAGTGCGCTCGGCCCCGCGGCGGTGGTGCTGACGCGCTGCCGCTTCATCCTGGACAGTGCGTTCGCAGATAGTCCATTCTGGAGCTCACTGAATGTGTGCACGTTCCCGAGCCAACTCGAATCGATCGGCTACAGTGCCTTCGCAGAGTGCACCTCGCTCACTGCGCTCGACCTGCGCAGGTGCTCGTCGCTGGGATCAATTGGTAAGTGGGCCTTTGCGCGATGCCGCGCGGCGAAGACCGCCCTGCTCCCTCCATCGCTGTATGCCATCGGGGACGGTGCATTTCAATTGTGCACTGGCCTGTCCGAACTCGTACTGCCGTCGCTGTCCTTTCTCGGCCGCGGCGCGTTTGAGAACTGTGAAACCCTCCAGGCGGTCAACATGGCCGCCTGCAAATCGCTCCGCGTCATCATGGACTCCACGTTTGAAGGATGCGGCTCGTTGGCCACCCTAACCCTGCCCGCGAGCCTCGTGGCTATCGGTAGATCCGCATTTTCCGGTGCCGCCCTCAAGACGCTGGACCTGCCCGCGAGCCTCGTGGCTATCGGTAGATCCGCATTTTCCGGTACCGCCCTCGACACGCTGGACCTGTCCCGTCACCCCAACCTGAATGTAGACAGTAACGCATTTTTCGAATGTTCGAGCTTGGAGACGGTGGCACTGCCCACTACCGCCACCTCCATCGCCCACGGGGCCTTCGGGGGGTGCATCGCGTTGCAGCACATCAACCTGGTTGCATGTACCGCGCTGCAACACATTCACACCGGCGCCTTCTCCTTCTGCACAACGCTCCCATCGGTGAATCTCACCGACTGCGCCTCGCTCTCCCACATTCATCCGTGGGCGTTCAGGGGGTGCAGCGCGTTGCTCACGGTATACCTGTCGGGGTGTGCCTCGCTGGTAACCCTGGATGGCATGGCCTTTCGCGACTGCGAGAGCCTATGCGTGGTGAACGTAGCGGGGTGCACCTCGCTGGCCGTCATCGGCGAACGTACGTTTGCAGGATGCACCAACCTGGTCACGCTCGATCTGTCGCCTTGCACTGCCCTCGCTGCAATTGCCGCGTCGGCATTTGAGGGGTGCCGGCTCACCGATCTCACCTTGCCCCCGGGTGCGAACGCGAGCCTGCGGGCCGTCAAGGCCATGGTCGACAAGGGGGGGCACGCGTGACCGCCTGCGCAGGTCAAAACTCCACCAGGCGCGCACGTCTCAAATGGCCATGCCTGCATTTGAAACTGTCCGACGCCCTCCGGAGGGAGCCGAGTACCGCGCGGGCTACTTTTTGACGAGCTCCACGCCATGTCAGCGGCAATTGCGTTCCTCAACGACCCCTGCGACTCGTGGCAATTTTCCGAGTGCGATACAAAAAATACAGATTTTACGGGTGGTTACGGACAGGCCTCAACCCCCTAACCCCCAGCGAGGGAGAGCGGGAGAGAGGGGGCGAATGAGAGAGGGAGCGATGGAGGGAGGGAGGGAGGGCGCGACGGACGGACGGAGGGAGGGAGCGATGGAGATAGGGAGGGAGGGCGAGCTGGGGAGCGGGACCAGGTGCTCGTCCGCATCGTCCGTTCCCTCGTCGCGCCCCCCCTCCTCGCCCACGTCGCGCCTTGCCTCACCCGCGTCTACCGTCACGAGGCGATCCAGTTTCTCCCATAGCATGCGTTCCCGTGCGTATTCCCGGAGTCGGTACACGAGCTCAATGCCAATGTGCGCCATCGGCACATTGAACATGCCACGTGCGTTTGAATTGCACCCCCCATAATAATGGCGGCCCCGCGCGCGGCCATGTACGAGTTGAGGAACGATACCCTCGTTCCGCCTACCCCACGAGCTGCAGTTGTAACGGTCTGTCCGTCGTATTGGAAACGTACGGCACTCGGGGGCGAATCCCCGTGCCGTTATTCGAAACTAGGAATCGGTCCGTTGCCACCCAGCCGTCAGAGTCGGCGCGCGCCCCGCCAGCCTCGGCGCAGGCTCGTCGCAGCCTCGGCGCAGGCTCGTCGCAGCCTCGGCGCAGGCTCGTCGCAGCCTCGGCGCAGGCTCGTCGCAGCCTCGGTGCAGCCTCGGCGCAGGCTCGTCGCAGCCTCGCAGGCTCGTCACAGCCTCGGCGCAGGCTCGTCGCAGCCTCGGCGCAGGCTCGTCGCAGCCTCGGCGCAGGCTCGTCGCAGCCTCGGCGCAGGCCCCGTCAGCGCGCGCCCCAGCCTCGTCGCAGCCTCGACGCAGGCCCCGCCCGCCTCGGCGCAGGCCCCGCCAGCCTCGTCGCAGCCTCGGAGGCCCCCGCCAGCGCACGCCCCCGCCCGCGTCGGCGCAGGCCCCTTCAGCGTCCGCGCAGGCCCCGTCAGCGTCGGCGGAGGCCCCGCCCAGCCTCGGCGCAGGCGCCCCGCCCGCCTCGGCGCAGGCCCCCGCCCGCGTCGGCGCAGGCCCCCGCCCGCCTCGGCGCAGGCCCCCCGCCCGCCTCGGCGCAGGCCCCCGCCCGCCTCGGCGCAGGCGCCCCGCCGGCGTCGGCGCAGGCGCCCCGCCCGCCTCGGCGCAGGCCCCCGCCCGCCTCGGCGCAGGCCCTCCGCCTGCCTCGGCGCAGGCCCGCCGCCCGCCTCGGCGCTGACCCGCCCAGCCTCGGCGCAGGCCCCCCGCCCGCCTCGGCGCAGGCCCGCCGCCCGCCTCGGCGCAGACCCGCCCAGCCTCGGCGTAGGCCCTCGCCAGCGTCGGCGCAGGCGCCCCGCCAGCGTCGGCGCGCGCCCCGCCAGCGTCGGCGCGCATCGGCACATGCCCCGCCAGCCTCGGCGCACGCCCCGCCATACTCGGCGCAGGTCCCCGGCCGCCTCGGCGCAGGTCCCCGCCAGCCTCGGCATAGGCCCCCGCCCGCCTCGGCGCAGGCCCCCGCCCAGCCTCGGCGCGCGCCCCGCGGTCAGGTTACGTGAGCTCGCATGGGACAGGCGGGGACATCAGATTGGCGTGGTGGGGGGGGAACCCCGATGCTACGCTATCGGGTGACCCCGCGCCACGTCCACTGACATGTCCCTACCTGCCACGGGGCAGTTGCCCGGGGCACTGGCGACTGGGGCGCTGGCGACCCCCGCGTTGGCGCCCCCCGCACTGGCGCCCCCCGCACTGGCGCCCCCCGCACCGGCCGCCCGGGCGGGGGCGCTGCCGTCCCTGGCGCCCGCGCCCCCCGCCCCCGCGATGGGAGCACCGATGGCGCCCGGCGCCCCGCCGTCCCCCCTCGACCTGCTGCGCAAGCACTGGTCGCACGCGCAGTTCCGCAGGGTCCAGGAGGCCGCCATCGCGGCCGCGCTCGCTGGCCGCGACGTCTTCGTGCGAATGGCCACGGGGGGTGGCAAGTCGATCTGTTTCCAGGTCGCGGGGCTGATGCTCCCCGGGACCACCATCGTCGTGTCGCCACTCATCTCGCTCATGCAGGACCAGGTCGCGGCGCTAAAGGGCCGCGGCATTGCCGCGGGCTACTTGGGCTCGCAGGCGGACGAGGACGCGTGGCAGCCGGCGACGCGCGGCGCGCTGCGCTTCCTCTACATCATGCCAGAGACGGCCATGACGGAGCGCTTTGGCGCGCTGCTCGGCGGGATGCCGTGCGCCCTGCTCGCCATCGACGAGGCGCACTGCGTGAGCGAGTGGGGGCACGACTTCCAGCCAGCCTACACGTGCCTGCACACGCTGCGCGAGCTGCTCCCCGGCGCCGCGGTCATGGCGCTCACCGCCACCGCGACGCCCGAGGCGCGCCTGGACGTCGCTCGCAACCTGCGGCTGCGCGACGACCACTTCGACTTGCGCACCTTGGTCGACCGGCCCAACCTGCGCTACCACGTGCTCCCCAAGCCGCCCGGCGCGCGCGCCCGCGACGCCCTGCTGCGCGCCGTCGCGGCGGGCCGCGCCATGAGCATCGTCTACGTCCCCACCACGCGCGAGGTCGACGAGGTGCACGAGGGCCTGCAGGCGCTCGGCGTCGCGTCGCGCCCGTACCACGCCAAGCTCCCCGCCGCGGAGCGGACCGACTCGCACGCCCGCTTCAGCGCGGGCGAGGTGCGCGTCATCGTGGCCACGCTCGCGTTCGGCATGGGCATCGACCAGCCCGACGTCCGCCGCGTCTTCCACTGGGGCCCGCCCAAGAGCGTCGAGGCCTACTACCAGCAGAGCGGACGCGCCGGGCGCGACGGGCAGCCCGCCGACTACTTGATGTGGGTCTCCCCCGCCGACTGGTGCAAGGTGGAGCGCATCGCGCTCTCCGACTCGAGCCAGCCGGACCGCGATCGGCGCAGCGTGCGCGCGCTGCGCGACTACTGCGAGGCCGCCAGCTGCCGGCGCCAGCGGCTCGCCGCCTACTTTGGCGAGTCGGTCGCCCCCTGCGGCGTCTGCGACGCGTGCGCGGCGGCGCGCTCGCCGTCGGCGCAGGGCAGC
>Ga0335398_10008999_pt1 | contig 11666 bp, 8 predicted proteins | sample BON03_FD_205742 | JGI IMG/M metagenome (GOLD analysis project Ga0335398, IMG submission 205742) | Freshwater microbial communities from Lake Bonney liftoff mats and glacier meltwater in Antarctica - BON-03 (spades assembly) (version 2) | ecosystem: Environmental > Aquatic > Freshwater > Ice >...
GTGTGTGTGTCTTTCTCTCACGCGCGCGCGCGCGCGCGCGCGCTCTCTCTCTCTCTCTCTCTCTCTCTCTCTCTCTCTCTCTCTCTCTCTCTCTCTCTCTCTCTCTCGCGCGCTCTCCCTCTCTCTCTCTCGATCTCTCTCTCTCTCTCTCCCACTCTCTCTCACACACCCACACACACACAGTGGCACACACTCTCTCTCTTCCTCTCTCCCTCCTGAGGGCTGCAGAACCGCCAATATTGAGGAAATTGAGGTGTATGTGTCGTCTTCTCTCTCCCTCCCTCCCTCTCTCGCGTTTTTCACCTCTCTTTCTTCCTCTCTGTCGCTCTCTCGCGCGCGCACTTTCTCACTAGCTCTCTCTCTCTCTCTTTCGTTTACTCTCTCTCTCTCTCTCTTTCTCTCTCTCTCTCTCTCTCTCTCTCTCTCTTGCGTACTCACGTGCGTGCTCTCTACTGCGCCCCTTTCCTGAAAGCGGTGCGACACTGTAACACACACCGCAACACACTGTAACACACTGCAATTAAAAACACACCGTAACATACTGCAACGCACCGCAACACACTGCAACACAAGAACCCTCTGCAACACACTGCAACACACTGCAACACAAGACACACCGCAACACACAACACACACAACGCACTGCAACACACCGCAACTTAGCGCAACACAAAACACACTGTTACATACCGCAACGCACCTTAACACAAAATACACACCGCATCACACCACCACACACTACACACCGCATCACACCACTACACATTACAACATAAAACACACCGCAGCGTCCGCAACACTGCAACACACGACACACTGCCACACACCACTACACAAAACACATCGCAACCAGTGAAGCCAACAAGTTTTCAGAATGTTTGGCCCCGAATTAATTGATCAATTAAAACCGCGCGAAGCACGATTTCAATAATCTGGGCGCGCAGCGCGAAATGTTGAAAACGTGACTGTAATAGCACATCCGAGAGAGTATTTTCGAGGTTGTTTGGCGGATTTTTTGTTGCTGAACTCCCTCAAAAAGGGGGGTGTTTTAATACGCGAGAATTCACTCGCTTCTTGTCAACTGGGGTCGTCTCAGCGTCGAGTCACGAGCTCTGACGTGTCCTTTCAAACTAAGTAATACGATTATTTGGTCACGGTTGAGTCAACATCCCACACATACATACTTCTGAGTGAGACTCTCTGTTTTTTTAAATCTGTTTGTCTCCACCGTCACGGTCCCGCCGAGTGACTCGGATTATGTCAATAGAAGCGCTTCTCTTCAACAGTTTCGGTTAATTCACTAACGCAGAGCCCGACGATTGCGTAGCGACGAGGGTGGTCACCAGTATCAGGCGCTGGATCGTTTTATTCTGCGAGAGGTATTGGCTTGCAGGCGTCGGCGGGTGCGGCTGAGCACGAAGCACGAAGTCGGGCGATAAAGATATTGATGACGGTGGCAGATTCTCCGGTGAGGCAGTCCCCCTGCTGTCTTTTTTATTTTTGTGTGATCCTACCTGTTAGAATCAAAACTTAGAATTCGAGACGAAAAACTGCAAGCTGCTGTGAGTGATCGGAACTCTCACGAGGTTTGATCTGACAAAGGATTTGTTATCTGACACTTTCTTCATTGATATTTTTAACAAATAGTGTCTTTGAGATTGCTGAGTTTTTGAATTCGAATCATTTTCAATACCAATGAATCGGTAAACCAAAGAAAGCACTGAAATGAAATGGCCCATGGACAAGATTTTTTTGTGAAAAGACTGCGCCGCAGGCCAAACTTACCAAAGAAAATGAGCCGCTGGCAAGATTTTTTTTTGACTGAATCCTAATGGGTACTTTGTCCTCTTGATGTAGTATGTAATCATTATCCACAAATCACAGGTCAGAATCTTCTTTCTTTAATCTATCAATTGATTAATGAATTAATTGATTAATTAATTCATTAATCAACCTTGGGCTGGCCCAGCGTACGTTTGTTTGCCCCACTGATCACAACGCGCCGCAGCACAACACAAACTGCACAACACCACAACACACCACAACACACCCTAACACAAAACATACCACAACGCCAAAGCCAATTGTAACACACACAGCAACACGAAACAGGGCCAGGATGACTGGGTCAAGGTTTATCCACCAGAGCCAAAGAAGAAAAAGGAGAAGACAGCTGAACCCACCCCCGACCCTGCCATCGCAGAGCCGACAGCGCTGTGTGTTGCAGTGTGTTGCAGAGAAGAAGGGGGGGAAGTCATCTGATCCCGCCCCCCGACCTTGTCGTTGTTGAGCCCTGAGAACAGTGTGTTGAATTGTGTTGCAGTGTGTTGCCTACTCCGCCCCCTATTTTGCCAACGCTGATCCCAGAGCGCAGTGTGTTGCAGTGCGTTGCAATGTGATACAATGTGTTGCAGTGTGTTGCCTACCCCGCCCCCGACCCTACCACTGCCGAGCCTTAAGCGCAGTGTGTTGCAGTGTGTCGCAATAAGTTACAGAATCACCGAGCCCTGAGCCTGCTGCGAGAAAAAATTGCAAGCATCTTTGTCCCAGAAAATATCATACAGCCAATTGCAGATAGGGTGGCACAGAATCTTGAGAATCTTTCTGAAAACTTTCAAATTAGTACCAGGCGTACCAGGATTCTCATGGAATTCACCACTTATTACGTGGTACTAATTGTAAATCCCATGGGCAGAATTCTGGTTCGTTGGAAAAGTTTTAGAGATAATCTCGAGATTCAGTGCCACCTTATCTGCAATCGGCTGTAACCATTTTGTATGATATTCTTCGGGCAAAATAAGAAAAAATGCGCTGGACATCATCTGAACACTTGGAAAAGACAAATAAATCTATTATAATATGATTTTTGAACCTGATTCTTTTGTCGACTTTTCATGGGGTGTCATACCTTTTTCAGAAAACAAAGTTAGATAGGGTTGGAATGAATTGTGATACGTACTGTTTTAGTTTTCAACTACATACAAACTTCAATGCGAAAACGTAGATCTCAAAAAGTTGAACTGAAGACATGCTAAAATCAAAATTATCGAAATGTATTTGATTAAAGATCATCTCATTCTTAGACCCTGAGATATATGTGTGTGTATATACATATATATATATATATATATGTATATATATATATATATATATATGTACATATGTACACACATATTCAAATACGTAAATTTATGAATATATACAGATATGTATATATATCTATACATATGCATTAATGTTGCTCTTATTACTCCATGAGAAATAGTCTAGTAGCGTTGCAGGAAGCTCTATTTACTTGTATACATATACATGCATATACATACATATATATATACATATATATATATATATATATATATATATATATATATATATATATATATATATATATATATATATATATATATATATATATATATATGTATATATACATATATACATATATATATATATATTTATATATATACATATAGATATATATATACACACACATACACATATCTATGTATACGTATATATATACACACATATATACATATTCATATATACATACAAACACCCGCTGGTGTTTCATTTCAATACCGGTCCGAGGAAACATTGCCTGTAGCAACAAGTTGTATCACATCATCAGGATCTGAAGCTCCTTTTTGTTGGGATAAAGTCAATATCTATGAATGCATTGCCAAGTCTCTGGTGTTGGTCACGATCTGAGTCCTGGGCCTTTCCAGCTTGTTCGGATTTTACTTTCGTGGAGTCAATTTTCAATTTGACATGAATGTGTCGACGAGGAACTCTCGTCTTGAAAGTTCTACTCACGCATGTCAAAAAAAAAGCAATCTACAAATTAGTAACCTGACCTTGTGTTGGCACAATTTTGTAAGATTGAGGCCGTTTATGTTTTTGTATCAGCCGGATGTGTGTGTGTACAAGCATTTCAAAAGCATCATTGTTCTACCGATGATCTTCTGTTGATACATTGTCGATCCATCGTTAGTTCATTGTTGATCCATCGGTCATTCATCGTTGATCCATCGTTGATACTTTGTTCATTCAACTTCTGCAGAAAGCGAATTGTTTTGTATCATAAGTACTTTTTATGTTTGATGTTGCTTTTATTACTTTGTCTGAAATAGTCTGGTAGCTTTGCTGGAGGCTCTATGTGCTCGGTTGTCCTCACGTGCAGCTTCTCGGTTCAACGACCTGTTACTCGCTCCACACTGTATGTTGAAGATAAAGAAAGACTCATTAAAAGACAAACAAACGAAGACAGACACAAAAAGGTATAAGAAACTTAGGAAAAGACAAAGGGAGAGACAATGAAATGTCATGATTTAATGTTGAAACAACGACGGAGACCTATATACACATATACAAACGCCAGCAATGCCCAAGGAAATCAAATAGGTGTGTATCGTAGGCGCTTTTGTTGCCTTCACCTGCAGCTCCTAACAACCCTTTGCCAGAACTCGCACCACCATGGCATTCCTGAGAAAGAGAAACAGAGACATGTACAGGACATACGGACACAGCAATTCTTTTACTTCTAAAGACGTGTTCAAACAGTTGGCGCAAGACTTGTATAGTTTCAACAATTAATCAACTTCATGGTTTGTATTGCGTCACTAACAAATCCTATGGTTATATTGTAGATAATTATCCGCAATACCATTCTGGGAAAATATAGGGGACTGTAAAAACAAGCGACAGAGTTTGTAAATGATGAGTAGTCTGAAAATATGTTTTGTAGAACGGCAACACGGGGTTGGTTCTGATGGTTTGCAAATAGGTCTTTGGACCTAACAGTACGCAGGGTTGCGGTGTGGTATCAGATTCAACAAAAAGATTCCCTTACTTTTCACACTACCGACTACAAGAAAGGCAGCAAAGCGTGTTGAGCGTGTGAATAAACTCCACATGCACAAGTTTTGGCACTGTCGTTAGGTGTCCGTTGCATGCCACCTTTCCACCCTTCTTCATGTGGTTTTAACACATCATACAAGTATACATACATCTTCGAGTCAATCTACCCACATGAACATGTGTCGATATGAAAATATGTGAATATGTTGATTTGTATATAAACGTGTCTGAGTCATCGTTACGACATTTCTTACGTGTTTGGCGTGTAAATATTTCCACGCAGAGTTTCATCTGGACATATAGATAGGTCTCTTTTGACATACCTGCTAAGAGGTCTCTTCGCAGTGGCAGACAGGAGACTCTGCAACCCTAACTGGGAGTAAGGTACTATAACTTGAGTCTCTTGGTTGTTACGCTAAACATGAAATCCTTTATCGCTCGACTCCCAAACAAATATATCTGCAATGCTAGTAAAGGAGTAGGTGAAGCCCTCGCTAGGCAACACATGTAGAGGCGGGGTGAAATGCACTCATGAACAAAGAAACACAATCCACAGAAAAAAACCGCCTTATTTCTTGGTTCTTTTGAATCAGTGAAAGCTCGTTCACAACAAAGGGTTGATGGCAGCCCGCTGAGTAGACAGACACATCCGCAAGCGGGTCGACTGCTGATTGTTTTCTTTTAATTGATTTCTTTCCTTCTTACTGTAAATCACCCAGAAAGGTGGTGCCGCTATCCACCAGCCATCAAGCTTTCAGAAATGGATGGTTTTCCGTGACAGAAGGTCTCATCAGTGACAAATCGCGAGAAATGCCCTGGAACGATACATCGCCTTCACAACTCAATTTCAAGTATCACTACATCACGAATAAACTCATCTTCACCCAAAGTCATACTTTTTTCGGTCTTACGAGAATTTCAATTTTCCATACGAATTGCTGTGTGTTCTCAATATCAAAAATCAGAGGAGAGTCCGATCTAGGTCTGTACACAACGTTGGGACTTGCAAAAACATTTCCGTTGTGCGGTGGTGCCTTTCGACAAATTTTGTGATCAAACACGTCTTGAATCGGAAGTTGCCACCTCGCAGCGGCATTGATTTTGCAATTCCCGAATTTGTACACAGACCTAGATCCGACTCTCCTCTACATTTTGATATTAATCGTTTATAGCAAATTAGCACGGTAAAATAAAATGCTAGCGCTCGGCATTTGCTTCCTGCAGCCATGCTCGAGTGGTGGCCGCATTTCGCACATACATCACGTTTGGAACACTACCAGCCAAGTGGCCCGTTTCAACAAGATCAAATTTGGCGAAATGCGTTGTAAATTTGATTCTGCTGAGAATCCGCGTTCGTTCGAGATTTACCTAACCCTACCTTAAGGGTGGACCTAAACCCTCCGAAAAATTAATCCGGAAGGTTCTTGTCCCGATAGGTCGATGTACTTTTTATTTGATTCCAGTACCAAAACAAATCCGACCGTATCATCCTACCTGGTACATTTTGCGAACTGGATCAAGTGTGTTCAGAAGTGCCAGAAGATAGCCGGGTGTTAAGAGTGCGCTGTTTATGGTTCCCGACCTCCGATCGCCTCCAAACCTGGCTCATCCCCTCCGGAACGACCCGGTCTAGACAATATCACGGGTCAACCATAGTCTGACGCAATCTACCCCCATACGATCGTTTTTGGTACGTTGTCTTGTCCTTTTCTTCAAAAAGAGCGTGACAAAGCGGAAGTAAGCACTATCAGAGGTGGTACGAGGGCAGGTTGCGTCAGACCATGGTTGACTCGTGATATTGTTGAGACCGTATTGTTCCAGAGAGGATGAGCCAGGTTTCGAGGCGATCGGAGGTCGGGAACCATAAACAGCACACTGTTTTAAGATGGCCTCTGCTGTCATATGGGCATTTTGTGCACTTTTTGACACTAAGTCTATAGTAAAACTTTTTAATTTCTTCGAATATCGAAAAATCCCTCCAAACGATTCCTTGTGAAGGTTTCCTCTGTATCGTAGTACAGCCGATCCCACTTGGGGTGACATTTTCGAATGCTGCTTCAAAGATCAAAGCTCAAAGCTCGAACGTCTCTTTTCGCTGAAACGTGGCAAAAGAGACGTTAGAGCATTGAGCTTTGAGGTTTCGAAAATGTCACCCCAAGTGGAATCGGCTGTACAATTTTCAAGAGTTGATTATAACTTTTAACTTTTGTCTGCATCGATTTTTCAGCTTCCAAACAAGTCCCCCTCATTTCGACTTCGTCACAGCGCCAACGAAAAGCTGTTAAACGTATATGTTCCGCATCTCTCCATAAACAGTGACTCGAGGAATTTGTACTACAAATAATTCTTTTAAACGATCGAGAATTTTCGATAGCAAAAAAAATCAAATTCCATTCAAGAATTGGAAAGATCTGGTTTAAACCGGGAATCGAAGTCTGATCTGCTGACACAAAATTCTGAATTTTTTTTTATTCGCGTGGATACGAAAGAAAACTAATTCTGATTCGGAATATGGGTTTCGGCCATGTTCCAACCCCTGCGAAACACGTTTTGTTTGTACACATCAACATGTTACAGGGGCTGAAGATCCAGCAAGGATTGAAAATAAGATATATATTTACACACAAACAGTCCAAATTTTAATCTGTGAATGTTGCACCACGATAGCTTAGATGACAGCGCCACTGTTTGAAGACAGCGATACTCCTGGTTCGAACCTGGGCACGATATCAAAAAGACAGTTTCTTTTTTTGGAAATTGACTCGTTTTGAAAATTGCCTCAACTTTCAAAACGCACGTGCGATTATTTTACAAAAGTCAACATACACAAGAAGAAATTCTGCATGTTTCCATGTACCGCGAGAAGACTCGATGCGGGACTCCTGAGTCTTAGACGAGTCGTACTACTGACCAGCCCACTGGTGTAGTATCCTCTTGTTGTCCACATACATAATGCTTTGTATTTATCCCATGTTTCATCGGGCAGTTTTGCTACAGTGGAAATGAATGCAATTGAACGAACGCTAAACAACTCGTGTTCACAAAGCTTTGCCCGCAAAAGGGATCCATTAAAACCATGTTTTCCAAACATTTCAGCCCAGGTTGAATTTAACTGGTACCAAACCTCAGTTTGCTGAAATATTTCGATATTACATTACCAAGGCACAAATCATCCAAAGTCGAGGGTTCAGGTCCACCCTTAAGAAAGTGTGCTGAAAGTAAAGGAACACACACGCAGAGCAAAAATTGCCCTTTTATGCTCGCTTTTTGGAACATTACAAACACCCTGGCTTCGAGCCCACTCATATCCTCCGAGATTGCTGACATTTGCGAAGTCTCGGAGGGTTTCCCCTGAGGTCCAAATGACGTTCCCAAGTTTGGTTCAATGATAACACGCCATAAGCCTGCGTAGTTGTTCTCGTGGCCACGTTCAGCGACGAAGTGCTCAAATGTACGGAGAGCATTGCCTCGCATCTGCTTCTATTGGTCAGCGGATGTCAGGCTCCTCGGCTGCTGCGCATCAGCAATGCTTTCCTGCAAACAATCAAATTGCTCGGAGGTGTGCGTGTGTTGCTTTGTTTTTATTAAACCGATACTGGGGAATCGTTACGGTCCCGGGGTCATTCCTTAAGGCAGGGGACCTGGGGTAGCCGGATCCCCACTCTGCACCTTAAGTACGTCGCTGGTTACACCGGTCCCCTCCTCTTCCTCTTCGAACGGACCCACAACTACTCCGTTGACGTTGTGCTCTTGCTCATTTTGTTTGCAAACGAATTCATCCTCTTCTTTGGATTCTTGGAAAGGGTGGGTGCGGAAATGCCAATCATTTTGGCAATACTTGCGCCATTACACCATCGACAACGCAGTGATATCCAGGCACATCAATGGAACAAGCTCCAGAGTCTTTATTTCGGACTTTTGATTTCAATTGGATATGTCTACCAGTCTCCATCTTCAAGCACTGGCATACCCGTCAGCTCGTGGACAAGATACAGGTTCACCGTCTTGTCACTGTCGTAGACTTTTGACGACAGCCACTAGTCTATCTTTCTTTTGACTCGAGGTCTGGTACTTAAACCTCACAATCTCCCCCACCGAGTGAAATGGTGAAAGAAATGCAATCGAAATTCTGCATTGGTAGGGAGATTTTAGTCAACTAGTCAAAATCGAGAAAATCAATCATTTTCTTGGTATCTCACGGTTCACATTCGAATTGGATTTGTATTCCGAGGTTTCAAATTGAGATTTTTGTTTAATTTGAATTTGCAGTTGACTACAATCTCCCCACCATTCAGGATTTCGATTTGCGTTTCTTTCACCCTTTCCAGTCTCATCTTCCAGGGAACGTGCCAGGAGATGGTAGCAAACAAAAACGTGGCACTAATTCTATCTCCGCAGGTACCAAAATTGTACCTGTGAGAAAGTAACATATTCCTTTCATCAAAAATGATGAATTAGCAACCCCAACATATCCAGAAACGAGAAATAGTTGACATCCAAAAAAACAAAACAAAAACAAATCTTAAAAAAAAACCTTGAGCCATTCAATTTCTTCAAAAAACGCCCCTGCACAAAGTTGTTATAGTTGAACAGAGTTGAACACCAATAACAGAAAAATCGGCCCATGGAGTCGTGATTTACTTGACGTGCAGTTCAAATATCTTTTTTCTTTCTTTCTTGACCTTTCAGCTACCATCCCCTCGAACGGGCTGTATAAGACAGATGATTTCTAAAATTTTCATTCCTTACCAGGCGTACTAGGATTCGTATGGGATTTATCATTAGTACCATTTATTACGGGGTACTAATCATAAATCCCATGGGCAGAATTCGGGTACGTCGAAAAGGATTTAGAAAATAATCAAGAAATTCACGAGGGTACCGGGACTCCCTATTAGAGACTGCGCGGCAAGCCACAACAATCGTGGCCCAAGGTTGCCCAAGCTGAGCGCAATAGATGTGACCGCCAAGGCAATCTTTGAGCGTTTGTATTTAGTTACAGGACTGAGCCCATGTGAACCCCGAGTCAACTGTCCCTATGCACCCACACCCCCACAGCTCACTGACCGTTTATTTCTCGATTTCCGTGTAATTTTTGCCCGAGTGGCCCCTCATTTTTTTGGTCAGTACGATTCGCCAAGTAATCTGGCCGAGTCCCAGTACCCTCTGTCCACCCTTCAGACCCCTATCCGATATATCTGTTGTTGTTGTTGTTGTTGTCTCTTCAACTCTACCCCCGAGCCTAGACATCAGGAAAATATACTTGTGAAATAGTAATATGTAATTCTCAGAAATTACCATAGTAATTTCTAATGTCAAAGTGATTTTGAATTTTTTGAAAATTACTTTTTCGAATATTTACAAATTACTTTTGTAATTTGTTAGGTGTTTCAAAATCACTATTTTCTACAAAATCGCTATTGTGATTTTTAAATATTTAAAAATCACTATTTGCAGTTTTCACAAATTACTTTTGGAATTTAATAGTCAATTAGAAACTATTATTTTTTTGGCTATATTGCTATTATGATTTTGAAATATTGCAAATCACTTTTTTCAATTATTTACAATCACTTTGGAAATTTTCTAATCAAGTCCACATCACTATTTTCGCAGATACTGGTGTAATACACAATCTTGTGGAAAACTTGTGTCATGGTCAATTTATAATAGGTTATGTACTGTGTGAGTCATTTCAAACTACTACAAATTTCCCTTTTGGGCAATGTCTCGTTCAAAATCACTCTGTTTTTGATTTATAGGAAAATTCCTTTTGTTTTTGTAATGATAAACAAACTTTAACCTCAGACAGTTCTCACAGTAGTATTCCCACGCCCAGACCTTGTGATCTCAAACTCAGGAACCGGACAAACTGCCGTGAGGCAGCCACAGACACACCCTGTCCTCCCAAGACCCACCTTGGCAATGCGATGCATGCACTCTCCGCGGTGCACCTGTGTGCGACCTTGGGGTTTGAAACTGCAGAATAGGGTGCGACATGACGTAGTGATTTTCTGTGCAAAAACTGGCAAATAGTGAAAATTTGTACTCACCTGATCTGAAAAGGTGATTTGTGAACAGTTATTAAATTACTATGATGCTTGATAATCAACAAATTCAGTCAACAGTGATTTTTACTTTAATTTAAATTTGCTGGCTCTCTAAATCACTATAATCTGGGTGTGTCTGGAGTTTATAGTGATATTGTGTACCAGCAAATTTAAATTAAGGTAATAATCACTTTTGTCAAAACAACGGGAAGATAGGTCAAAGATAGTAATAATTTTCACTCAACAGATCTACAAAGGTGATTTTCGATTGTCGTGCAATTACTATAATGCTTGATACCCAACAAATTTAGTCAACAGTAATTTTTGACAAGATGTGTATTTGCTGGCTCTGCAAATCACTATAGTCTGAGTGAGTCTCGAGTTTAGAGTGATATTTCGTACCAGCAAGTTTAAAACAAGGCAAAAATCAATTTCGTCATCACACTGGGAACACAATTTTGCTTTTTGCGAATACTCAAAAGGCGCCAGGATTCGAATCGTCGTCTGCATCCAAGTGACAACACGGTGCTGCACACACACACGCGCTGCCAACTTCGCCTGTCGAGCTCCCCAGTGGTCAAGTCTGTCTCTCTGTGCGCGCTGCCCCTGCACAGACGTGGCAAGCCACGCTGACCTCGATGGCAGCGACCAGCGTCTGCGCGGGCTGGAACACAGACGGCAGCGACTGCGCCGGCAGCGTCTGCGAGGGCTGGAACACAGACAGCAGCGACTGCGCGGGCTGGAACACAGACAACC
>Ga0335398_10009005_pt1 | contig 11659 bp, 16 predicted proteins | sample BON03_FD_205742 | JGI IMG/M metagenome (GOLD analysis project Ga0335398, IMG submission 205742) | Freshwater microbial communities from Lake Bonney liftoff mats and glacier meltwater in Antarctica - BON-03 (spades assembly) (version 2) | ecosystem: Environmental > Aquatic > Freshwater > Ice >...
TCCGCCCCCCCGCCCTCCCCCCTGCCTCCTCCCTCCCCCCCCTCCCTCCCTCCCTCCCTCCCTCCCTCCCTCCCTCCCTCCCTTCCTCCCCCCCCCCCCTCCCTCCCTCCCTCCCTCCCTCCCTCCCTCCTTCCCTCCCTCCCTCCCCCAGGCTCTCGACTTTTTCGAGCCTGGTCGCGTCTTGTTCGGGACTGACACGCCTATGGACACCTCTCACCTCCCTCCCTCCCTCTCTCCCTCCCTCCCTTCCTCCTTCCCTCCCTCCCTCCCCCAGGCTCTCGACTTTTTCGAGCCCGGCCGCGTCTTGTTCGGGACTGATACGCCAATGGATATGGCGGCCCCTGGTTCCTTCACTGAAACGAGCAAGGAAGGGGTGCTTAAGAGTGGTAAGGAGAGAGGGAGGGAGGGAGGGAGGGAGGAAGAGGCGGGTAATATGCATAAGTTTTCAACAAAAGGGATGTGAAAAACGAAAGGAGGAAGGGAGGGAGGGAGGGAGGGAGGGAAGGCGAATTCCTTGCTGATACCGTCCCTATCTACTAATAAATTTACAGAGGTTTCACCGGAAGCAATGGCTAAAGTGTGGAGCGAGAACTTTCGGGCCATGATGCAGAAGCGCGTGGAGAGCAAAGGAGGGGATGGGGGAGGAGGAAGGACTGAGAATATTGAAGCAAAATAAATTCACAGATAGACGTGCTCCGGAATGAAATAAAGCAATATTACTTTTCGTTGTTTGCTTTTACGTTGGGATTAGAAGGGAACAGGAAGGGAAGGGACCGACCTGGGCACGTGAATTTCAAAGCGCGCGCCCCTCTTTTGCGACGTCGTCTTGGAAGGCTGGGTGTGGTGGTGGGTGCTGCTGAGTAGCGTTAGGGAGGGTTGGAAACCAAAATAGAACTGACCCTGCAGTCCCTGCTGGCCTTTGCAGAAACTGTGCCTTGTCGTCGTCATCTTTTACGCGCAAAGTAGAGTGCATGCGGCGTGGCAAGAGGGTCACAACCCGGGCTAGGTACAATAATGGGCCTGGCTTCTGTTGAACGTCGCTTGCTTCAACTGCAAGGATTGGAATGCCACATGTTCTATATGCCCCGACTCGCTCCTTGTTCCTGCTCTTTGTCTTTCGGATGGATGTGCATCAAGCAAATGATTTTGTGTTTCCTTGTCGCTTGGCTTGTGAGATTGGGCGCTTTGCTTTTTGGCCACCAACATTTCACCCCAGCCTGCACTGATTGGACCTCCTGGTCCAAGCCCGCCCATGTTGCAAGCGCCGCAGCATGTGTTGCCTTGCTTGAAGGGACATACAAGCGCTCTTGCACATGATTTTGTAGCGCTGTGCCTTGACTGTTGCTGCTTTATACCTTGTCGAACGAGCGCAGCCACAGCACCAGCACCAACACCGCGACAAGCACAAGCACTCAGTAGCACTCGCCTTTCCTTTCCCTCTGCCCAACCCAACCCACGCACAGATCAAACCCTCCACTCCCTACCCAACAAAGACACGATGCGCTGCCTCGCTGCCCTCCTCATCCTACTGCCCGCCCTGGCTAGCGGCTTCCTCTTCCCCAGCGTCCCCTCTGCCCGCGCCCGCACCCGCCTGCATGTCGGCTCCAACGCCAAGATCGACGTGCCCCCTGACCTGGAGGGAAAGCTGGACCCCAAGCGGTACGTCGTCGTGCTTCCTCTCTTCCCCCTCCTCCCTCTCCTTCCCATCTTGTCTAGCACCGAGATCTAGCACCGAGATACGCTCACAAATCCAGACAACGGCAGTCACCGCTAGCGACGCGCCCCACCACCCTTCCACTCACTCACCTGACCACCTCCCTCCCTACCCTCCCTCCACAGTCACTGGGACGTCGTCATGACCCTGAATGGCGAGACCAAGACCGTCTCCGTCAGCGAGGGCACTTCTCTCCTCGATGCTGCGGAGGAGGCCTTCGGTGACCCTCCTTGCATGTGCCGAAATGGAGTGTGCACTACGTGCGCCGCCGAGGTGACCAAGGGGGAGCATGGCTCGTGGGTGGCTGCTATTGAGTCTCTCTCGCCCGAGCAGCGTGATGCGGGCTTTATTCTTTCGTGTCAGACGTACCCGAGTGGACCGGGGTTGGAGGTGAGGTTGAATGCCCAGGAGGAGGTGTATGAGAGCCAGTATGCCAAGCATGAGAAGAAGGCGCACGATGAGTTGGAGAAGAAGAAGGGGTTCAACATTTTTGCCTAAGGGCCTGAAGGAAAGGAAGGAGGAAAACAACACCATGAAACACCAGCTGTAGGAACAAGAAGAAGAGCAAGAATGAGGAGGGGGGGGAGGGGAGGATAGCGTGTGGTTATACAGGTGGAGGATGATTGAGCATGGGAGAAATTGAGGACATGTATGTATGCTTGGATGGAGGGAGAAGGAAGGAGGACATGAGGAAGCCGGAAAGGAGGGCGAGGAGGGAGGGAGAACGGGACGAGATTTTGATCAACAACCACATCAGAAGAAGAGGTTCCTATGGCCACGCGATATTGAAAACCAAAGAAATTAGCACGAAAGAAAATTCACACCTCACATCTATCTCTCTAGCTTGCCCTTACCTTAACCCTTCTATCTGATCCGATTGCGCGTCTGTGCTATATCATTTCTTCTTTCTCTTCTCTCGCTCCTCTCCTCGCCACACTCCAAGTGTGGTGCGCTTTTATACATCTTCTCTTTCCTTCTCCTATTCACTTCAATTCTATCCTCCTCCTCCCCTTCCTCCTCCTCCTAACTCCCCCGATACGTCGAGTAAGCATACGGATTGATCAACAACGGCACGTGATAATGCTGCTCCGGCCTCTCCACCTCAAACACAATCGTCACCTCGGGATAAAAACTCTTCGTGTTGATCGCGCGGAAATAGCTGGCCACGTCAAAGGTGATGCGATACACGCCCGATTGCAGCACATGAGAGGGGGGTAACAGCGTCTCAACCCGTCCATCGGCATTCGTCAGGCCTTGCCCTAAGGAGACCCATTGAGCCGAGGCTGTGTGTCCTTGTCCTGCTTGTTTTTGCTCAAGGTGCAGGGCGACGCCTTGGGCGGGTTTGCCGAGGGTGGTGTCGAGGATATGAGAGGTGATAGGACAGCGTTTCTTGGGGGGAGCGCTCATGGTTGTGGTAATGCTGGTGGTAGTAGTAGACGACGAGGAAGAAGGAGAAAGGTGGGCGGCGATTGAAGTGAGGCGTGTGGTGGCGGGCGAGGTGGAGGAGGCGGACATGCACTATTCGCCTGGTGGAGGGAGGGGAGGGAGGGAGGGTGGTGGGAGTTGAGAGTGAGCAGGCACATTTGGTCAAGGGGCATGCCTAGTAATCTAAGCATTCCTCTTGATGTGATGGAAGGATGCAAGCGCCACGCCACCATAACTTGGAATTTAGAAGAGAGGACGCCGTAAGAAGGGGGTTTGGTGATTGCGGTGGCGGTGAATTGTCTCGTGTTGCTGTGCGCTCTGGGAGGGCGCGTCGAGACACGACCGCTTGGGAGGGGAGGTCGGCCGCCCGGCAAAACGGCAGCAATTTACCACTCCACTGCCCACACCGACACGCCGTGGAGCCCTGTGTTTTGTGAGGTTTGTGAGTGGGAAGGACAGGGAGCATCGTTTCGGACGAGTGCGTGGGCATGCAAGAGGGGAGGCAAGCGGGCGTCGAGGCAGAGAGTCGTGTGACCTCCCCGGCTCTCCTGCTCGAGGGCATGCACAGCAGCGCAAAGCAATCCTCATCCACCCCTATTTAAGTAATACCGTGTCGCCATCACGACCACCACAACAACAAGGAACAGACGCAGAAGAAGAAGCCTGTGCTTGTGCTTTCAAGTGGGGTGTAAGTGGGGCTAGAACCAAAAGACAAGACAAGGCAAGCCATGCTGTGTCGGCGAAGAATCACGCCGCATTCTTCCGTCTGTGCACACAACACACACAAGGACTGGGACCCGGAGTCACTTGTGGCACACCCCTGCCACAGCCCTTGTGCTTCAAAGCATCCGCCATGGCCTGCGGCGGTCTTGTAGTGTGCTGGTGCGGAAGAGACTCGATGCCCCAGCCTCCCCTTCCACTTGACCCCTCACCCCGGATGCCCTCCCCCTACAACAACAACACAGCGCCGCACACCATGGTGCTGATCAAGTTCAAGACCCTTCAGGGGAAGGAGTTCTCGGTGGATGGCGTCCAGCTCACGCAGACGGTACGTAACTTGCTCGCCCTCCCTCCCCTCCCTCCCTCCGTCCCCTCCCTCCCTATGCGCCAACCCCCCTACGCATGCTCTCACGCTCCATCGTACACGCAGCCGCTCGGTCTACATTTCCAGCTGGTCCTTCGTTTGACCCGTCCAAAATATCTGCCACCCTTCCTTCGCCGTTATTTTCTCCCTTCCCAATGCCGAGTCCGTCCTTACCGACCCTCCTTCCCTCCACCCCCTCACCCCGTCCCTCCCTCCCTTTTTTTCTCGACAGGTCAGCGAGTTGAAAGCTGCGGTAGAAGCGGCGCCACCTGCAGGAGAAATCTTTACCGCCGACAGACTGAAGCTCATTCATCAGGGTAAGTCCACTTAATTTTCTTGTATTGATCAAATACATTTATATTTTATTGAGTTAAAGAGGGTTATTTACGTCACAAAGTAGTAATGGAAAGCGTTTCCCCCATCAGAGGCAGGCCACCTGTATATTTTGCTCCGGCCTTTCCCCACCGAGCGACCCGCTATGCACTCACGCTCACCTCTCTTCCCCTCCCTCCCTCCCTCCCTCCCTCCCTCCCCAGGCAAAGAACTCGTCGAAGGCACAAACACCCTCTCCTCCTACCACATCGGCGAAAACGACCTCATCATCGTCATGCTCTCCAAACCCAAACCCCCCTCTGCCTCCGACCCTCCCTCCTCCTCCACCACCGCCACCGCTGCTCCTCCCCCTCCCGCCCCCACCCCTGCTCCTGCTCCTGCCCCTCCCTCCGTCCCTCCCCCTAACCCCATGGTCGAGCAATTAAAAGAGATGGGATTTCCCGAGTCGCAAGTAGTGGCTGCCCTCCGCGCCGCCAACGACGACCCCAACGTTGCCATCGAATTCCTCTTCAGCGGCAACATCCCTGCCTCCACCCCTTCCTCGTCCTCCCTCCCTTCCTCGGCCTCGGAGGGGCTGGGCCTGATGCAGGCGGGGGGGGAAGGAGGGAGGGGAGGAGGAGGGGAGGGAGGGGAAAGGATGGGGGGGCAGCCAAATCAGCTTGCCGTAGCTCAGCTCTTATCGCATCCAGAAATGGAGAACGTGAGTGCGGATGGAGGGAGGATTGGCCAGGGAGGCAGGGAGGGAAGGGAGGCGAAGGAGGGAGGGAGGGAGGGAAGGGAGGGATAAGGACGGAGGAAGTAATATTATCGTTTGGATGGTCTTAAAGTGCCTTCCTCAATCAATTGCAGCAGGATTAAGTCGCTTGATCGTTGTTTTACCATCCACTAACCCTCTTCTCCTCCCTCCCTCCCTCCTTCCCTCCCTCCCTGCCTCCCTCCCTCCCTCCCCGCCCTCCCTCAGATCCGCCGCATCGTCCGCGAAAACCCCAGCAGCATGGAGAGTGCCATTGGCGCCCTCACTGTGAGCCATCCTGAGTTTGTCCGATTGATAAACGAAGATCCTGCCAGCTTTTGGGCTGCGTTGGAGGGGGGAGGGGAGGAGGGCGAGTATGAGGAAGAGGACGAGGATGGGGAGGAGGGCGGGGAGGAGGGCGGGGTGGGGATGTTGGAAGAGTTGACGGAGGAGGACGAGCAGGCGGTGGCGCGGTTGATGGAGATGGGGTTTGGGAGGGAGCAGGTGGTGGAGGCGTATGTGTTGGCGGGGAAAGATGAGAATGGGGCGGTCAACTTGCTGCTGGGCGGGTGAGGGGAGGGAGGGAGGGAGGGAGGGGAGGGTAGGAGGAGGAGAAGGGGGATTGGAGTAGAGATAGACTAGAACGCGCAACGAAAAAGTAACGATAAACGAAGACGACGATGATCATGAATTATAAGGGCGTGTTGGGTGAGGGGAAGTCTTAAGTTCAGTTCATTTCACTTTCAATGCATTTTTTGAATAACCTCCCCACCCGGAAATCGATTTTCTCATGGCTTGTCGTCTTTTTCTTTTTGAAACCTCGCACCTCTTTCCCAGAACTTATCGCGCTCTATGGAAAAGACCACAATTCCCGAAAATGTATAGGAGGATATGGTGCATTCGTTGTGTGGGTGCATTGTGTGCGCGTCTCCCCCAACGTCGGAAGAAGACGTTTGGCAATGTTCCGTGTACCAGGGACGTTTGCCGTGCGCCTCGCACGGCAGACCTCTCAAAAGTTGGAAGTCACGTTCCCCCCCGTTCTCGGAGGGCACGTGAACATGCAGGCAAAATATTGGATACCACGTGCTGCCTTGTTGTCCAGCTAAATATTTCACACTCTTGTATGTTGATTCCTTCCCATTTCGAGCTTGTCCATCCCGCCCCGCGTCCAAACCACTTTCCCATCCGCCTACTTTCTGGGCGTACCCTCACACACTTCCACTCATGCTGACCAACCACTGTTTCCATTTCAAACCACAGCCATGGCGCGCCGCGTGCTTCTTTATGCCCCTCTCCTCCTTCTCCCCCTCCTCATCCCCGTGAGCTCCGATGCCCCTGCCGACCCAGTTGCTGCACCCGTTCCCGGCGCGGAGGCCCCCTGCCTGTCGTCGATGGACGTTGCAAATGGGACGGCACGCCTGACGCTCTGCATGCAAGGCCGCAAGGTGTGGAAGGAGCGCCGCAACAATGATCGCACGACGCAAGTGTTTGCCACAATTATCAACACAGGGGACTCGCAAGTCTGCAACCTTCACGTCGAGGTAACCAACATGACGAAGGCCCTTCGGTGGTGGCCCACCTGGTTCAACACCACCACTTATCCCTACTTCGCATTGTCGCTGGGCCAGACGGTCTCTGTGGGTGCTGTCATCCCTCAAGCCAAGGGTTTCCCGGAAATAAAAATCATTCAGATGCGGCCCTGCGACGGCGAGTCCCCGCCTATTGACGACGAGGACACCGCCATGACCACCGAGGCGGGGGGAGACCATGCGAGCAGCAACGAAGACCCCCCTGGGAACGCCACGACGACGACGACCATCACGACGACAACGAAGCCCACGGCCACATCAGGGCTGACAACGACTCCGACGGTCCTCACTACAATGCCTACACCCCCGGCTGCTCCTGCTGCCCCTGCGACCCTCGCCAAGGCCGTGGTAGCCCAGGTTGACAAAGCCATCACTGCCGCCAAACCAGCAGCCGCAGCCGCAGCAACAGCACCAGCACCAGCCACTCCTGCGGCTCCGACAGAACCCAAGGCTCCGGCGGAACCCAAGGCCGCGGTGGACCCCAAGGCCGCGGCTCCAGCGGACGAGGCAGTCGAGGAGGTGGAAGGGAAGGAGGACGACGAGATTCCTTCGGCCTTGACCGGCAAGAAAAAGTGCGAGGTCGTGAATGGGCTTCATGGCCTCCAGGCGCGTTGGTGCGTGGACTTGTCGCCCAAAGTCTGGGTAGAGCCTAAGCGAAAGAAGCGATACGTTCGTGTGGTTGGGGAAGCGACGAATCTGGAGAGCAACGTTTCGCTGTGCCACATGGAGTTTTGGGTCGAGAGCAATAAGTCGGCCGTGGCGACTTGGCCGGACTGGTGGCCGAACAGCGGCATTGAGCAATTGGACCCCGGGAATTCTTTTGTAGTTGGCGCGAATATTCATTATAAGAAGGGCGTGCCCAAAATCAAATTGTTGTCGTTCGATGAATGTGTGGATACTGGGGCTTTGCCCGAGGACCCTTTGACTGCTGCGCCTGCTGAAGCTGGTGTGAGCACTGGTGTGAATGGTGGTGGGAACGCGGGTAACGGTGGCGGGGGTGGAGGAGCACCTGCTCCGAGCCCGTGGCAGCCGCCTGCGCAGGGCCAGGGCCAGCAGCAAGGTGGAGGACAGCAGTGGCCTGCGCCTGCACCCGCGCCTGCGCCGGCCAGGGTTTACTTAAATGCGGCCAACAGCGACAACAATTGGAATGACGGTGGCGGCGGTGGTGGTGGAGGAGGAGGAGGAGGAGGAGGAGGAGGAGGGGACGGTGGCAACCAGCGGCATGTGTAGAAAGGGCGAGACCGAATGAGTGGGTACAGGGAGTAATGAAAATGGAAAAAGTGATGTGCCTTGAATGGGAAGACGGAAAAAACAATAAGTTTGTGGATGATGCAAATCCAGAAGAATACGAAATGGCAATTTTATGTAGTGAGGGCGAGATAGGGATGAGGAGGAGACGGAGGAGGATAATGTGCAGCTAACGTAAGAAGACAATAGCATTAACAGGAAGTTGAAGGATGTACGCACGTAGAGAGATGAGGCTGAGAGGAAAAATACCATCAACTGTTAACGTGCATTTCTCTTCGGCCCTCCCATCTTTCTGCGTCCCGTCAAGAAGAACTCGCATTCCAAAAAGTGAAGGAGCGAAAAAAAGAAAACGCAAGGCAGCACAAAGTACATTTTTCTTGATTCTTTCTTCGCGTCTTCGTCCCCACGTCCCTCCTATTTCTCAAATAATCATCTTTTGTTCTCACTACAAACTATTATATCATCCACCAGTCTCTCTCACTCAAACGATGTTCCACATCTACAAGCAAATAAAACCATTCTTTGTTCCTCTCTCTCCCACCCCCCTCACACAATCAATCAAATAATACATTCAGGCAAGGTACGCAACTCCTCCCTTAAACCCCACGTCGCAACCCACGCTTGTTTCCCGCCACGGCCGCATCCGCCGCCACCGCCGCTCCAGCAGGCAATGCCCCCTGCGCACGAGGCGGGGCCTTGGTAACCCCACCCGCCGCTTCCTCCTCCTCGACAGCAGCAGCAGCGGCCGCATCCGCCGCCGCCGCTGCCTTAGGGTCCGCGTCCGGAATGCCCGTCGTCTCATCCACAGGCAAAACAGGGGGCTTCTTCACTGCCACCTCCCCTCCAACAGCCACCACCTCCTCCTCCTCCTCCTCCTCCTCCTCCGCGGCCGCTTCCTCCTCCTCCTTGGGCTCGGGCACCGGATTCAAAAACTTCGTATCCGCCGCAATCTCCTCCTCGAACGGCGGAAGCCTCCTAATCACCATCCCCACATTATGCATTACCAGCTTAGGACTCGGCACCATATTCATAACCGGCATCGCGTTTGTCAAGTCCAGATGCACATACTGCATCTGCTTAATCGGGGTCAAGTCATCCAACACCCCATAAATAATAAACATCGTATCAAACGCAAACTTCTCCCCAGCCCCCGGATAAGTCGCCGCGAAGGCCTCATCCTTCGTTTCCGCCACGATAGACTCCCCAACCGTCTCCTCCCCCGTAAACATTATATGGACCACGCGCTCGGGCAAAGGCGTAGGCAAGAACTCAGGCTCCCCCAGAGTGAGAGTCACGTTGTAAAAATACAGAATATCAAGCAGCGCCTCGTCCTCCTCCTTAATCCCCGACACCAACTGAGTCACGCGCTCCACGCCACTATCCTCAAATGAGATCGGGTACGGGTTCCCATCATAAGTCAACAAAGCATTCGAACAATTTACCACCACATGCGACCCGGCAATCCGCCACATCTGCGCGCCCAAGGCGGGAGGGAGGAGCATCGTGCCCACCACCTCGTCGTTGGTCACCGGCAGCTTCCCCCCAAATTTGTGCATGACAGGAGCGCCAGGAAACTCAGGACCCTTCGACACAGCAGGCGCCGCAGGGGCTTGAAGAGGGCTGGGCTTAGCACCTGCCTGGGGGAGGAGGGCATCACCAGCAGCAGCCGCCACGCCGACGATGGTGGTGGCAGGAGGAGCAGGCGCAGCAGCAGCAGCAGGTTTTTCCACCGGCTTCTTGACCACAGGCTTCTTCTTCTTGGGCACGGGTAGCACATCATCCCCTTCCTCCACCGTTGCCACTTCTGCTGCTGCAGGCACTGCTGCTGCTGCTGGCACTGGAGCCACGGCCGCCACCGGTTCTCCGGCCGCCACCGGCTTCACCCCCGCCTCCTTCGGGCTCCCCGCCCCCTCGGCCTTACGGACATAAAACGCCTCCTGCTGCGCGGCCAGATCCGGAGGCACGTACACCGTCCCCCCCGTGATCACCTCGTGGAAATCGTGCGAGTCCACATTCAAATGCAACGTCCCCTCCTTATACTCCCCATCCACCTGCACCCCCCCTCCCTCCATCCCTCCCTGCAACCCCGCCAACTGCGCAATCATCCCCGCCTCAGCCGCCACAGCATGCGTAGTCGCATCTCCCGCAGACGCAAAACCCTGCTGCCCTCCCAAGGTACTCGCCTTGCCGCACCGCAGCGACCCATCCGCCCCCACCTCACATCCCGCCCCAAACCCCACCCCTCCCTCCTTTCCTCCCTGGCCCCCTCCAATTCCAAATTTGACCGAGCCGTCCTTCATGACATCCGCGCCGATCCCCACATTAATCCCAAGAGGGGTCTCGAGGGCCATGCCACACCCATACAGATGCCCGTTCTCCGCGTTCTTGACATTGCACCCTTTGGTCAGCCTGCTGCCGGCCGCGCCGTAGGTGTCACCGAAGTTGAGGGAGGGGTCGTCGCGTAGCCCCAGGGGATCTTGGGGGGTGGACGAGTCGGGGAGTTGGTTGTATTGGATGTCGCCTGTGTGTGTAGAGGGGGAGGGGAGGAGATAGGGAGGGGTGAGTGAGTTGAAGAGGTGGAGAGGGGGAGGGTCCTCGTGCATGTGTGAGAGAGTGGCTAGATCCGTGCGGACATCTTCCCTTGCTCCTGCAGTACGCTTAAGATAAAGATGAGACAAAAGAGCATGCGAGGTGTCTCGGGCATTTGGGGGAGAAGGGAGGGAGGGAGGGGGGGGAGGGAGGGCTGTCCAATCAGGAGGGTTCCTCCCTCCCCTGGGGAAAGTGAGAACATGCATGACAAGGCACACATTATACCTAGCTATTACGCATATGGGTGGAGGCCTGGGTGAGTGACTGCAGGGGGACGGAAATGACATGGGCTGAAACGGACAATGTAGAAGAGCAGTATTTTTAAAGACCAACGAAGGGCAAAACAATGGAGAGGGAACCCCACCCATCCTGACCATGCACACGTACCTGTCGCCGTGGACGAGAGCAGCGCCAATGCGGCCAGCCCCAGCGTGCGGAATAGCTGCAGGCGTGCCATTTTTGGTGGCCTGTGTATTGTGGGTGGGGGAAGGGTGGAATGAAGCGATGGGTTGGGAAGCGCAAGAGTGGCAAGAAGGACTGGCGGGCTTGGACCTTTTGGCACGATAGACGGGATGAATGCAGCATTAAAGACGCCAGCAGAGTTTGCAAGGACACGCGTACAGGAGACCCTTGTAGCTAGTCCCTTCCCTTACTATTCCCAGCCAGGCTTTCGCGAGGGGGAAAGCGAGGGGGAAAGCGAGAGAAGGGCTGCTTGTGATCGAGGGCGAGGGAAGAGAGAACGCTGGCCTAAACGGCGATGAACGCAAGCAGCAAGTCAAACGTTTGAATTCTGCGTTTCTTCAACTTGCAAGCCATTTCTGTATGTGTGCGGCTGTGTGTCTCTTCTGTCTATATATACACCTCATAAAGCAAAGATTAAAAATAAACGTGTACATGCTCCCTATAGGTAGCGACTTCTGGTCCAGCGTGTTTCCATTCTTGTT
>Ga0335398_10009007_pt1 | contig 11657 bp, 16 predicted proteins | sample BON03_FD_205742 | JGI IMG/M metagenome (GOLD analysis project Ga0335398, IMG submission 205742) | Freshwater microbial communities from Lake Bonney liftoff mats and glacier meltwater in Antarctica - BON-03 (spades assembly) (version 2) | ecosystem: Environmental > Aquatic > Freshwater > Ice >...
GAATTTAAACTTGTAAAATGACAAATAAAGAAGAAATAATTAACTTACTAAAAAAAGGGGTGGAAAAATACGGTTTAAGTGAGTTGGCTAAGTTGCTAAAAATGGACACAACATTTTTGCGAGCCGTTATAGAAGGAAAAAGAAACACTATGAAACTTGACTTGATTCGTGAAGTAGTAGGATAGGAAAAAAAAGACCGCTGGTTTAGGCTAGCGGTTTAATTGTTGAAAACTTTAATTTAATAAACAAAATTAATTCACTATAATTACAAAAAATTGATTGATGAATAGTTTGGCAGTTATAGCAAGAAGGCATAAGGATTGGGTCGGAATAGCAAAGTTTTTTGGTGCAACAACTTTTGCGGAAGATATAGTTCAAGATGTTTATTTGAGAATTCACAAATATAATTATGGAAAAAAGATAGTTAGCGGAGATAAAATAAACAACTATTTGATGTGGGCGATGATTAGAAACGCCACTCACGACCAAAACAAAAACAACAAAAATGAGTTATTAATACTAGATAGCTTTCACGATTTAGCAGTTGACGAATTTGAAAATGAAGAATTTTATAGTTTGGAAAGGTTGCATGCAAAAATATTAAAAGAAATATTGACCTGGCATTGGTACGATATCAAACTATTTTTAACTTACTTGGAGAGTGATATTTCAATGAGACAAATTGCAAAAGAAGCAAAAATAAGTTTGACTTCAATATTCAATACTATCAAAAATTGCAAAGAAAGATTGGTTAAAAATGTGGGTGAAGATTGGCAAGACTATTTAAATAAGGATTACGAATTAATATAAAAAAAAATGGCGAAAAAAGTAGTGAAAAAAGTAGTGAAAAAAGTTGCGTCAAAAGGATTTGGCGACACCGTAGAAAAAGTATTCAAAGCTTTAGCAATTGACAAGGTAGCAAAATTTGTGCTGGGAGAAGATTGCGGATGCGATGAGAGAAAGAAAAAATTAAACGAACTATTTCCTTATAGACAATTGAAATGTTTAACCGAAAAGGAGTTCAATTATTTGTCTGCAAATAACAATGAAGTACTCACAAAAAAATCTGGCATTTTACCCTCAGAACAATACGCAATGATTGATATTTGGCATCGGATATCTGGAGTAAGGTGGCAAACCACATCTTGCGAGCCGTGTGTACGTGATTGGCAAAGAGAATTGTTAAAAGTTTTAGAAGCATACAAAAAAGAAAATAAAGATGAAGAATTATAAATCAAGTTTAGGGGTAATTATTTTGATAATCATGATCTTATTTTCATGTGAAAAGGCAAAGATTAACAAGTCGGAAGAGCCTGAACAAACTTGCAACTGCTACGAGCAACATGAAAAAGCGCAAGGTGGACTAATGCCTAACGGGTCAATTGGTATCGTTTGGGTGTTGGATTATAACACTACAACAATAGGGACAGACTGCTCAATGGCAACCGATTTAATTTGGACAGACAACGGAACGAAAAGATACAAAGTAATTTGTGAATAATGGAAAAAAAATAGGAATATATGTATTTTATCATTAAATTTAAAAAAACAAAAAAACATGAACGAACTATTTGACTTTCCTAAAAACATTGTAATAAAAACAAATGACAAACTATCATTTAAAGCATCAAAAAAAATAGAAATACAAAATTTAAGAGTTTCCAAAAGAGATGATAACTTTAAAGAAATAATGAGTGAATTGTCTGGATTTCCGAAAATAAATCAATACCAAGCCATAAAAACAAACGGCACGAGCGATTGTGGGTCAATTTTTACCTATGCACTTAATAACTGGGAGGAAATTACGGAAATGTATTTAGCAACTTGGACAATTTCAAAGGCAAATATAAAAAGACTTTCTGATGCGGTTATATCTGGGAAATTAAAAAAATTAACGATGGTTTTTTCGTCAACATTAAAAGCGGCAAACCCATCCCTTTACTCATGCCTTGTTAATAGCTTGAAAGATTTTGAAAATGTTAAATTAAAAGAAATAAATTCACACGCTAAAACTTTTTCTATATCAAATGGAGTAGACTATATAACAGTAAGCGGTTCAGCAAATTGGAGTGAAAATCCAAGAATTGAAAACTTTTTAATATTAAACGACAAAGATTTATTTGAACACCACAAAGAATGGATGTCAGAATTAACAGATTTAATTTAATGGCAAAATCAACAGACGCAGAAATAGAATTAAGAGTATCAACAATTTACGAAATGGTTGTTAAAGGTGCTTCTAGAAAATATATTGTTCGATATTGTTCAGAAAAATATAATATATCATCAAGACAAGTTGACACATATTTATCAAGAGTAAACGAAGAAATTAAATTAACTTTTGGCTTAGAATATAAAGAGCGAATCATTGAAAAACATTTAGCTCAATTAGATGATTTATATGTTAAAAATTACACAATAGAAGATTTTAGAGAGTGCAGAAATTTAATTGAATCAAAATCAAAACTACTAGGACTTAACGAACCTGAAAAAAAATCTATAAGTCAAAACTTACTTCTTAACGGTTTAGATATAAAATTCTCGGACATAATAAAAGGATTTGATACGGATAAATAACAAATACATCGAGGGATTTAATTCGAGTTCTCGTTACTTTATTGTAACGGGTGGTCGTGGTTCTGGCAAATCATTCAGCTTAAACCTACTAATTTGCATGTTGACCTACGAAAAAGGACATGTAATTTTGTTCACAAGGTACACTATGTCGTCTGCTCATATTTCAATAATCCCAGAGTTCATAGAGAAAATTGAACTAATGGGGAAACAGGAGGATTTTTACGTTACAAAAGACGAGATAGTTAATAAGCTAACTGGCTCAAAAATATTGTTTCGAGGTTTAAAGACTTCTAGTGGCGACCAAACGGCTAATTTAAAGTCATTGCAAGGCGTAACCACTTGGGTTCTCGACGAAGCAGAGGAACTGCACGATGAGGATATGTTCGATAAGATTGACTTATCAATACGCCAAAAAGGTCTGCATAATAGAGTGATATTAATCTTAAATCCCGCAACAAAAGAGCATTTTATTTACAGTCGTTTCTTTGAAAGTAAAGGCGTAAAAGATGGTTCTAATGAAACGAAAGTAGATACAACGTACATACATACAACGTACCTAGACAATACAGACAACCTGTCACAAAGTTACCTTAATCAACTTGAAAATATAAAAATAAGACGACCCGAAAAATACAAACATCAAATTCTTGGTGGGTGGCTCGATAAGGCGGAAGGTGTAATATTTACCAATTGGTCAATAGGTGCATTTATTAATTGTGGCACGTCTGTTTTTGGTCAAGATTACGGATTTTCAAATGACCCAAGTACGCTTGTCGAAACATCAATAGACAAAGAAAATAAAAAAATATACATCAAGTTGTGTTTGCATAAACAAGCGCTCACGACTACGGATTTGTATAACTACAACAAACAATTTGCTGGAGATAAATTAATAGTTGGGGATAGTGCTGAACCTAGATTAATATCGGAACTTAAAAGTAAAGGAAATAATATCGTCCCAATTAAAAAAACAGAAATTACTTTTGGTATTTCGCTGCTTCAAGATTACGATATTATAATAGATGAAAGCAGTATTGAATTAATAAAAGAAATGAATAATTATAGTTGGATGGATAAGAAATCAAGTACGCCTATTGACAAATTCAATCATTGTATTGACGCAATGAGGTACGCAGTTACACATCAATTAATAAACCCCAATTCTGGAAAATATGCAATACAATGACGAGTTACCAAAAATGAAAGCAGTTGTGGAGGAATACATCTACCAACAAAAAGGAGTAAGAGTAAAGATAGTAATTAATAATCCGTTTATGGTTAGGATTCACTGTCAAATGTTGGCAGATGCTTATTCGTATGTGCTACAAAAAAAAGAAAATAAGTTATAATATTATGGAAATCAAAATAAATGTTCCGACGTCCTTATCCGAAATAGTATTAAAAGACTATCAGAAATTTGTAGGTATTCAAGCAGAATCAAACGACGAGGAGTTTGTGGCTCAAAAAATGGTTGAGTTGTTCTGTGGACTTAAATATTCGGAAATAGCGAACATAAAATTAACATCGCTGAACGAATTGGTTAAACATTTTTCGGAGTTGTTCGCTAAAAAATCGGAGTTTAAAAACAGGTTTTTTATTGAAAATGTTGAGTTTGGATTTATTCCAGAATTGGAGGAAATAACCTATGGCGAGTATGTTGACTTAGAAGAAAATTTGCAAAGTTGGGATAACTTTCATAAGGCAATGGCAATACTTTACAGACCAATTAAAAGTAAATTCAAAGACAAATACGACATAGTTAAATATAAGCCAAACAAAGAAATGGAGGAACTTATGAGGTTCGCACCTTTAGACGTTTGCTTAGGTGCATCGCTTTTTTTTTGGAGTTTAGGGAGCGAGTTGTTAACGGCTACCCTGAACTATTTGGAGAACAACTTGACGGGGGAGATTCGAACGAATTTAGCGATAAAACTCAATTTGCCAAACGATGGGGATGGTATCAAAGTCTATATGGACTCACTAAGGGAGACCTTACAAAGTACGATGAAATTGCAGAATACAGACTTACTAAATGTCTCACCTATCTTACGTTTGAAAAGCAAAAAAACGAAATCGAAGATAGGGAAATCCAAAGAATAAATAGAAGGTAATGGAAAAATCGGAAGTTCAAATAGCACTGGAAAGGTTTAGAGACCACGTGATAAGCGTGTCTAGACGTAACTTAACGAGCAACCAAAAGAATGCGTCAAAGACCTTGTATAATTCACTTAAAGGCTCTGTAAAAACAAGTAAGAACAGCATCGAACTTGACTTTTCTATGGAGCAGTACGGCGTGTTTCAAGATGAAGGAGTGAAAGGAAAAGACCCAAGTAAGGTATCTCCAAATGCAAAGATAAGAGGACAACAAGCGCCAAACAGTAAGTACAGATTTGGGAGTGGAAGTGTTGGTAGATATGGCGACTTTGTTTCATCGATAGAAAAATGGGCAAAGAAAAAGAACATAAGATTTAGAGATAAAAATGGCAAATATAAAAGTGGAAATTATAAATCTTTGGCTCATGTTATTGCGGGAAATATTTACAACCGAGGGATAAAACCAAGCCTATTTTTTACCAAACCATTTGAATCTGCATACAAAAACTTGCCACAAGAATTGATTGAAAAATACGGGCTTGACGCATTGAAATTAGTTAACAAACAATTGGACGAAATAGTAAAACAAACAAAATGAGTAACACGATATTTATAAGGTCACCTTACATAATTGGCGTAACTGGAACAGCTGGACAGGTAGCAAAAGTAGAACTTAAGATTTGGAATAGTCCATCTGCCGCACCCGCAACGGCAACACGCATACTTTCAAAGCCTATCCCATCAGCATCGGTAACGACTGTTTATTTTGATATTTCTCCATACATTCGAGAGTACGTTAAGCCGTTATCGTTTACGGAAAGTGCGGTCATTGGAACGATTGCAAACAACGAATTTGCAAACGCAAGTATAGTTGTCAAACTAAACGAAACGACGGAATTTATCAACTCGTTCACTTGCCTAAAAGGTTTCAGCTATTTTCAGCAAGGATATAATTCAGCTAAAACAACTCCATTTTCAGCGCTAGAAGATGGCACTTATTTTGTCAGAGATACAACGTGCGGAAGTCTTTATTTTGATACACAAACAGATGGGCTTAACTATACTGCAACCTACTCAAACCTAGCAACAGGCGCAACGATTGGGGCTATTGTAATGAATGGAAATATAAGAAAAGTACCGTATGCTTTACCGGCTTCATTTGCCCAAGGTGGCAATAAATTAGTTGTTACAAATCCAAGCGCATCTGTTCTTGGAACGTTTAATTTTGTAACTCAATGCGAACAAAAGTACACGCCAATAAATTGCGACTTCATAAACAAATTTGGTGTATGGCAAAGGATTGTTTTCTTTAAAGTTTCTAAATCTACAATCGACGTAAAAGGAAGTGCCTATAATTTCATGAGTGGGGCTGTCAATTATAGTATCACAGATGCAAAGAATAAGGAATTAAACATTAACGGAACGGAATCTATTAAGGTAAACACTGGATTTGTTCCCGAATCTTATAGCGGTGTAATAAAACAACTTATGTTGTCCGAAACAATACTACTTGACAATAGACCTGTTCGAAGAAAGACAAACAATATGCCTTTGCCAACCGCTGTTAACCAAAGGAATATTAATTATCAACTAGATTTCGACTATGCAAATCCAATAATTAATTCAGGAATATGAGGCGTACAGATTTTTGGATAGAAGATAAAAAACTAGATTTATTTGACGATGAGCAGATAAAAGTGAACTCGCAGGTTCAAAGCTTTCAAGACATTAGCAAGGTATTTTCAGACTATTCGCAGACGTTCACATTGCCAGCAACGGACAATAACAACGAAATTTTTGAGTACTACTATAACAATGATTTGGACGGTTTGATTGACCACAATCTACGGAGAAAATCCAGACTAGATGTTGATTACGAAATATTCAAAACAGGACTTGCTCAACTAGAAAAAGGAACTATTGTTAACGGAATGCCTCAAAACTACACCGCAACCTTTTACGGCGATGTGGTTAGCTTAAAGGATAAGATTGGCGAGGATATGTTAAGTGATTTGGACTACACGACAATTGACCACGCCTACACGGAAGGGGAAGTATTTAGAAGAGTAAAAGGGCAAATTGTTGATAACGTTAAATATCCGATGATTACAAGTCTATCAAATTGGAATTATGCGGGTGGTGGAGTAGATGACATAACCACTTCAACGGGTCAAGTTAAACATACGGACTTATTTCCAGCAGTTCCATTGTCTAAGTTATTTACGTTAATTCAATCAAAATACAGTATTAATTTTCTTGGTTCTTGGTTTTCTTCGCCTAACTTTTTGAGGTTATGTTTGTGGTTCAAAAATAAAAACCAAATACGGCAAATTTCTAAGCCTTACGACTTGGTAAATGACAATGACGAAAATTTTACAAATGGATTTATTTATGGAGAATTGTTTTACACGTACAGAAATCCATCAACTTTGTCAGGCATTCTAGGGCATAGCGTATCGGTTCAGGTTAACACAACCTCAACTTTTGACTATTATTTAGATGTTTTTAAAAATGGTATTTACTTAAATACTTTAACAAGATTTGGAGGTGGAAGCAACCTTTTTCAAGTCGTTACATTACAAGCTAATTATTTATCACTTTCCGAATCCTACACGTTTAAAATTAGAAGCAAAGGAGTAGCAACTTTTACTGGCTCTATAAAATACTCAATCACTTATTACGACAACACAACATCGTCAATTTTATTAGAATCCCATTCAAATAATTTCAATTCTATAAGCACAACTATAACAACGGATTTAAGGTTGTACGCACCCGAAATGAAAATACTTGACTTCATAAAATCGGTCATGCAAAGTGCGCAATTAACCGTAGTTGGGAATAGCGACACTTCATTTACGTTTATGCCTTTAGACCAGTTCTACAAATATGGCAGAAATATAGACATAACTAAATTTGTTGTAACGGATTTGATTGAGTACAAAAGACCGAGCCTATTTAGCGAGATTAATTTTAGCTATCAAAAAAGTGAATCTGTTTTAAATTCAAATTTCCTGGACACTTATGGTAGGTCATTTGGCGACCTTAGAAGTACGTTTCCTTACGATGGTGGAAAGTTTGATATTCAGCTAGGCTTTGAAAATATACTTCAACAAAAATTTACAGGGACAAATCTTCAGGTAGGTTATTCGTTAAATAAGAACTTGCAACCATATATTCCTAAGCCTGTTTTGTTAACCCAACTAGACACTTCCCCCGGAATGTGGCAAGTTTTTCTAGGCAATACTGCCTATACTGGAAATTACGTCCCGTTTGGTCAAGAGATTTACAACGGTACAGATATTTCTACAATAAATTGGAATATTGAAGTAAGTTCGTACACCAACAACCCGCAGTCAAATGGGTTGTATCGAACTTATTACGAATCATTTTTGCTAAATCTATTTAATAAAAAAACAAGAGTGGTTTCTTTAGCTGCAAATTTTCCACAGTCTCTATTAATCGACTTAAAGCTATCGGACAAATTAATTATAAAAGATAAAAAATACATAATTAACGCAATGCAAACCAACTTAAGTACTGGTGACGTGAAACTGGAGTTGCTAAGTTGGTTCAATGCAGATAGCGTGGACAGAAATATTAGAGTAAGTCATTCTTCAGGAACTGATGTTGTTGGATTTGAGGCTGGAGATGGAACAATAAACATAAGTGGCGATGGTTTGTCATTTGGTTCGTTCAGCGCTTTATCTGGCACGGGTTCTTTCACAAGCAAGTTTACATATCCAGCAAATAAAACTGGTTCAGACAGGACACAAGTGGTTCAAGTTACAAGTGAGCGCAAGCAAGGAAACGAAACAGAATTGATATACTCACAAATAATTATAACGCAAGAAGGATGATAAAAGAAATAATTGAAATGTTACAAATTGATGATTTTATTAATGAATCGGAGTTTATCGAAATTGCAAAAGGGAAATACAAGTTGCATACAAGTTGGGGAAAAGCAATTAAGCAAGGAAAAAGAATAATAAAAAATATCAAAAATGGCAGAAACTAAAACGATAATTCTAAATGTAGACACTAAAAATACTGACAAAAATCTTAAAGAAGTTAATGAATCGCTAAAAGATATAAAGCAATCGTCTAAGCTAGCGTCCAAAGAAGTGAAAAATACGGACAAAGGAATTGAGGATTTAGGCAAGTCCAGTAAAAGCTCTACGTCGGGATTGAAAGCCGTTGGCACAGGAGTTAAGGGGGTGGGGAACGCGTTAAAGGCTGCTGGCATTGGACTTATAATAGCCGCATTTGTATCTTTAAAAACAGTATTTGAACAAAATCAAAAAGTAGCTGATTTTGTTTCAGCAGCTTTTGAAACGGTATCTATTGTTTTTAATAAAGTGACGGAAGTATTAACAAATGTTTTTCAAAGCGTTTCAAAATCTACAAATGGATTTCAGTCGCTCGGAAAGGTTATGTCTGGACTTTTAACGATAGCAGTAACGCCATTAAAATTAACTTTTTACGCTATAAAATTAGCGATACAAGCGGCTCAATTGGGTTGGGAAAAATCTGTTTTTGGAAGTGGCGATTTAAAAACCATAAAGGCATTAAAGGAATCAATAAAGGAAACAAAAGACGAGATTGTAGGCGTAGGAAAAGGAGCCGTTGACGCTGCCATTGGTATAGGTAAAAATGTTGTAGGTGCAATAAAAGAGGTTTCGCAGTTTACGGTTGGAGCGATTGATGGAATTAGTAAAATATCTGTTAAGAGTGCGTTCGAGCAAGCTAAAGCATCTGTTCAGGCTCAAAACCAAGCCGAGATAGCGGCTGCTCAACAAGGTTTATTAGTTGAACAATACGACAAACAAGCGGAAAAATTAAGACAAATAAGAGATGAGGAACGTAACTCGATAGACGACAGAATTAAGGCAAATGATAGGCTCAAGGAGGTATTAGAGAATCAACAAAAAGCAATGCTAGCTACTGCTGATATGCAAGTAACTGCCGTTGAATTTGATTACAAAAAAAATAAATCAATAGAAAACAGAGTAGCTTTAATTGAGGCTCAAGCAAATAGGGAGGGCGTATTAGCACAAATAGAAGGACTAAGGTCTGAACAATTAGCGAATGACCTTGCATTAGATAGAGAAAAAATAGAACTTTCAAATGCAAAATTAGAAGCCGCCGAATTACTGTCCATAAGTGAAAAAAAGTTTTTAGCCGAGCAGATAGTTGATGATGAAGAAAGACTAAAAAGAACTATCGAGATACTGAATGAGGAAAAATTAATCGAGTTAAAAAGACTAGAGGAAAAAGTAGCGCAATACAAAGAAGGAACTCAACTAAAGTTAGATGCGGAATCTGAGCTAAATACAAGAACTCAAGAACTAGGTCAAGAATTGGTTTTAGCGGAAACAGAATTAAACAAGGTAAAAAACGCTAAAATTGAAGAGCAAAGATTACTGAAAAATGAAACACTTTTATCGGAACAAGAATTAGAAATTGAAAACTTAAAAACAGCTTATGCGGCAAAACTTTTATTAGCGAAAGATGATGCGAGATTAACTGAAGCCTTAATTGAAGAATCAGAAAAAAAGCAAACGGAAATAAAGAAAAAATATGCGGACATAGAGAAAAAAGGGTCTAACGAAAGAAAAAAGCAATTAATTCAAGGCGTTCAAGATGGTTTATCTATCATTAGTGGTTTATCGGAATTATTCGCTGGAAAAAATGAAGCACAACAAAAAAAGGCGTTTAAAATACAGAAGGCGGCAAACATTGCCAACGCTTTAATTGACACCTATAAAGGTGCGCAATCTGCATTTGCGTCAACAACTGGTGGAATTCTCATAAAGAGTTTAGCAGCGGGGGTAGCTGTAACGGCTGGTTTGCTCAATGTAAAAAAAATAAAGTCAACACAATTTAACTCAACAACCGCCGACAATTCGCAAGCGCCAACAAGTGCTGGTGGTGGTATTGGTGGCGATGGCTCTCCCTCTGCCGTAACAACTAACGCTCCTCAATTTAATGTAGTTGGCAATACGGGAATTAATCAATTAAACAACTTGAATCAGCCTATACAAGCCTACGTTGTGAGTGGAGAAATGACAACACAGCAGCAGTTAGACCGTAACAAATTAGCAACGGTTACCCTGTGAAAATAAAACAAAAAAAACAAGTTCAAGTTATAATGATATGAATATAATTGAATTATTGATAGACGAGAAAGACCCAATGTCTGGCATTGATGCGGTTTCAGTTGTTTCTTCGCCAGCGATTGAGGAAAATTTTATTGCTTTAAACAAGCATGAAGTAGAACTGAAACAGATTGACGAGGAAAAAAGAATTTTAATGGGTGCGGCACTAATACCAAAAAAAAAAATTCCTAGAAGGGTAAACAAAAAAGAGTTCGATGTTTATTTTTCCGAAAAAACAGTTAGGCGCGCTTCTGAATTATTCTTGATGAAATCGAATCAAAACAACGCAACATATGAGCATAAGACCGTGTTGAAAGGAATGAGCGTTGTCGAAAGTTGGATTATTGAAGACAAAAAAATGGATAAGTCTGCAAAGTACGGATTTGATTTGCCCGTTGGAACTTGGATGATTTCAATGAAAGTTGACAACGACGATGTATGGAATGACGTGAAACTGGGTAAGGTAAAAGGATTTTCTATTGAGGGGTATTTTGCTGATAAGGTAGCGGACAGTCCAAGAGATGAGGATATGAATAAGGATGAAATAATTAACCAATTAAAAGATTTATTGAAATGAAAGGAAAAACACCAAGCCACGCAAGTCCAAAAAGTGGAAGTCGAAGAGGTTGTTTATGCGAGAACGGCAAGTACTCAAAAGAATGTTGCGGTGGTAGTTTGCAAGCGCAAGGAATTGGAAAGGTAGTTGGCAACGGCTCTGACAATGTTATAAAAACAGAAGTCGATGGAGTGCGCACAATGGTTCGGCAAAATAGTTGAAAATACAACAGATAGAAAAAAAAAAGTTATAATGTTATAAAATAAAATAAA
>Ga0335398_10009010_pt1 | contig 11656 bp, 2 predicted proteins | sample BON03_FD_205742 | JGI IMG/M metagenome (GOLD analysis project Ga0335398, IMG submission 205742) | Freshwater microbial communities from Lake Bonney liftoff mats and glacier meltwater in Antarctica - BON-03 (spades assembly) (version 2) | ecosystem: Environmental > Aquatic > Freshwater > Ice >...
AGACAAACACACCCAAACACTCGCACGCGCACACACACAAACATACCTTCCTACACACATACCCACACACACGCACACATACATGGAACATGCCGTTTAAATGTCTTGTTGGATCGATGCCCCGAAACTGCTGCGTTAGCCACTGGCCGCAGCAAATGGGCTTTCCCATTGGGCGAAGCAGCGCTTTTGGACCACCACGCCTGGGGAGATGCCAGACGCTGTTTTGTATATGGATATTCATACAAAACTACTACAGAGGCATTCAAAGGTGCAGACATAGGTGCCATGCGTGAAACCAAACGCGAGGAGATCTGTCTGGCCTCACACTTTGCTTTGTGCCCCCTGCACCCACTCTCTCTCGCTCGCACTCCACTTGCTCGCGCCTTCAGCATGTGTGTGTGTGTGTGAACAGCGCCGACAGCTGGCCTGCAGGTTGAAGTAATGATAGCGCCGCGCCAGTGCATAAATACGAAATCTTGCAGTTTAGTTCAGTAGAAAAGTGGTTGTGGTTTACGCAACCCGCCGAGATGAAGCGTCACGAAGGATGCTGGCACACGTCTCAATTCATGCATCCATGATGTGTATACGCTGATAGAGCCCACCACGAACAGTGGAGTTCGCTTGAAGCATTAGTGTGAGACGTTTTGGGGTCGTTACCGGCTATACGCGGCTGTACTGTTGCAGAGCCGAACGTTCCTTTCTGCGTTTCCGAAACGAGGGATCACTCCGATACACACGAGCGCCGAGAACCTGGAAGGCGTGAGGGGGCGTCGTTCTTTGCACGACAGACTTGTTTTGCATGCGCCCGTTAGCGCCCACCCATCAGGCCTGCTGTCGCTTGCCGGACCCGGCGATGCCGCTGCACAGCGACACCGAGGCTGTGGAAGAGATCGACCAACAGCAATCGCGGACACGACCGGACTTTGGCCATAACAGAGCAATCACAAGTGGGCACGATAATAGTGTTCACAGGTGTGCCTCAGGGCCGGTTGAACTCCCAGTTTGGCGACACTCCCTTGAGAGAACACACGGACAGGGAGTGACCTACTTGAGACGAAGAGGGGGAAGATTGATGCAGCAGGGGATGTGGTTAGCCGTGATTTGCATGTTGTATGGTATGTACACACCCTCTTTCGTGTCCATTTCTTGCCTGCACGCTCGCCCCCTCCCTCGCTCCATCTCGCTGTTCCTCACTCTCCTTTCGATTCGCTTTCGTTGCCTGGCATGGTTACTGTTGCCGGTGCTGGTGCCGGTACTGTTGCCGATGACGTTGCGTCCTGACTGGGCGCATCGTGCAATGTGGCAGGCTTTGCTCTGGCAGGTCCTGTTGAGGAGACAGAGATTTCGCCACTTTATCACAGCGCCGAGTGTCCTGCTGGTCAGGCTGCGTGCGTCCTTCCTGTCAACGTCAATATTTCCCTGCAGTACAAGGGTGCAGGGGCACTGACTGATGCTATTGTTTCGATCGATGTGTATCCCAAGAATATCACCATTAATGGCGTGACTACAACCGGTCTGGCCTTGTCATTGTTTGTTAAGAATGATTGAATCATCATGTTCACAGATGTTCACATGCAAGCACGAGCTTGTCTGAATAGTGCGCACATGGTGCTGTTCTTCAAGTGTCCGCTCTGTTTTGTTTCTTCTTCTGACGGCTCACCGCTGCATTCAAACAGAGCGCGCGATTCAACACCAAGATTTTTCTGGGGGTGCAACTTCTCAATTCCGGTTTACTAGAATCAGGGTAGTGTTTCCGAGTGGGTTCGACGTGTGCGATTCTGTCATTGCAGTCCAGGGGAACATGAGTGGTGTCACCATTCGTAAGTATGGATCCGATGAAACGAGGCCTATGCGTTTCTACAAGGCTGGTTCTACCACTTCACTAGCCCGGGGCATCACAGAACCCTCTCTCACTTTGCAAACAATGGAACCACCCCCAAGGACAGGTTTCCTACGTGTTCCGTCTTTGCATTACACTTGCATGTTTCTGAAAGCTGTTTTTAAGTTCGGGCGCGCGGCGGCGAAGCGTATGCAAGATACTTTGCCCTATCATAGTCAGCAGTATTTTTTTCCTTTTCGTCAACAGTATTTTTCCCCTTTTTTTGAGGCCCTACCTAAATGGCGCGCGGCGCGTTGCGCCTTGCCGCCGCGTGCCCAGCTCAATTTTGTTCGATTGACTGGCTGTCTGTGATCTCCCCAGGTACCATCAGCAACCTCCTTGATCCGCCGTTCGCATGCCCAGACGCGGCTATTTGCAGGTCTCGCTTCTTAGAGTTGGTGTCTTTCGGTCCAAAACTTGGGAATGGGGCGGCTGCTCTGATCGGCGACCAGTCAAGTGACAAAGTCGGTGACATTGAGCGCATTCAGTTTGTGGTTTCCAATGTGAGGAACACGTTACAGCCTGGAAAAATACCAAGTCAAATGGACTCTCCACCAGGCACAGATGGAATATTTGGGGTGCAGATTTATAAAACGCAAGTGGTCAACGGAATCTCGGAAATTATGCTGACTTACTACAACAATCGGGTAAACGATCCTAAGCTCAACCATACGTTGCAGCCGTGGTTTACAGGAACGGCGAAGAAGGAGATCAGAATAATTCCGAATCAGATTTGGGAGGCTTCTGCTCAATTGGCCGATGCAAGAACAAACATAATCACTGATTTGGTTTTCACCATCAAAACCTTTGCGGCAATCCCGCCAGGCGGCGCTATTCGTTTTCAATTGCCGCCCCATTTCCAACAAGTTCTCAGTGTGAACTCTGGGCACATCAGCACAACGAGAGGGGCGTTGACGGAGAGTTGGGGGGACTCCAGAGTATATGCAACTCTGGCTACAACGGGTGAATTTCCTGGAAACCTCACTTTGCGAAACCTCACTTTGCAACGTATTTGGGACGAGTCATCCTGCTCCTACAGCTCCAGTGCTCCTGTCACTGGCAGGCAGGGATGTGACATCCCACCTATGTCGGTCATCACTGTTCGCTTCCCGAATGTGCGTAGTCCCTCTGCCTCAGTTGTGAACGGCGGAAGCAGAGTCGGTGGAGGAGTTGAAGTTGGGCCGTTCAAGGTCGAGACTCTTTCAAGGGGAAATGTTACCATTGATAACGGCGAAATACCTCGCATAGTTATTGGGGCTGCGCCTTTTCTTGAAGCCGCCATTACTCTGTCTTCATACACTGCCGGCCGCACAGAAGTTGATGTGATTATTGATTTCAAGGTGGCCAACGACCTGACAGTGCAAGACAAGTTGCTCCTGCGCATTCCAAGGGACACCGTCATGTTTATGAATGACTCTGAAACCGTGGGCTGTAAGATTGGTGTAAGGGTGGGTAATGAGATGCCGGTGTGCAGCAGCATATCTAGGAACTGTGCTGTTTTTGCACGCAGCCTGACTTCAGATCATCTGGAAATCCGCATGGACGTCAACCTGGTGGTGGGTTTGTCTGACAACGTTCGAATCTGTATTCCATATTTCAAGAATCGAGCATATTCTGGACCTTCTCTTTCGCAGTTCACGTTGCAGTCCGACCGTGATGACGGTGTACAGTTGGACAGCTCACTGCTTCCCCTGAGTGGAGTCTTCACAGTTTCTCTTTTAAACCTGTTGGCAGCATCTTTTCCCATCCATTCTGGAGTTGCCGGCGATGTGGTCGTACGTGTTTCGTGCAGTAATCCTATTCCTAAAACCGCCAGGTTTTTACTATTTATTCCAAGCGACTATGTCCAGCAAGGAGCACCCTATGGTCGTTTGGTTCACACTTCAGTTTTTGTTGCTGAAGAAGTTCTTGATGTTTTGTCATCGCAGGCCGGTAGTTTCGTACTTCAGCGCCCGGGGAGTGGTGCGCAAATTGTTGCAGGAGATGAGTTCAAGGTCATCGTGGGCTCCCTCCGTGCTCCCCTGTATGCGCCTATCGTGTATGTTGAATTGCGCGCGTCTTTGCTGGTGCCCGGCGTCAATGCAGGTTATGCCGAAATCGATGTAACTGGCCGTCAAGAGTCGAGCAGGACGTTCGATGAAAACAGATCAGCAACCCCTTCGCCTGTCGTTGCAACGGACTTTCATCCCCTGCGCACTTTTTTGCTAGCAGCAGAGACAAATGTGGTTGGCCAGGTCGGAACTTTCGACCTCAGTTTCACGACGGTCAATCCCGTGCCTGCTGACGGCAATATAGCGGATGATCCTCCTTCATTTGTCATCAAATTTCCTTCGGACCTTGTAAACCCAGAAAAGGGGTTCGATTTGAGTCAGATTTCTATTCCGAATCCAGTTTCAAATCGTGAGGCTCTTTCCATTCCCCACTGTGATGGCTTCATGGTTGATGATGTGAGTTTCCGCTGCAATGCAACAGCAAACGAAATCAACCTTACAAACTCTGCCCTGCAAAACAATATTCGTCCAGGCGTGAATGAGACATATAGTTGGTACGGCAACTTTACAACAGAGCCTGCAGAGATTTGGTCCTACTCTGATAGTTTGCACGGTGATATCACGGGTGGATTCAAACTTGTTGTCAGTGGCAGCGAGATATCACTTACTCTCACTAATAGGCTGGTTCGTGAAGTGAGAAATCCCGCTGTATTTGCTTTGAAAAAGTGTAAACTATCTCGTTATGAAGATTGTGCTGTGCCGTGTTCTGTTCCTCTTCAAGACTGCAATGACACAGTCGTTGGTGGCTTGGATGAGAACTGCACGTGTTTGGCGGCTCCTGCAACGCAAACCAACCAGATTTTCCAACAGCCTGGATATATGGGTGTGGACTGCTCTCAATGTCTGAGCATTCTGGAGGCTTCAGAAAATTGTTCTGGCTGCTTGCCTGCTTTCATCACCACGAAGGCAGAATGTCAACAGTGCAGACAGATCCACAACATTACCACTTCTTGCAAGCTGTGTGTTCCCGGTGCAGTGTCGAAAGATGCAAGGATTAAAATACGAATGGCTGGCGTTCGCAATCCTCTATACGCCGGAGAGCACTTGTCAAAACTTGTAGTTGCAACGCGCCACTATATAAACAGTTCTGATATTGATGGGACGAGGTACACGGTACCCCCACTTGTTCCCGGGCCAATTCGTGTTTTGTCCATAGAGTTGTCGGTACCCCGTGCTGCAACAAGCGGCCGTCTTTCTGCCCAGTTTAAAGTATTGAATGCAATTCGGCCGTCAGCCTTCATTCTACTTGCAATTCCGGATGACTTCACATTAGCATCTCCTTACAACATTATTTCGGATGGCATCCAATTAATCCTGGACCCTGCATATCCTGTGGAAGAGGGTGTTCCATCAGCAACACAGAAAACCGTGGTCCTGAGACCCGTGGGCAAATTTAACAGTACCCACGCAAACAATCAGACGAACATACGCATTACTCTTACACAGGGCGCTGTCCCTGATACTGCGATCACAACACGAGGAGGCTCGGATGGTATTTCAAAAGCATTTACCTTGACCATCGTTGAAGAAGTGATGACGAATAATGGTAGCCTTGAACGTAGAGTGGTGGATATTTCAGATGATATCACATTGCCCTTGAATCTGAGCGAATACATCTCTGCTGTTGCCATCGTGACGGATGTCGATGGAAACGATCCACGAACGAACAAGCCAGTTATTATCGATGTGAGAATCACAACCAGACAACGAATTGAGTTTCCTGAGGGCAAAATTATTATGACCTTCCCGGATTCTATAACCTTGCCTCAAGAATGGGATACTCTGGACGTTTCTTTTCTGTGTGACCAGCAAAGGGCCGACTGTGGTGATGACAACACGAACAAATTTTTCCGGGACGCAATTGGAGTAGTGCAAGGCAACACAGTTGAGATTTCTCGGCGGCAGTGGTCGTTGCTCCTAGATCCAGAGGGTCGGGAGGTACCTGCCAACCAGACTCTGCAATTCACAATTCAGCAAGCAAATGCTGCTTTAACTGTCAAGACACTTGACGGCATCACCATTGCAACGCAGTGGAATACAGACGATGGGATCAAATTTATCGACTTTTCTCGCATTCCCTCGAACAAAATGCTCGTGGCTTGTGATATACAAAATGCATCCATCACATTGCAGACTACAGAAATAGGAGCTGATTCCAGTGCCACGATCAGTTTGAAACTTTGCGTAGACCAGGGCATCAATCCTGGGGATAAGATCGATGTGTTGCTACCAGGTGGGACGAGTCAGTGTCCCAGCCCGATGTGTGATGCAAAGGCCACGCTGAATTTCCACATCCCAGTTGGTAATACAATCACAGCCAGTTTTAATTCTAATCCTAGTCTTGTCTTCGAGACTCTGACTCACTCAGGCAGTTTCCGTTTCAAAGTGACGCAGAGTCTTGCACCGAGCTCGACGATCGATTTCGCTATCTCTGGCTTTCGCAACCCAATCAAACGATCTGGCCAAATGATAGGGATGCAGGAGATCAATACAATCTTTGGTTCGAATCTCGGCATCTTTGGACAGGCACTGGTCAAACCAGGTAGCTTGTCTGCCAGTGCGAATTTTGATTCTGGTTCAACCCAAGCTTCGCTGCTGCCTACGGCTGCGGGTGCTGCGAGCAATTTGTCCTTCTCCTTTGCTGCTGTTGGCACAAAATCGTCGCCCGCTGTGATTATCTTCATTGCGTCAGGCGGCCTCGAGCTGGATCTTTCCAAGGCTCAATTAGCTGATCTCAGTATTGATGGTGTTGTGCGGCGAAATATTGTGACACCCATTACTCGCACTTCGACTACTACCATGTCATTTGCTTTCAATATTAATATTACCGATGGCAGTCAGGTATTTTTGCGTTTCTCTGGAGTTCAAAACCCAATTGGAGCGACTGGAAACAGCTCATATGTGACACTGACATATGGTGAATCGACCAAAACATTCGCTGGCTTTGCGATTTCTGCAGGAGTCATTGAAGTCGCCCAAATTTCATTGGGAAGCCCTTATGCCGGATCCACCTCGACACTCACTATTGATTTCAGGACTGTCAATCCTCTTTCAAGTAACGGCACGATTGAGGTCGAGTTTGGGGGCGTGGATCTTGCGGCATCATCATCGGCAATCTCGACTGGTGCCGCATGCTGCACCCCGGTACAAGCCACTGCTGTTGTAATAGGAAGCAAGATCGTACTCACGCTAGATAATTCGTATCCGAGCGCGAACAGTTTGATCCCGTCTAACACAGCCATTTCTCTAGTCGTGTCTAATCTGACACTTCGCAGCCGCGGTTCACCTTCAGGCTTGCTCTTCACAATCCGCACCGTGCATGGGACACACCCAAACACACTTTCCTTCAGTGGTAAGGTGGTCGATGCAATCGAGAATAAACAAAGCCCAATTATTAATCCTGGCCAGGCTTCATCAGGGTCGTTGGGATTAACACCACGTCTTGCTGGTTCGTTTGCGACCAAAATTCGGGTAGATCTCGTCACTTCATCTTCCGGAAACATGCCACATGCAACTGGATTTATTTCAGTGAGATTCCCATCGGAATATAGTGGTGTAAGCAGCATATACAGCGTCACGACTTCCGCTGGATTTGCGAATGGGACTGTTGTGGTTATTGTTTCAAACGATGGTGAGGCCGTCACTTTCTCAGCAACCGCCCCGAGTGGCAACATTATTGATGTTATTGGTGCAAGCACCCGCGTTACATTTGAATTTAAAGGCCAAATTCAGCTGCCATTCTCTGCAGCGCCAAACACTCCTGCCGTTGTCACTACTTTTGACGCTTCGATGGCATCTATCGACTCTGTGAGTCTTCTCGATGACACTCTGCCTTCTGTCATGCCGTCAGTCCTGCTGCTTCCAGCTCTTCGAACTTCAAGAGCAGGGGCTGCATCTGACACCCGGGGTAACAATGCAGCACAGCTGAGGATTACACCTGGAACGAGCATTCCTTCTGATGGGTTTATAGTGGTGGAGCTGCCCTTTGCCTTCAATGTCGAAGATATGTGCATCGAGAGAGAGGCAACTTCTGTGGTCATGATGCCAATAAGGAGGTGTATCTCTAGTGCGATGTGTGTTTCTGGATGCACCGGTCAGAAAGACGTCTTGAGAAGTGTTTCTGGATTTGCCCTGCTGTCAGGGTTTACTGTCAATCAATCAATTGCAGTAAACCTTTCGTTGGCGACAGATTTCACAGCTGGTGCTACACTTGTACTTGATTTGAATGGCTTTGCAGTGCCACCGGTCCTTCCGAGCACCAATGGTGTTCAGACATCCGGAGATTTTAAAGTGGCCACAATGAGGAGTGACGGCCGCTTGATTGAAGAGGGTGTAGCTCCAGGGTTCATCATAGCCACGGCCAAGATGCAGGCTGTATCTGCAGTCAACATCACAGCGGGCTTTGTAATAGCAAACTGCACTGTGCCGCAGCCAGTGTTTCTGCTGGGTGACAGCAGCGTGCGTGCAGTTTCTGATTTCAAGATCCTGTCTTTCAAAACTACGAACCGGATCCCCGAAAACGGAACAATCGAATTTGAGTTTCCGCAGACTTCGCAGAAGTTTGAGTCTGGTGTGAAAGGAGATGGCATTCAAGTCTCGCTCTCATGGTGCGCTCAACGTCTCACGACGGGCTTCTGTAACTATACAACGTTTGGGACTCAAGCCACTGTCAATGCCTTCTTCAATGTGACAAGCACAGGAATCAATCGGTTTGTTGTGTCCGTACCATTCAGTATTTCTGCTGACATGATAGTTGATCTTCGGCCCCTGGGAACTCCACAAATGTTCAAGAATCCAGTTCTATCTGGATCTTTCGGTAACAGATATGCGCTCACCACTTACTCGGAAACGAGAGAGAAGATCGACGAGGACAGGGGCTTTGAGCCCATGTATTGTAAGACTGGAGCGCCATATGTCTATCAGGTGTCGGTAGCGTTGAAGAAAATACTGTTGACTGCAGATGGCTCGGTATCTGTGGATGGAATTCTGATGAATCCGCAGCCATCCAATTCGCTCACACCGTCAACTTCGCCATATAATTTACATCTTTCCAGCTCACTTGCAGGCCAGGCTGGCACTATAAATATTCATCAGGTCCCTGTCTCAGGACTCCAAACTGGTGACATTATGCGAGTTTTTTTTCCACCTCACTTCAATCTCGAGAATTTGACTAGTGTTGTGAAGAGTGCTCCGTCCGATTGGAAGTTGACCGATCCAAGAAAGTTTCCTCTCGTGGTTGAAAACCTCAACCCTGAAATCTTCACGCCGATTTTCCTTGCGTCTGTGCCCATGCGTTTGCTGAACCCCATCGAAAAGATGTCCGATGTTAAGCGAAACACTCTGCAGTTGGTATACCGTGGGTCCGCTAGTACAATGCTCAACTTTCAGTTTGGTTCGGTCCGGAATCCGCCATTTGGCTTTGCATATCCGCCTTCAGAAGGTCGGAATTCTGACTACTGGCTAGTTCTGGAGACATATCGAGGCGGTATGCCCATGGACCGCATCGAATGGCAACCGATGGTGACTCCAGGACGTGTGAAGCTCGAGTATGGGCAAGGTATCAGACAACGAGATGTCCAGGCGGCCAAGCCCGTGAGCATCTCTTTCAATTTCATGCTCGGATTGCCAATGCCTAAATTTTCAACCATCGAGATTCGATTTCCATCTGGTGATGCTGATGATGGTGGGGTCTCCCCAACCGCATCTGCTTCCGTCTACGCCGATGTAAACAGTGGAAACAGTGGATCCTCTAATTATGGGTCGCTTACCGGTGAGTTGACCAGCATTGTACGAGGAGGAAACACTGTGCAGTCCTCAGCGTATTTAAGCAGCCCGGCCGCATGTAATGTAACAGCACGGGACCAAACCAATGACTTTTGTGTTGCTGCCCATGATCCGTCATGTGCAGGGTGCAATAGAACGGAATTTATCCGCTATTCACCAGAATACATCATCCTAACTCGGCAAGATTTGGTTGTACTCGGTGATTTTGTTGTTCCTGTAGTCAACGGAACTGCGTGCATTCCCGGGCAGCCTGTTTATCAAGTGCCCGGTACTTTTGTGCGATCCTCGGGCTGTAACATTTACAACGTACCACACTCAAATGCCACTTTTGAAATTCCGTACGTACAGGCAGCTAGAGATTTAGCACCTGCAAGTGCAGTTGCTTTCTGGCTATCAGGTATCAGAAATGGTTTGCGGGCTTTGGAAGCTCCAGGGTTCTTTGACATCAGTATTAAGTCGATTTTCGGTGGCAAAGAATGGATCATAGCACGCGAAAATTCGTATGCCTCTAAGCCGATGGCAGTGGGTGAGCTCCAGTCTATCCAGGTCAACAGTACTGTAGTTGCAGTTTCTCAGAAAACTGAAATGCAAGTCAGGTTTGTGCATCCTGGAATATTGACCGGAAACAGTGTGATCAGGTTTGAGTTTGACATGGCATTTCAATTTGTGTCGAGCACAGGCGTCCAGAATATCTCTGCAAACACAACAATTGCTTGCCCCAATTCTAGTTGTGCTGTGTTGCCGAAGACTGTGACTTCTTGGAACACATCGACAACAATCTATGTTGAAATTAAGATCGCAAGAGAAGCCTGGAAAGATTTCAATTTTGAAGTCTCGGTACATCTTTGTTGTTTCAACAATCCAGCGGTTGGAGGCAAGTGGGCGGCCTTAAAAAGGCTGAGCTCAATTTCTCGCACAGGTTCTACTCTGTTTGTTTCAGATGTTTCGGTGCTGCAAAGTGCCTGGGTTTCTGTTGATCCAACAAGAACCGAGAGGCCACCTGTTATCATGGTGCCATCAGTAGCAGATTCGTCTGTGCGTGTACGCTTTACTTTCACTCCTCTCAGAACAGTTTCAGGATCTGGTGCTATCCTTGTCAGGATGCCTTCTGGACATAGGGGTTTTACAGGAAGCCAGGCTCCCTTTGCAATCTTTCAGTCTCCTCCAGGCGTGCAGGGTGAAGTCATTGACCAGGATGGAGTGCTTGCTATCATCATTAAAAGGACAATTCCTACTGTGGGCAATCTCGCTACGATGGGTTCGTCATTCACGATTGAATTCGGAAATTTCACCTCCCCATTTGGCCACGCGCCATTCACAATCGGCAATGCAATTTTGCGTACAGTGTCCAACTCATCGAATGTAAGGCAGCTCTACACTGGAGACTGGAACACCGTTGAAAGTTGGGGAAGCCCTATCACATCTGGGCGGGTTATAGAGCAGTATCAATCACAAGCAATAGTTGCTGAATTGTCTGGTCCTTTGTCAAATGCGGCAAAATTCACTGTCTCGAGCCCGGTCGTTGGAAGTTTTGCATCAGTCAACGTTACTTTTTTCAGTCAATTCTCCATCCCAAAGTATGGTCAGATAGTATTCAAGCTGTCTGGGGCAAGGATATGCTCGCCTGGATATGGTTCTCAGTCGGCTTCTAACCCAGCCACTATTAACAGCCATGGAGAAGTAACGGAAATCTCCGGATACACGTCCAATGGGACCAGGTCTTATGGTCCGTTTGTGCCCACCAGAGCAGCATACGATGCACAAGACGACGGCACATGCGCAGCAATTCCAACTGGAAATTGTTTCTCGAGGTGCAAATCTGGTGAATTTTTACTTGGACCAGCCGTTCCCAACTATGATCGGTTCGAGATTGTTGTGACGCAAGCTATCCCAAAAAATACCCGACTCATGATTCGCATCAACAATTTCCGCATGCCTGAGG
>Ga0335398_10009012_pt1 | contig 11655 bp, 11 predicted proteins | sample BON03_FD_205742 | JGI IMG/M metagenome (GOLD analysis project Ga0335398, IMG submission 205742) | Freshwater microbial communities from Lake Bonney liftoff mats and glacier meltwater in Antarctica - BON-03 (spades assembly) (version 2) | ecosystem: Environmental > Aquatic > Freshwater > Ice >...
CAGGTGAATCTGCTATTACTGTTGCTGCTGATGCAGGTTTCCAAGGTGGAATTTCTGGCTTTAGTAGCACAGATGTTTCTACTTGGTTGCCAGAAGTTATTTCTGCTATGCAAACTAAAATATCTGCTGCTGGTTATAATTATTCACTAACTGCTGCAAATGATTATGGAGCTACTGCTGCTTACACTGTAAACTTGTTATCTACTTCAGGTAGTGCCTCTAACAATGCATTGAGTTCATCAGGAGTAATATTTGTAAAAGTTGGAAATGCAACTTTTGTAACATCTACCTTAGCTGCAACTGCAAATAGTTCAACTGCTTTAGGAGACGCTATTGTTGCTGCTATTACTAATGGCGCATTGTCAAGGACTTTTTCTGCTACATATAAAGCTTCAGATAATATTATAACTCTAGTAAAACAAACTTCTAGCAGTAATTCGGCTCAAGATTTAGTATATACTGCATATCCTGATATGACTTTTGGAGGGTATACTACATCTACGTCCACTTCTGCTGTACCAATGTCTTATACTTTAATTCAGAATAAGGCTATTACTAAAGGCTGGAGAGTGACTGGTGTTAACAATTCTTTCACTGTTAAAGGTGATAATTTGGAAGCAAATAAATTCTTCTTCTCTGATACTGCAGGTGGTGAGAATATTTCATTTACTGCTGTTGGTACTGTTGGTCAATACGCGACGTCTACATCTACTTTACAAGTAAACTGGGCTAACATAGCTGAGTCTACTGTAACATCTGGTGTTGGCTCTGAAACTACAGATTTTACTGCTTGGATGTAATTTTATAATTATATAAATTTAAACCCCTCCACTTTGGAGGGGTTTTTTTATTTTTACGTATATGAAAACGCTCTTTTGTATTCTTTATTTAGCTGTTGGTTTTGTTCCTTATTTTGGGACCATAGATAAAATAGGTTCTCAATGGTTTTATTTGACAATTATTAATTCTATTTTTTTATTCATTTCCTTATCAGATAGGAGGTATTTAAGTTTTTTATTAGAATGTCTTAAGATTAATTACATTAGATTTTATATTATATTCGTTTCTTTTGCGCTTCTATCTTTGTTTTATTCAAATAATTTCACAGTTAGTATTGTAGATATTTCTAGGATAATAACAACATTTATTGTTTTTATTAATTTTAGTTATTTATTTTTTAATTCTAATCTTAATCTTTTAAAATTAAGCGTAATTATTTCTTTCATTTTATTATTTGAAATTACTTATGCTTATTTCCCTTTGTATGAGTTCTTAAAACACAATTCTTTTCTTGAGATTGATTTCAACACACTGCCCAACGCACTTAGAGGTGTTACGGGTAATAAAAATGTCTTTGCAGCAGATATTGTTTTTAAATTACCATTTGTATTTTTTTTGATAAATCACAATAAAAAGAGCTTGATCTTCTTTAGTTTGGCACTTTCCTTTATATCTTTTTTCACTCTTTTTCTGCTATCAGCTAGAGCTTCTTTAATTAGCTTAATTATAATTTTTTCATTATATATTATATATTCATTTTTAAATTTTAGTTTAAAAAAAATATCACTTTCTTTGCTTCTAAGTATTTTTCTGGCTATTTCTGTATATTTAATTGAATCTTTACCCTCTAATAACCTCTCTCTTTTGTCAAGGGCTAATTCAATTTCTACTAATGACGACTCTACAAGTTATAGAATTATACTCTGGGAAAATGCTGTAGATTTTATTTCAAATAATCCTATTATAGGCTGTGGAATTGGTAATTGGAAGATAGAGTCTTTACCTTATTGGAAAGATAGACTTACTGGTTATACCATCCCGTATCATGCGCACAATGATTTTTTAGAAATCACTACTGAGACTGGTTTATTTGGAGGGCTTTCATATCTCCTTATTTTTATAACCATTTTTATCATTTGTATAAGATCTATTTTTAAATTTAAAAACTATCCCTCTTTTATGCTCTTAAGTATTTTAATTGTTTATTTTATAGATGGCAGTTTAAATTTCCCTCTTGAAAGAGCATTATCACAGGTGAATTTTGCCGTACTACTTTGTTTAACCCTTTTAATTTATAAAAATGAAAAAGTATAGTTATTTTAAGCTTTTTCTGATTTTTTTGAATTTATTTTTGACATATATTTTATTTACAACCTTTATATCTTTTCGTTTTCAGAATCTTATTAATTTAGATGTCAAAGGAAAGAGTATAAGTATGTCTTTTGATGAGGTATCCAAAATACCATTTATACCTAATATAGGTATTACAACATTACCCATAAAAGCACTTATTGCTCCATATATTATTTCTGAAAATCCACAGAAAGCTTATAGACTTCTAAAAGAAGCTTCTGAAGCCAACCCTTATATTTTATACAGCGAATATTTGTTAGCTAGTTATTTTTTACAAGTTAAAATGTATGATAGCTCTTATTATTACGCTAATAAAGCATTTTATAATTGGCCCAAAAATTTAGATCATTATAAACTTTATAATAAAGTTTTAGAAGTGCAAAAAGATACAGCTGAAATATTGAAAGCGTATTCTTTTATAAATGATAGGTTTGAGTCTAAGCAAGAATATTATGAATCTTTTATTGATTCATATTCCAATGCAAAACTTAGATATTTAATTTTTGAATATCCTGATCTTAAAAGTATCTCTAAAGACTCTTTAGTTGGTAATTGGCAACAGATGTATGAATTTGAAACCGGCCAGATACAATATTTAAAGAACATTATTAGTTTTAATAAATCATATTTTATGAATTCTAATAATAAGTATAAGTATAGTTTGAAAAACGATACTCTAATTTTAATGTTCACTAGTACTAATCAAGTTATTTCACAGATACCAATTTATTATTCGGATTCTTTAAAAACACTTGTTTTAAAAAACATTCCAATGAGCGTAATAGATGATAAGCCTGATCTCCAAGACCAATTTTTTAAAAGAATAAACTAATTAATTTGGTATTTAATTAATTTTAAGTACATTTAGTACTTGAAATAATCTTAAGTAAATATAAGTAATGCTTGGAGAGTTAATAACCTCAAAAACTAGATTGCGCCTGATGATAAAATTTTTTATCTCCCAGGCCAATCGGGGTTATTTAAACGGTCTTGCAACAGAAATGCGTGAATCTACAAACGCCATTAGAAAAGAATTAAACCACTTGCACTCTGCAGGCTACCTAGAAAAATCAAAATCTAATAATAAGGTAGAATATAAAGCCAACACACGCCATCCTTTATACGAAGTCTTAAGAAAGGTAATACTTAAGCATCTAGGCCTAGAAGATGCCGTAGAGATCGTTTTAGAGCGAATGGGAGATGTGGAGCAGATTATTCTAATAGGTGATTACGCCAAAGGGATTGATAGTGGTAAAATAGAAATCATTGTTGTTGGTCAAAATCTAAATACCTCTTACGTTCAAAACCTTGAAACCAAGGTTGAAAAGCTCATTTCTAGAAAAGTTTCCTTTTTCTTATCGGTGAGTTATTCTTTAAACCAGAGTGATCTAATGCTTTATAATATTAAACAACAATAAAAATCACCTACTACTGTTAGTAGTCGGCTGCTTAAGAAATTGTAATGAAAGGAATTATTCTCGCAGGTGGAACAGGAACCAGGCTTTTCCCAGCTACAATAGCTGTGAGTAAACAGCTTTTACCTGTTTACGATAAGCCTATGATTTATTATCCCCTTTCAGTCTTAATGCTAGCCGGAATAAGAGAAATTCTTTTTATAACTACGCCATATGATAAAGAGTCATTTGTAAAACTTTTAGGGGATGGCTCAGACTTGGGCTGCTCTTTTAGCTTTGAGACTCAAGAAAACCCTAATGGATTAGCTGAGGCTTTTATAATAGGAGAAAAGTTTATAGGCAAAGACCCTGTTGCACTAATTTTGGGCGACAATATTTTATATGGTAGTGGACTAGGAACATTATTAAGAAGTAAAATATTAGAGAATAAGCCAACTATTTTTGCCATAGAAGTACAAGATCCAGAAAGATATGGAGTTGTTGAATTTAATAGCAATGGTGAAGTTATAAGTATTGAAGAAAAGCCAAGTAGGCCTAGATCAAATTTTGCTATTCCAGGACTTTATTTTTATCCAAATAATGTGATAGAAATCGCCAAAAATGTAAAACCATCCAAAAGAGGAGAGATAGAGATTACAAGTATTAATAATTATTACTTAGAAAGTCAGGAATTACAAGTAGTTCAATTTCCAAGAGGGATTACTTGGTTAGATACCGGAACTCCTGATAGCTTAGCAGATGCAAATGAATTTGTTAAAGTTATTGAGAGAAGGACAAGTAAAAAAGTGGCTTGTATTGAAGAAATTGCATTGGTTAGAAATTTTATAACAAAGCAGGATCTTAAAGTATTGATTAAAAAGTATGGGAAAAGTGATTACGGAAAGTATTTATCTAATTTAATACTCAATTAGATGAATTTTTTCAAGCTTTTTAATTCTATCACTAAAATAACAGAAACTAAAAAAATAGTTTCTGTTAATGTCTCCTGGCTTTTAGCTCAAAACGCTATTAAGTTAATTTTTGGACTAACGGCAAGCCTTTACCTAGCAAAATATTTAGGGCCTGAAGATTTTGGCATTTACTCTTTTGTTATATCTATTTTAAGTATTTTATTGTTGTTTACAAATCTTGGTATAGACCCCATATTAATAAGAGAATTAGTAAATAAAAAAATTAATTCAGTGACCCTAATGGGGAGCTCATTTGCACTCACACTATCTGGGGGAGTTTTAGGTTTTCTTTTAATGGGTCTCTTAGGGTATTACTATGGTTTCAATTCTAAAATTGGGATTGTTATCTTTTTTATGTCTCCTATACTTTTGTTGAAAAGTCTTAATATTATAAATTCATATTTTCAAAGTTCAAAAGAAAACAAGTACCCAGCGCTTTCAAATATTATATCTATTATAATTGGGAGTAGTTTAATTCTCATTTTAATTAAACTGAATTTTGAATTAGAATATTTTGCCCTTATATATAGTTTTGAATGCATATTATTAATTGCTTCATTAATATATTTTTATACCTCTAATAATGTATTGCGTAAATGGGAGGTATCTAAAAAAACCAGTTTAAATATATTAAAAGAATCATGGCCTCTTATTATTGCTGGGGCCGCTTCAATTATTAATACTAGGATAGACCATGTCTATATTGGGTCTATGCTTTCATCAAGTGTTCTAGGTAATTACTCAGCAGCTGCTAAAGTATCTGAGTTTTGGTTAATATTGCCCACAGTTTTAAGCACTGTTTTTTATCCTATTTTAATCGATCTAAGGGCAGCTAATTTTAACAAGTATAAAAGATTCTTGTTTTTTCTTATCATAAGTTGTTTTACTTTTGGAATTATCTTTTCAACGATAATAACCTATTTTTCACAGGACATAATTCTAGTGCTTTTTGGAGAAAAGTATGATTTGGCTGGAGAATACCTAACTCTTTATATTTGGTCTACATTACCTTATTTCACTCTATTTATACTTAGCAGTGTTATATATATAGAGAATTTAATTAAAAAGAACTTGATCATTTCTGGAGTATCAATTTTTGGAAATATAATTTTAAATTATTTTTTCATTCAATTTTATGGAGCAACTGGAGCAATTTATGCTACTTTGATAGTTGTTTTGATTTCATATTCCATTTTAGTTTATCATATTTTTAAATATACAAAACTGCTCAGATGATTCCAGTAACTAAGCCATTTCAACCGCCATTAGAAGAGCTAAATGTTCACCTTCAAGATATTTGGAAGTCTGGGATATACACTAATAATGGTCCTAAAGCGCAGCAATTAGAATTAGAACTGAAGGAGTATTTAAATGTGCCAGATTTATTGTTTCTAACTAATGGAACTATAGCCCTTCAATTAGCCATAAAGGCATTGGATTTAAAAGGTGAGATTATCACTACGCCATTTTCATACGTTGCTACAACAAGCTCTATTGTATGGGAAGGTTGCACCCCTGTATTTGTAGATATTGACAGTGAAACGTTCAACATTGATCCTGCTTTAATTGAAGCCCAAATAACCTCAAAAACTTCAGCAATTTTAGCTACTCATGTTTTTGGAAATCCTTGTGATATTGATGAGATAGATAGAATAGCAAAAAAACACAATCTTAAAGTAATCTATGATGGCGCCCATGCCTTCGGGGTAAAATATAAAGGAGAATCAATATTTAATTTTGGAGATATCACTACATGTAGCACGCATGCAACTAAGTTGTTCCATACTGTAGAAGGTGGTTTTGTTGTTTCTAAAAATAAAGATCTCATGAAAAGAGTTGCTTTTATGAGAAATTTTGGACACAATGGACCCTATGAATACTCAGCAGTTGGATTAGTTAATTTAAGACATTTTAAAGAAATCATAATAGAGAGAAAAAATATTAGTGAAATATATTTATCTAATCTTGTGAACTCTAATATTTTTATTCAAAAGTGGAATAACCATTCAACAAATAATCATTCGTATTTCCCTATATTAATTGGTGATGAGATAAATATTAATGATTTGTTATTATTTTTAAATAAAGAAGATATTTTTCCTCGGCGTTATTTTTTTCCATCACTAAGTAATGTTAAACTATTTTCAAAAAAGGAAAATACACCTGTTAGCTCAAAAGTGTCACAACAATTAATATGCTTGCCATTATATGTGGGCTTGGAACCTGCTTTTGTAATTAATCATTTTAAAATTTTTGTATCGTGAAAGTTAAGATTCTTGAAATCATTAATACCGTCCTTGACAATAGGAAAAATAAAAAATTAACAGCTCTAACTCCTGAGATGCATTTAAGAAATGACATAGGCTTTGATTCGCTTGACTTAGCCGAATTAACAGTTCGGATTGAAGCTGAATATGATATTGATATATTTGAAGACGGCATAGTAAACACAGTTAGCGAAATTTTTGAAAAATTGAACGGTAAGTAATGGACTTTTTTTTAAAAGATATTGAACATGGCGAGCCTATAAATTGGGACTTCTTAGTTAATGATATTAACAACTCATTGACCTATAATCGTTATTGCAAATCTGGCAATTATTACCATGTGTTTAAACACATTATAACATCGTTAATTATTGGTGAAGAAATCATTCTTCTTGATTCGGATTTTACAGATTTTGAATTGGTAAACCTTACAGGTTATTCTGAATACGAGGAATTTACACAAATAATTGATAAAGGAAGTTTTCCATTCGTATGTGATAAAGTGGAGCTAATTGATAAATTAAGAAATACCTGTAATGAATGGAAAGTAACCTTATTTACCTCTGGGACAACGGGTATTCCAAAAAAAGTTACTCATAATTTTAAGTCAATAACAAGATTTGTAAAAATATCTGAACAAAATAAAAATAGTATTTGGGGTTTTGCCTTCAACCCGACCCACATGGCAGGTATTCAGGTTTTTTTTCAAGCATTGTTAAATGGAAATACAATCGTTAGACTTTTCGGTTTGGCTCCTAATTCAATTTATAGTGAAATAAAAGGAAATGACATAACACATATTTCAGCAACGCCAACGTTTTACCGCCTTTTACTATCATGTAATGACACATTCAAAAAAGTAGAAAGAATTACTTCTGGTGGTGAAAAGTTTAATGAGAAAACAATAATGCAGCTTAAAGGAATTTTCCCAAATGCAAAAATAACTAATGTATACGCATCAACTGAAGCAGGAACTCTTTTTGCTTCTGACAATGATATTTTCAGTATTAAACGAGAATATGAGCATTTAATTCGAGTTACGAATGACGAACTCTTAATTCACAGTAGTTTAATGGGCAATTCAGAAACAAACTTCGAAGAATGGTATAACACTTGCGATTTAATTGAGACAATAACAGAAAAGCCATTGAAATTTCGTTTCATCTCTCGTAAAAGTGATATGATAAATGTAGGTGGATACAAAGTTAATCCGCTTGAAGTGGAAGAAACCATTCTCACTTTACAAGGCATTAAAAATGTACGTGTATATTCTAAAAGCAATTCTGTATTGGGAAACATCATTTGTTGTGAAGTTGTTTGCGAAAATGAACAAATAAGTGAATCATCAATCAGGACATTTCTTCAATCAAAAATTCAGGAATTTAAGATTCCAAGAATTATTCGTTTTGTAGATGAACTTTCAACAACAAGAACTGGAAAAATCAAAAGAAATTGAATATGAATGTGTTAATAACTGGAATTTCTAAAGGGTTAGGTCTGAAAACCTCTGAATCATTATTAAAAAATGGTTGGTCGGTTTACGGAATAAGCCGAAGTAAAACAGAAGAATTAAATGAATTATTACGTCAATATCCTGACAAACTTAAATGGTTACAGTTTAACCTGGGCGATTCTGAAAAAATTCGACAAATAATTCTCAAAGATTGGATTGGGTTAGACACTCCGATTCATGGCTTTGTTAACAATGCAGCTATGGCATACGATGATATTGTTACAAATCTTAATTTAGATTCCCTTGAAAAAATGTATCGAGTGAACGTTTTCACACCAATGGTTTTAACTAAATTTGTTATCAGGCAAATGTTACTTCATCATATCAAAGGCAGTATTGTACACATCTCATCTATAAGTGTTCACACAGGTTACAAGGGTTTGTCAATGTACGCATCCACAAAGGGAGCGTTGGAAGCATTTTCAAAAAATACAGCCCGCGAATGGGGCGAAATTGGGATTCGTTCAAATTGTTTAGTAGCAGGTTTTATGGAAACAGAAATGAGTTCATCTCTTTCTGAAAATCAGAAAAATCGAATTTATCAGAGAACATCAATGAAACAACCTGTTGATGTAAATTCTGTTGCTGAAACAATTATATTTTTGCTTTCCGATGAAGCTAAGTCTATTACTGGACAGAATGTTCATGTGGATAATGGAACAATTTAAAAAAAATAAAAATATGATACCATTTTACAGTTCAGAAGAACTAAATACATTGGGTTTTAAATCTCTTGGTGAGAATGTTTTAATTAGCAGAAAAACTAGTTTTTATGGAGTTTCAAGAATTTCAATTGGCAACAATGTTCGAATTGATGACTTTTGTGTACTATCAACAGGTCAAGGTGGAATAGAAATTGGAAACTATGTTCATATTGCAATTTTTTCATCCCTACAAGGAGAAGGTAAAATTACATTAGAAGATTTTGTTGGGATATCTTCAAAAGTATCAATTTACTCAAGTAATGACGATTATTATGGTGAATTTATGTCTAACCCCACAGTGCCAGTTAAATTCATCGGAGCAACTCATGCTCCAGTCACATTACGAAAACATGTATTAATTGGTAGCGGTGCTGTTTTATTGCCTGGAATAATAGTAAATACTGGTGCAGTAATTGGCGCTTTAAGTTTAGTATATGAAAATTGTGAAGAATTCTACATTTATAAAGGAAATCCTGCAAAGAAATTAATAAAGAGAAGCAAAAAATTATTAGAACTTGAAAAGGAGTTTTTATCGACATTGAAATAAGACCAGCCCATAGTCGAGTTGGTAAAGGGAAGTTTAACCCCTAAGCCTCTCACAGAACCGTACGTGAACCTCGCGATTAATACGGCTCTTGTTATACAGTCGATAATGTCTAAATAGTATTTAGACCAGTTTGTATCCCAATTCCCAATGATAGAGCAGATTTGGATATGACTTTGTAATAAACCTAAGCCATTTTCAGCTTTGATCTTGCTTCCTACTTTAGCCCACAATAAGTTCGGAGTGATATTTTAAATTTCAAACTAATACATTTGAGATATGAAATACAGGAAATGGAGCTTAGAGGAAAAGCTAGAAATTCTATCCTCTTCAGAAGAACTTAGGATTTAGATTAATTGATTTAGTTTCAAGAAAAGGGGCAGATGGCTTGAATATTGGTTTTCTTAATCCAAGAAGCACTAATAATATTTTAATTGAATTTTGTAGTGAATAAAACTATATGTGTTTTATATAGTAGCAAGGTTACAACTTTAATTAACCCATAAGCTAATGACCTATCCTAATTTAAAGTAATACATTTTTGTTTAATATGAAACCATCCTTAAAAGGAGAAAATTGTAAATATATATTATATAATGAGTCATCAAAAATCAAATTCATATGCGCCGATTTTAGTCATAGTTCACACAAGATTTAATCATTTTAAAAAATGCATAGAAAGTCTCTTAAGTAATCCCGAAGCTAAGTTTAGTGATATTTATATTTCTTCAGATTCATATAGAAATGATGAAGAGAAAATAAAAGTTGAGGAAATTAGAAACTATGTTAAACATCTCAAAGGTTTTAAAAGTGTCAATCCAATCTTTTTTGAAAAAAATCTAGGAAGTGAATTTACCGGAAATTTTTCTTTCAATAAAGTTTTCAATAAGAATGATTCTATAATTTTTCTTGAAGATGACAACGAAGTATCACCACTTTTTTTAGAGTATATAAACAAGGGATTAAAGTTTTACGAAAATGATCCAAATGTTTTTTCAATTTGCGGCTTTTCACCACAAATTTTTAATAAAAGTTATAATTCAAAGGCCCCCGAATCAATATATAGTTCTATAAGATGGGCCCCTTGGGGTTTTGGTATCACAAAAAGTAAATTCATTGATTATGAAAATTTCAGAAATAATGAGGATACTCTTTTAATGCTGAAAAATGATCTTAAAAACAATGATTTTTGTAACAAGCTAAAGTCAATGGGGTTAGATTTGTATAATCACCTTCTGTATTGTTCTAAAAGTAATTATATGTTTGAATACGATCATGGTGTTGCATATTATTGTTTAAAAATGAATTACAGAAGCATATACAGTTACCATTCATTAACTAAAAACACAGGGAACGACGGTTCTGGTCAAAGGAGTTTAAATAATAATACATTAAGCAATTATTTTAATTTTAATTTTAAAAACATTGAAGTAAACTTTGAAGATTTTTATAAGATAGAATCAATTGATAATTTATGGTATAATCTACATTATAACTTCAAGGAAAAAACAAAAACAATTTTAATTAGCATAGGTTTGTTTGATCAAATAAAGAAAATACACAGAAAAATAAAAACGTTATGAGAAATTTTTTAGATATAATAGTTGGATTTTTATCAAAGATCACAAACTTTAAGTTGGATAATTATTTTGTTCACAGATATTCTGACGCACTTTCTTTAAAAGTAGCAGAAAAATTAGACTTTCAAGTTGTATATGGCCCATTTAAGGGAATGAAACTAAATCCTAAGTCATATTGGACTCGTCATATTATTGCTAACGTTGCTTTAGGCAGCTATGAAACAGATGTTCAACTTGAACTGCAACATTTAAAAACGGAATTTAATAGAAATATATTTATAGATATTGGTGGTGCAGATGGGCTTTATGCTATAGGGGTTTTAGTTAATAATATGTTTAATAAAACAGTTGTGTTTGAAATAGAGGAATATGGAAGAAAAGCTATAAAGAATAATGCAATTTATAATCAAGTTGAAGACAGAATTATAATTCTTGAAGAGGCTAATAAAAAAATGTTAAAAAAAACAATCACTGAATATCCAGATTCGATTATTTTAATGGATATTGAATCAATGGAATTTCAGCTTTTAGATATTGAAATGATTAATT
>Ga0335398_10009013_pt1 | contig 11655 bp, 7 predicted proteins | sample BON03_FD_205742 | JGI IMG/M metagenome (GOLD analysis project Ga0335398, IMG submission 205742) | Freshwater microbial communities from Lake Bonney liftoff mats and glacier meltwater in Antarctica - BON-03 (spades assembly) (version 2) | ecosystem: Environmental > Aquatic > Freshwater > Ice >...
GGGGGGTCTGAAAACGCCTACAGCACCAATGGCTACACGAATGCGCAGTCAGCGCTCCGGCCAAGTCACGGTGGCTCAAAACTACGCCACCCTCAGCACGAGTGGAACAACAAAAACTGATTAAACACATATGTATATGTGTTTATTTACATACATACGTTTATGTGTGCGTGCACACGTACACAGACAAATGCATGTTTTCTTTGAGTGAATATGTGCTCACACAGACACCTGTGCCCATCCTCCCAAACATACTACAACGCACACACGCGTACACACGCATACACACACACACTGTCTCACACGTCTCACATACACTTCACACGATCGTCGTGGGCACTTTTTCTGAAAAACGTGAGGTTGACTCACTTCACCACGAAAGATAGTCAGTGCATTTATTTAGTTTAGAACCTCTTTGTCTCCTTGCATGTTTGTTAGTCTAGTCTAGGTTTACAGTCGACCCCCCTACTTTTTGTCTTGTCGCTATTTTGAAGGTTGAGAATAAAGAACTGGAACTGGAACTAGCAGCCGACAAAAGTGGAGATTCACCAATTGAATAAGACATGAAATTGGGACCACAAACTCACTTCGGTGCCAAGTCCCAATCTGAAGGGACCATACAATTGGTCCCAAAACCGCGAAAAATGGCGAAAATTCTTCCACGGCGCCGAAGAGGAACATGGGAAGGATTGCCTGTGGCAACTTGGTGCAGTAAGTGAATCTGTAGAACGGGAGGAGACCTAGGTCCTCATCTACTCATTATCCCTGCTTCGTGATCTCTCTCGCCGATGTGAGGTGCTGCAATAGGTCGTGCACCAACAATACTTCAAAATGACTCGTTTTACACCAGAATCTCAAATTTTGTCCAATCTCCAATTTGTCGGCCACTAGAATGGTTTGATGTGGTTCTCCTCATCGTCTAGATACATTCTAGGCTTAGGGGTTGAGTTGAATGAATAAAGAGACAACAACAACAACCTACCATCGTCAAAATAATATCTTTCATTAATTTTGACAATGGTATTCGCTTTGATCATCTTTAATTCGGTAAATGAAACCCCAATGATCACAAGTGAAAGTGGATACATGGAAAGCACTTATTTTCCTATGTATTTTAGAATTTAAACGGTCGACAGACAGGGACAAAGGGTCCCTAGAGGTGGAAAAAGCAGAAGCATATGAGCAGCACAAAAGCGCCATCGGTGCGCTCAAAGCTGCTGCTGCAAAGTGGGAATTTGAGCATATTACATTTGTGATGGGTAACCGCGGATCAGTTGTTGAAAGCGATTTCTGCACAAAGCTCAAAAAGCTTGATGTACAAGCAGGCAACAAAGACAAGCTCTTCGCCGATCACGTGACACAGGTATGCGAAGCGCACAATCGGCAGTGAAGAAAACAACTTCTCAGGATGTTTGGCTCCGAATTAATTCAAATTAATTAATTGATTGATTAATTAATCTTAATGAATTAGTTAATTAATGAATTAATTCATTAATTAATTAACCTTTGGCCGGCCTATAGTACGTTTGTTTTCCCCACTGACAATCGGGTGATTGCGTCCTTCCTCCAGCAGGTGCAAGGAGGTGCGAGGCCAACTACAGAGGGATCGAGGAAGAACATCGGGCACAATGTGCACGTGTGAGGAGATAGAGAGAGGAACACACGCTTATAGAGCGTCAAAGCTGGGGCACGTCGAACAATAGTGGACTCGGTATCCTGATAATCACAATCCAAGACCCCCCCCCAGAGTCCGGAAGACGGACACATTTATTGTATTTTACTTCTCGTATTGCATTCTGTCACGTGTCTAAAAACTTGCCACTTCGCTGCTTGTTTTATGTTACTATGAATATCTATTTCTGTTTTCTATGTCAAAACTGCACGTGACGTCGTCACGGTTTTGCGTATATTTGCTAAATATTTAAGACTTTACCTACACATTTTCACATGCACATACAGAGGCACACACACACAAGCACACATGTATAATCCGCACACAGGAGGAATGGAGACAGCCAGGCACAGGAGCCTGGTCGAGAGGGGAGGAAGACAGGCTTTTGTTAGAGAAAAAGGCCTTGGGCACACCAAAAGGGGGAAAAGGGGGAAAAAAATGTTAGGAAAATATTCATGAATCTAAAATAAAAGGAATCGAGCACATAGAGCTTCCAGCAAAGCTACTAGACTCAGTAGTATTGCTTACGAAGTAATAAAAGCAACATCAATCAATCACACGTGTAGACTGTTCTTCGAGTCTCTATTAGCAAGCATGCTGATAGCAATGCAGTATGCTGATAGCAATGCAATAGCAATGCTTCTGACTGGGGCAGTCTCTTGGGTACTAAATGACTAAATCGAGTTTTGGCTTTCTTCTGCAAACTTCTTGAAGAAACAAAAAAAGAAACAAGTGGAATTCAGTTCCGTTGGTCCTTGGTCAATTGACTTAGTCACGACACTTAGTCAAGTGACTTATAAGTCGGGGTTTTCTGCCCCAAGAAACAAATGAAAATTTGGTTTCAGTCTGAGGCAGTCTCCATAGACATCAGGGAAATTCACGCAGTCTCCTTCTTGTAAAACTGGCGAGAGAAGGAACCAGCATAATGCTCGACAGAGCTGGACCCCAAGAAAGGTTGCGCATGACAGTCCCTGGCTTTGACATTGGAGCCGTAAGAATGCACAAAGAGAGTCCGAGACTGGATTCAGGTTGTTTTCTTCATCTCAGGTTGTGCAATCTGCCAGAATTACATGTTTTCGGGGGAATCCAATACCCTTCCCTTCTTCAGGAGGCTCAAACAAATCTGAAAAACTGAAAGACTCACAGCAGCATGGCCCACGTGCGTACCTGATGGTCGTCGGGTGGCGGCATATGTGTGTGTTCCCCTCCCACTACCATCCAGCACTTTTTTTGGCAACTTTTGCAGCCACTGCTACAAGCTGTGCCCTTAGACACACTTGAAGATCACATGCAGGCTGCAATATGCCACGTGCAGGTGGATCCATCACAAAGTGACTCTACCTCCCCTGTGCCACAGAATGTAACTTGAGACCCCCGAGCAAAGCGAAGTCCTACGAGAAATACCTTGGATCTTAAGGTTCTGATCATGGCGAAAATGTCTCGAGATTACACTCAGTATTCCTCCAGGTTGAGTGCAGGCACATGTGCACTAGCATTCCCATGACAAATACAAATGAAGTATGTACAAGTCAGTTATGATTCAACGACATATGATTTTTCTTATACGACATATAATTATTGAAAAAGTTTTAAACGACATATCATTTTCCTTATACGACATATAATTTTTTTTTAAATCAAACGATACATAATTGTCTTACGACATATATATATTTTTTTATACGACATATCCATGTCATTGAATTTTATTATATGTCATTTAATTTTTTAAACAACATATATATGTTGGGGGCACATTTCATATATATTACACTATCAAAAAATCCCACAACATGCACATGTTTTTGTTTTTTGTCTGTAGTACGCCTGGACCCATTTCACCACCCGACACGGTATTCCGATTTTTCAGTGTCACAATGGGATCATACAAGTTCTATGCTTGGGTATCATAATCGTGTTTCAAGTGCGTCATCACACAGAGACTGCGTGTCACAGTCAACCCTCAGTCATGACAACCTGGCAAACGGGTGTGGGTGGCGGTCCTTATCTCACAGCAGCCCACTCAGTGAGACGAGACATGTGTCAGATAACTCTTTACTCAAAAACATATCGCACTAATTCATGTCAGACATCGCGTGTCGATTCATGTGTGCTTTTTTTTTTGTACTGTGCCTCCAACAGTAGTCGGAAACCATCTGCGAGGTTGTTTACTCAAACAGGACATGAGTGCAGGCGACAATGCCAACTGCTACAGTGGGAGACTGTCAATAGGTGATTTACAAGGCCACACGCCCTGGGTATTTTTTGGGTCCCATCACGTTTCTCGTCGAGACTGACTACAGTATTCAAGAGAAACACATCAGTGATAGTAGTCAAATATTTGCGAGCTGCTCCTGTTGGCATACACGTTATTTTAGACGGCACACTTGTTTCGACCCGTCTTCGAGGTGAATGTTTGCAGCTTTGACCCAACCATTTGGTATACATCTTGACAAACGTGTTCTGCTTCCCCATGAAGGCCATTGTAGCCTCACCATATTTGGCCTTCGTGGCCCCCTGACCCTGATTCTGATCCTTATGTGCTACTCTTAGTGTGTCTGCAGCCAGCTCCCCAGCGACCTGTGTATATTCAAGTTTATCCTGTGCCTCCTCGAACGATACTGCGTTCAGCCGTTGTTTCTCCACCTCACGCACATCTGACGTGGCTCCCAACCTCGCTATGGCCCAGATCTCTCCACTTACGAAACCGTCGACAGCAGAAGGAGGCAGAAGCGCCTACTGACAGTCCGCTTTCGACTTGAAACCATACACACCTTGCAGACATTCTACCACTTTAACCATTTCTTGCTCATCTCGTGTCGCCTCTTTGTCCAGTGGGTTCGGCGGAGTTTTGCAAAATATGGCCACCCAGGGTTTTTTTCGCAATTCCAGATTCGCCACTATCAGATTGTTCTGAGATTCTGCAGTTTTGAATCCGTGCAGAAAAAGGCTGAGAAATTTCTATGTTGAAAACCATAAATTCGTAGAAACTGCACTCCCGCCAACCAATTGTAAATTGTGATGAAAGACTGAAACGAAATATAATTTTAAAGATTGTAGATCGAATTATGTTTCTTGAAAATGGAAATATGTCGTCGTTCAAGATGATCGATTATAAATATATTGTTTAACAACATCAATATCACCCAGAAGTCATCATGACATGAATTTGTTGCTTGACAAACTTTGTGATCTATTTATCACATTTGTCAATCAACATACGTCGTTTAAGAGAATAGATCACACCATTGATGTTTGACCACATCAACATCAATATGTTATTCAGGTGCATCTCATGTGGACGATAATTGTCACGCACATGTATTTGCCGAGTATGTGGGATAAAGAAAAGGCCAAATCTGTGTATCCAGTACTCGAGGATTTCGATTCCTTTGAGGAGTGGTACCGCTCCGAACTGCGTGGTCGCATGGTGCAGACGCTCATGGAAGTGGACATTCAGTCGCTTCACGTCATGTTGCAAGACACAGACATGCACGACGACTTGAAAAAGCAGTGCGGGATACGATGGTGCTGTTCCGCCCGCTGGACGGTAACGTGCGTGCTGGATTCGAACACCTCAACACTAGGTACAAAAAAGACCTCTGTAAGAGGTACCAAGACAACGTGACAGCCAGTGGACCGGACGAGATTGCTCGTGCTGTGAAAAAGGTGAGGGAGGTGGAGGATTCAAAGTGGCGTGAAGCGATGACCGCTCAGACGAAAATGGCAAAGACAAATGTGGGGGCGCGAGTGCCGCAAATGACCTCACCTGGAAACGCGCTGCAACTCGACTTCAAAGCATCAATGAGGTTCACGACTAGTAACAACTACCCAACCTTGTCAGGAGTGGGTGCTCGTGGGTACGCTGACAGCTCCGGTATGTTTGTGTGTGTCTATTGGGGGGGATCTGTGATGTTTGTCTTGACTTTACCTGTTTGATTTTTGACTTGGGCATCTTCGAGAAACAGTCTCGAGGTCTGATTCAAATGAATTCATTATGACATCGGTGAAGTCTCAACCAGAAATAGAATGCCTCATCCGTGGACTTTACCGAGAAGGAGGGCTTCACTTTCAGATTGCTGAAATTCACTACTGACGCTGATGGCAATCAGAGTAAATGTAAGGAGGTTTGCGAACCATGGAACGCGTTGTGCACGGCAAAATTCAAGGAGGTCATGCAGGCAGGGCGTGACGCATTCGCTTGGCAGACACGAGAGGATACTCTCGCAAAACAAAAAGGCGCGACTTTCAACCAGTGACTCAAACCGAGACAAATCGCTCTGAGGTCACTACTGTGGGAAGTCTGCTGCGATGCGTACACACGCTTCAAATCAAGCTACGAGGCTGCCCACGGTGGCAAGACTTGCTTTGGTGTGTGCTGATTCGAATTCAACCAGGATGGCTGAGGCCCCAAGTCGAGGGAGCGCGGAGTGCAATTGTTTTGTGAGACAAGGAGTAGTAATCCCATTTATCACATACACACACACACTCCAACATACGAATCACCCTAGGTGTCAGAGTCGCCTCTGAGTGTTGCGCAAAAACGACACCATTGAGGCACGTGTACACAGCAGGTAAAAAACATCATCTCGCTGGAAGAATGGAGTCGAGGTAGTACAATTGAAACGTTTTGAGAAAACAATAAATTGGAATGCCCATTAAACTACTGATTAGTCCGCTGAGAGCGCCACGAAAGGCGTGATGGATGGGGCAGGATGCATGAATATGTTTCATAAGGATCACATATATGTTGTTCAAGGATACATGACATACATATGTCCGATAAAATTCAATAACATATATATGTTGTTTGAAAACATATATATGTTGTTGAACAAATATGTCGTATAAGCCATATGTGTTGAATAACAAAATATGTTGTTGAAGACAATATGTTGTTTAGTATAATATGTTGTTGAACAAAATATGTCGTTTAAAAAATACGTTCTTCAAGAAACATAAATATGTCGAATAAGAAACATATATATGTCGGATAAGCCTTGAACAACATAACATGAGCAGATAGTGTTATAAAACATAATACGTCGTATAAGGCCTTATACGACGTATAATGTTGTGTTAAGCGACATATAAATACACGTGTAATTTTCTGATGTGACAGCAGGGAGTGCCATCGTACTGGGAACTTCACGGTCACCCTATTACTGCTCTCCACTCTTTCTCTTCACCCCAATTAATTACTTAAAACCCAAGTGACTGTGACCGTTGCCCACCAACTTATAATGATGGACCTGCCAATGGGTAAAAACAGTCTACCATGATTGTGGGCTGGCCTGTGGTCTGCCGGTATCCTCGGGCTAACCAAGTCACTGTAATTTTGCTTTGTTTCTTTCTTTCTTGGGTGGTGAAACAATGCAATCACTGAACCGGGGGAGCTAGCGGTACAGTAAAAGCGGAGAGTTTTGGAAAAGATCCCAGGGCAACTCGAGGCCTCGTCTTTAATCTGCCTTACCCTTGGGTCAATGAAACAAAGCAACACTGTGTTAAGTGGGCGGTGCCGCCACAGTCGGATCATCCATTAATTTTCTTTTCTCTTTTTATGATTGTGGGGTGGTAAAACCCCGACACTTTCTGACTGTACTAAGTGGGTGGTGAGCACCCAATTATTCACTTAGGACCCAACCGTCCCAGACCGTTACCCACCTTCTCATGACTTGCTAGTGGTTACAGTCGTGTGTGTTGTCGCTTTTTTTCATTGACCCGAGGGTGAGAAATTTTTGAAACGAAGCGTCCCGTTGCCCTGGGATCTTCTCCAGAACTCTCCGTTTTGATTATGTCACTAGCTTCCACGGTGTGTTTGACTTTCTTGCTTTTTGACAAAGAAGACATGAAGGTCTCAGGCGCGCCCGGGCGTGTGTTGCTTTGTACTATTGACCCGAGGGTGAGGAAGATTAGAAATAAGGCCTCCAGTTGCCCTGGGATCTTCTCCGGTACCCTTCCATGTTGCTAGCTCCCCAGGTTCACACCTCCCCTATCGAACAACCAGTTGTCTTTTTGAAGTGTTCTTGGTTTTTTTAGACTATCACGTCCCCCAAAAGGATGGTAGAAGAGGATGGCAGAAAAAGCAAATTACCCAAATTACTCGAAGTAACGAGAAATTTCAGCATGAGTTGAATTGAGAATGTGCGTTTGAAAGCTGAATACAAAATGAAAGTCCAAGAAATGTCCCTGATGTTATTACAAAATCTTACAGATTTCTGTTCGGTCTTTCCCACGCCCTCCCAGGGGGTGTCACAAATGGAGCACATATGCCGTAATGCTTGGTGGTGCCGATGCCACGTAGCGTGCAGTTCGATGCTCGAAGCCCTGTAGAAAGGGGGGTGGTTGCCTCCTATATACGTATGTTCACATGAAGTCAACCTAGACGGAATGTGAACACAGATATATAAAAAAATGAAGTCAAGATATCAAATACTGAAATACCACTCACATATATACATACAAATTTACATACACACCCTGGCACACACACCGTGACTCACAGCTTTGAGTCTTTTTTGCACAAAAGAATCTCAGGGTCCGGATAGAAATTGGCTCCCGCGGAAATTCAAAAAAATCGAGCATCGGAAATAGAAAGGAGGATGGCGCAAACCTCGGGCAGCGGCGGCATCATACGCATGCTAGTGATAAGAGAAGCTGATACCACGCTACCATACACGTGACATGATAGTACTCATGTTTATGTCTCTGCATGTGCGAAGTGGGTTTTGGCATATGACCTATGCTCCATCGATGCTGCCCCTGCCGATGCCTTCTGATGCATAGGTAAGAGAATGCGATGGAGCATGCTGCTATGGTTGTGTATCTGTAAAATGACAGAGCTCGTGCATTCTCATATAAAATACACTTGCGCTACCCGACGACAAACATGTATGATAGATGTATAATATTGCTTTTTAATAAATTGAGTGCTAGAATTGTGAGCCTCCTGAAGAATGTTTGTTTGTTTGTTTGTTTGTTTGTTTGTTTGTTTGTTTGTTAGAAGGGAAGAGCGTGTCACTGATGATCCCCCGAAAACCTGCAACGCTGGGAGGTAAACAACAACAATAACTCTGAATTTCATCAAATTGCCTCGAATGTCCCAGTGCCACGCCTGAACCACTTTCTTTCTTTTTTGGGTTTCGAAGACCCAACCTAATTCTTCTTTCTTTCTTTCTTGGGTTTCGAAGAACCAACCTAATCACTGGACTAAGCGGATGGCGAGCACCCAATTAGCCACTTAGGACCCAACAACCTGTCCCGGACCAGAGGACCAGAGCATTACGTAGTTTATGGCAGACCCAACTCCCCGACTAGTGGGTAAAACATATCACAATGTTGGTGGGCTGGCATATATCCTCGGGCTAACTAATTCCCACAATCAATCTCCCTAACTACCAAGAAACGTAATGCCCAGGGATCAATGGTGCCCCCCCACTGGGGTAGGAAAGGCACCAAATAGGCCTAGTGTCCTCCCAAGCAGTGCTCGTCAAAATTGTGACTGAGATACTCTTCGGGCAATGCGCCTTTAGCAACAGCCATCAAACAACCGTCTTGGCAGCAGATCACAGACCAGCGCACTTAAAAAAAGACAGAGACCTAGACCACGCTAGCACAGCAGAGACAAGCAAATCACCATTGGCAAGCAACAAAAATGGCTGTATGGGCGCCGCACCTGGGGAGTGCGTGAGGTAGAGTCGAACCACGGCCGGGTGAGGAGTATAAAAAGTAGGCGAGCCTAGTAAATTTAGGCAATGCATCAACCCCTCTTGCCACCTTGTCCATGACACTCCCCAATTGCCGCATTCCGCATACCTCTGGTCCACTCCAGTGGGCGCGCGGCGGCTCTGGGGCTAAAGCCCCTCCGCTTGCCGCGCGCCCCTGTTAGACCAAACAGGCACGATATGTTAACAGGTCAATTTAGGTATGGTGACGTACCTGGGTGCTGTGTAGACCCTGTATGTGGGTACCAGATGTTGTCATCATATTTTTATGTGTCACAAGTATCACGTCAAACATACATTGAAACAATGCAACCTGGACTGTTTGAAGAGTGGATCGAAAAGGGACACCAACGAGACGCCAACCTGTGCGGTGCCTAAGCAGCCCCACAGACGAACACTCTTTGGTGAGGGGAGGAGGGGGGTACAACCAAGGCTCTTTTATATACTTTGCCAAGGCGTGTGTGGGATGGGTGTGTGCGGGTGTTAATGGAGTGGGTTGAGAGGATGTGGAGGGTCGCGCTGTCCTTAGCGAACACTGAGGCGAGGCCCAGCGGTACGCCCCAGACAGACTATTTATAGCCAAAATAGAGATGGCTATGAGGTGCAATAGTGTGGGCGGGGAGGAGGTGGTCTTGGCGGCGCATCAGGTAGCGGTCAGCACGAAAACAGACAGATTCGGCGCTGCTGCGCGCCAATCGTAGGTTTCGCCGACGCGTGCCCATTATGATCGAGGGTGAGTCCCTGGCCCCCCCAATGGTCTTCCACTGGGAGACAGGACACGGGGGATGTTTGATCCTTCTTTCTTTCTTTCTTTCTTGGGTTTCGAAAACCCAACCTAATCACTGGACTAAGCGGATGGCGAGCACCCAATTAGCCACTTAGGACCCAACAACTTGTCCCGGACCGGAGGACCAGAGCATTACGTAGTTTATGGTAGACCCAATCAGATCCCCAACTAGTGGGTAAAACATATCACAATGTTGGTGGGCTGGCATATATCCTCGGGCTAACTAATTCCCACAATCAATCTCCTTAACTACCAAGAAACGTAGTGCCCAGGGATCAATGGTGCCCCCCCACTGGGGTAGGAAAGGCACCAAATAGGCCTAGTGTCCTCCCAAGCATTGCTCGTCAAAATTGTGACTGAGATACTCTTCGGGCAATGCGCCTTTAGCAACAGCCATCAAACAACCGTCTTGGCAGCAGATCACATACCAGCGCACTTAAAAAAAGACAGAGACCTAGACCACACTAGCACAGCAGAGACGAGCAAATCACCATTGGCAAGCAACAAAAATGGCTGTAGGTGCGCCGCACCTGGGGAGTGCGTGAGGTAGAGTCGAACCACGGCCGAGTGCAGAGTATAAAAAGTAGGCGAGCCTAGTTAATTTAGGCAATGCATCAACACAAGAACATGTAAGGGGTAGGTCCACTGCACCTGTGTCGGGTAAAGAGCTTCGTAATACTAGGTGAAACAATCATAACAAGGACACAGACAGGACGGGTATGGAGGCGTACCGTGGAGGTGCGCACGGCTGTGTGTGGTACTGAACAAAGGCGTAATATATCTTAAAATAGACCATAGTCATCCCTATACAAACAAGGCCCGCACAACAGATGTCATGCTCGCCCGGGCAAGTGCTACATCTCTGGCGTGCGCACAGTCCCCCGAAACCTTCTCCGCAGATGCGCGAGCTGATTCGAAAGCTCGGAATCTTTCTTTCTTTCTTTCTTTAATCACTGGTCTCCTCGAGAGATAGAATCTCTCTCCTCTCCTCGACAACAAAGTTTTTTTAATGTCAAGCTGTGGTAAAGATCCAAATTCTCAGCAAATTCGAATTTGTACCAAGTAGATCTTTGTTTAGTACTTCGCCCCAAGGGTGCAGTACTAATTTAATCCATATGTAAATTTAGCGTATCAAAATTATGACAACTTATCTTGTTCTATACCTTGATCGAAAGAAGCCCCTCCCCCCGGGGGGGATTCCTATTTACAATGTTCCCTCATCAAGAACCGTGAGTGAGGACCCCCCTCGAAAATTTGTACCAGGTGCTTCGAGGGGGGTCCTCTTACTCACGGTTCTTGATGAGGGAGCATAGTAAGTAGAAAACCCCCCCGGGGGGGGGGGGTTCTTTCGAACAACCTGTTGGATCCTCCTACGCGTTTCACCTCCCGACCCGAGGCCCGAGGGTCGGGGCCCGAGGCTGTATTTCGATTTCTAGGGTCGGGAGTCGAATCCCGAGGCGAAAAGGGAGAAA
>Ga0335398_10009017_pt1 | contig 11650 bp, 16 predicted proteins | sample BON03_FD_205742 | JGI IMG/M metagenome (GOLD analysis project Ga0335398, IMG submission 205742) | Freshwater microbial communities from Lake Bonney liftoff mats and glacier meltwater in Antarctica - BON-03 (spades assembly) (version 2) | ecosystem: Environmental > Aquatic > Freshwater > Ice >...
AATCTGCGAGGATACGGAAGTCAAGCAGCCGAGTCTCCATCCTGTTTGATGGATCAATGCAAAACGCGCCACTGAACCTCATGTGGGGCGCCATCTGCTCATGATGCAGCGAGGGAATCACGGGCCGGCGCCTACCCTCGTTTCAACATGAAAATCAGGCTCTGGAGACAGGTACAGAGACTAGACAATGATGGGTGAGCTCGCTGAAGTTTGCTTAAGGAATAGTCCCTTCCCCAGGGAAACCTGGTCCTATCTCAGTGGCGCCCTCACGCCGTGCCATTGAACATCAGTCTGATGTCCGCAACCGCTCAACTACCAACCGGGGGCCGGTGAGCGTTCTGCGAGACCGCGAGGCTGCGATATCTAGGGGGGAGTTTTATTAGATTCTTTTGGCAGCCACTGAGAATCTCTCAGATAAGTTCTTGGAGGGAGACGGCTGGGGCTGGGGTCACATGTTTTACATGTAGTTAATAAAACTTCCATAAGGCTTACCTCTCCGCCGCTCGTCGCTTCTGATGAGATGATGCCGTGGGAGCCGGCCGATCGACACCCTGCGATTTCGCAGCAGTTACCAACGTCGAAACAGCCGACCCCGCCTGCAGCGCCCGCTTCGGCACCCCCTCTTTCGTCTGCTTTGATTGCTCCCAGCCCTCTATCTTTGAATCTGCTTCCCATCAACCCACCCTCGCAAGTAGGAGATTCACATTTAGTCGCCTACATGACCATCGACAGTAGCCGCAAGGAAAAGGTGCAGCGGCAACAGGGACAGGACATAGGTCGCGCAGAGTAAAATTTGGTGGTTGAAGTCCCTCAGTCCCTAGCTATTTCACCCAGTCACTGGGGGTTTGTGTTGAAGATGAGATGGCCACGGCCAACCTCTGTTCTTGCCGGAATCGACATCTTCGCACACAGACCAGGTGCCGATCAACGAGGACAGCGAGGAGGCAATATTTGCGGTTCAGAACACGGGATCCCCAGCAGTCAAGGGCAATGGCATCCTGCATTCTCCTGTTTCCCCTCGCCTTGCTCATTCTTCTTCCTTTTTCCCTTTTAGGCACTCGGACCCGCCTCCTTCTTTCACGTCTACCCGCTTTGATGATGGCATTCTTCCCACTCCTCACTTCTCCACCCGTCTTCCTTCCCCTTCTTCCCTCAGGCGCTTGGGCTCTTTTCCCACGCGCTCGGGTCCGCCTCAACAGGGTTCTTCTACACCCGTTGCTCATTCGTCACCCTTGACCCTTGGGGCGCATCCCCTTTCCTTTTCTTTCCCGCCCTCTCCCCAGTTTTCTCCATCTTCTCCTCATCCATCTCCTGTCCTCGCGTCTCTTCCTATTCCTTCTCCCCCCCTCCCATCCGTGCATACGCTTCTTGCGTCACTTCACTCTCTTCTTCTTCACCTTCGTCAAGTCGCACAATGTTCTGTGCCATGTCCTTTCTTAGCTGACATCGCCTGTCACTATATGTCTTTGTGTAGGTCTCTCATCTTTCTTCCTCCTCCTTCCTTTCTATTTCCTTCTGCAACTGGGAAGTCAACCTGAAATCCAGGAGTTTTCATTATCATAATCATCATTTTCCCCTTTTGGTGGCTGTCATATAATAAACATTCTATCTCTCTCTTTATACCAGGTTTTCTTTCCGTAAAACTTTCTTTCCTTTTCGCTCTGACCGACCTCTGACCTTCGATCCAAAAGTTATATCCAGGTGTACCTTTTGGGCGACATTCCATGGACCATGCCGCAGCATCTGTTGTCCTGATGCCATCGCGTTCATGGCAATGTGGTCGCTGTATCACGAGTTCTCCCCGGCCGCGCACACTCGTAGTCAAACCCACGCCCGCATGAGGTGCATCAGCCTCCTGGTCATATTGTCTGGCATTCCGCTCGCACGAACGCAGCTGCAGTGTCCTCCCGGGTCTGCGCGAAGCGTGGAACCAGGCGGCAGAATCCAGGCTCGAATTTCGCTACACGACCGATACCTATGGACAAGGGCAGAGCGAGTACGAGGTGACGTTTGCTGAGACCACCATCTGCGACATTTTGATTGTAGGCGGAGGTGGTTCCGGTGGGGCGTCGATTGGTGGCGGAGGAGACGCTGGGGGGGTCGTGTATATCGAGGGTGTGGAATTGCGTTCTGGCACTTACACGGTCATCGTCGGCAGAGGCGGCACAGGTGGTGCTGCAGGTGACCCAAACGTTGAAATCTATAACTTCGCTCCCTACCTTCCCGAAGAAAGCTACCGTTGCGGTGCCAACGAACAAAACGGAAGTCCGAATCAAAGAAAAGATGGCAAAAGCTCGATGATGATTTTATCTGGATCGGTCGTGAAAGTGAGTCGAGAACCACAAGACATCAGACTTGAAGGCAATGGTGGCAGAGGTGCTCTCTTGTGATATTTTTTCGTTGAATCTCTAGCGTCTCCTTTACTCAGTGAAGCCATCATCATGCGCTATGGAACCGACTAGATTCCCTGAAACGCATACACGCACACATGCAAACTATCTCCTAAACAACAGGAGGTGCCTCGTGCTATGATGGAGCGGGCAGAAACGGTGGATCTGGCGGGGGGGGTGCTGACCTGAATGATGTCGATTATGGTTGGGTATCCCAAATTAATATATTTATATATATACATATATGTATTGAAATAATTCTTCACAAAACAGCCTCTTGCGTGTATTGTATACAAATTGCCCCTGTGACAGCCTTGCATCTCTTCACAGCGAATGCAGGCAGGAGCAAGCAGAGAGACTCTTTCTGGGATGGCAAAACCTTTCAACCTGGGGGCAGTTCCGGGGGAGGAATCCGGCCCTCTCCGCCGCAGTACAGAAGCGGTGGTGGAGGAGGAGCGGGAGGTGCTCCATTAAACTACTATGATGGAGGGAGTGGAGTACAAGTGTGGATCACAAACACGCCCATGATATATGCTGGTGGTGGCGGGGCAGGTGGGGTTTTCTTAGATTGAAAGAATTGCCCGATGGAACAATAGAACGTCTTTTATTTTGTTCATGTACACAACAAAAAATCAAATGTCTCCATGCTTTTTTTTCTGCACAAGTGCTTTCACTGCACACGAATTTCAAGCTGGATCTGAGGGTAGTAGTATTGGCGGGTCTGGTTGGCGCCAAGGAAACTCGGATAGTATTTGCGCTAAACCAGCAAAAGGGCAGAACGGGCAAGACCATACTGGCAGGTGACAAGCACAACCCAATGTATTTCACTCTGATACCAGAATTCTCGAATTCAGTGTCCATACCGTGCACTAAGTTATTGTCAAAATACAGTGTTGGAGGTGGGGGTGCATATATAAGAGCCAACATTGACTGCATAAATGGAGGGGCCGGGGGCTCTGGAGATGTCATCATTCGATATCAACACAAGTGCGTCATGTGCGAATCAGGCAAATACCGTTCAGCCGTCGATTCGAAGTGCCTTGACTGTCCGATACACTCGACTCCTCTGCAAAATAGCGCCAGCATGCAAGATTGCAAATGTTCAGCAGGCTATCAGCGCCCCACAAACCTGGTGGACCAATATGTGTCTTGCAAAGAGTGTTCTGCCGGGTACTATTCGGCTGGTCCCTGGCCAAGTCGTCTTTTCATGAGAGAGGGCATGGTTGCCGTCAAAAATGCTGAGCGCTTTGCCCATGAGAAGACGGGTCTCGGTGTGTGCTCTTGATTGTGCATGTACTTGTGTGTGTGTGTGTGTGTGCATTTGTGTGTGTGCGTGTGTGTGTGAGTGTGGAAGAAAGAAAGAGAAAGCGAGAGAGAGTGCGCGGTGTGAATGTGGCTGATTTGCCTAAATTCAGTGCCAAATTTTCTGATAGACACCTGAATAGATGAGCCAACCTATGGGGTTTTGCCAACGAGTACGACGTATGAATGTGAGTCTAGTAGCCTCCTATGTATGTCATATAGCATATACGTGTATGTATATTCTTGTGTGTATGCACAACTCCCTCCCCCACTCACTCACACCAACACTCACTCTCGCCCTTTCCCTCTTATACGCTCGCACGCTCGTTGGCACGCTGTACGCACACTCGCGCGCTATCTCTTTCGCTCTCTCTGTGTGTCTCTCTCTCTTTTTTTTTTGCTCCCTCTCCCTCCCTCTATCTTTCGTTCGCTCTCTCTCCATCTCTCTCTGCTTTCCTCTCTCATACTTTCTCTCTGACGTTCTCTCTCTTTTTTTCCCTCTCGCTCTGTCTCTTTTTCTCTCTCACACACACACGCATACACACACACCATCACAGGCTATACATGTAGACATGTAAACTTATATTCGTGCATGATTATATATACAAATATGTATGTATATATACATATGTGTATATGTATTCCTTTGTGTACACACTTTACCCACTCACTCCCTCACTCACATCCTCTTTCTTTTTCTCTTTCTCTCTCTCTCTCTCTCTCGCTCTCGCTCTGCGTCTCTTTTCTCTCTCTGTTTCTCTCTCCCCTCTTTCTCTCTGTCTTTTGTTGGTTCTCTTTCTATCTCTCTGTCTCTCGCTCTCTCGCTCACACCCACACACCCACACACGCACACGCACTCACGCACAAAGAGTGCTGCAGAAATGTGCGACATCTTCCAGCAACTTCAAATGACTGGTTCCAGGCTAGCGACGACCTGCATGGCTCCGATGAATATGGAAATCAGGCTGTCAACAACAATCAATGGTCTGTGAAATTTGACGAGTCTGAATATGGCGAGATGACGATCATGACTGGAGATCGGGAGGTGAACAAAACACTGCAACATGCACTGCATCACGTACTACAACACATTTTGCAATACTGCAACGTACACTGTAACATATGCTGCAATACACACGAGATGATGATCATTACTGGAGACAGTGACGTAAACAAGTAACAAAACCTGCATTACACTCTGTAAAGCACTCAGACAAACACTGCATTACACGCTGTAAAACACACGTACTTGATGATCATGATTGAGATTGCAACACACTACAACGCAAACTCTGCAACTCACTGCAACTCACTCAGTTACAGCAATACACTGCAACACACTGCAACTCACTGCAACATTCTGTAACTCACTACAACTCTCTGCAACTGCAAGACTCTTACATATTAAAATGCAACATACTGCAACACACTGCAACACACTGCAACGCACTGCATCTCATTGCAACACACTGCAACACTTTGCAACACAATTCACCGCAACACACACAACAACAAACTGCAAGCCACAACTTGCTGCAGCTTACTACACCAAACTGCAACATACTGGCACACACTACACTGTATTACACTGCAATCCACTGTAGCACACTGCAACACACTGCAACACTATGCAACGTACTGCAACAAACGTCTACACACTTCGACGCACTGCACTGCAGAGCCTGCACACTGCAAAATACTGCAACATACTGCAACACGCTACAACACACTGCAACACACTACACTGCAAATCAATGCAAACTACAACATACTACAACACACTACAACACATTACAACACACTGTAACACACCGCAAAACATTGCACCACATTGCAACACACTGCAACATATTGCATCGCACTGCACTGTAACACAGTGTAACACACCGGCAACACACTGCAACACACAGCCATGCATAGGCAAGTTTCTTTTTTGATGAGATATTGGGCTTTAGTTTCACCGGCTCTTGTAACTGAGCCTGAACCCTTTTCTAACATGCATGTGCCCACAGTGGATTGGGTGCATGTCAAAGATCATACTCAGTGTGTCTTGCAAAGTTCCCAAATTTCGTTAAATTTGATGACGACACTGCGTGTGCCGACTTGAGCACCGACACCATTTTTCCCGGTGCCTCCGTTGTGTGCTCTCTCTCTCTCTCCCTGTGTGTGTATGTGTGTGTGTGTGTGTTTGTTTGTATACATGCATATATGCAAATACATATCTTAGCAAACCCAGATCCCAAGAACTATTAAGGCAGTGAGTCAACTAGAGAAGGAAAAAAAAGAATATGCAGAATACTATGTGTGTGTATGTGTGTATTTGTGTGTGCAAGTGTGTACGTGTTTGTATGCGTGTCTATATGATATGTATGTATATTCATATATGTGCGTGTGAGTGCGTTTGTGCGTGCGTGTGTGTGTGTGTGCCCATCTAGATAATATACATATACATATTCATACATGTACTGTATATATGCATTCTCTTTGTCTTGGTATCATCCTTCTTGTGTTTTCGTGAAACAACGCAAGATGTTGGATGTGATATTCATCTCTTGTGATGTTTCCTGGTGCAGATGCAGTTGTTGGGTGCGACGGCTCTTGGTCTACTCCAACCAAAATGGGTTTGTTATGTGGTCACGGATATAAGGTCTGCGCATCACAGTCAGAAGCTGCAGAACGCGGGCTCGACAGATACTCTTGCGCACATGGAGCCGGCGAAGGGAAAATATACTTGTCAGAACAATCTTCCAAAGGACGTATGGATTGTTCCAACACAGGTCACAGCGTCCGAAGTGTTTAAACAACATGTGTGTGACTTTTTGGTGAGTGCAACAATTTTCCTGCATGCGTCTGTGAAATATCTCATGTGTCTCCTTCATGTGTGTGAGGTAATGCGTTCGTGTATATTTAAATGTACGAGTGCAGATAATTTTACCGAGATCAACGATGTCTTGGGATGCGGAAAATACGGTGCAGAGGTGTCAACTGGAAGTTGCTCACCTTTGAACAGGATGATTGATGCTGACACGTTTGCCGGCTTCTCCGCTTGCAGCGGCTACAGTGAAAAACACACGCTGGTACACAACAGAGACCATGGAGGTGGGCGCACGAACCTAGACCTGCCTTTCATTGCACTCCTGCTTTGATGATATGTTCGCCTAACAAGATTTGCATTGTGCAGGTTTGTTGTGCTGCAAGGCAGCCCCGTTTCTCGGGGGGAAGCGTGACATGATCTATATTGAAAGTTTGCCATTCAGTAGTGTTATCAGCTACGCACCAAATTGGGTAATGGAGCATGCGGCAGCAATGGGTTCATCCGAGGGGCAGGTAACATCGTGGTGTGATACGTGTTTCTCCTCAGAGTTGGAATGCAAGAGAATGTGCTTGGCTGATGATGTATCAGTGTACAACTATCTTGGGAAGAGTTGTCAATGTTACAGTATGGTTGCTTTGACGTTCACACCTAGTGACTCCATTGTAATGGCGTTCACACCTAGTGACTCCATTGTAAGGGTCAACTTCGAACAACGCCACTTACAATCTGAAGCACTGGGTGTATATTACCAAGAGTGCGGCCATTGGCGGGAATTACGCAGGTGATGATTCTACAGGGCGCACGGTTTTGCGATCTTCTTTTAATCCCAACAGCTACTCTGCCAAACGGTGGTACCGAACAACGCATACCGAGGACCCCTGGATAGGGTTCAGAGATCACATGACATCACCGCAAAACACTGATGCCGGTGATCATATGATGTATGGAGAAGATTTGTACTCTGGACCAGGTGCACAATGGACCACCCCTGTGATTGCATCAGACGGCGGTATGTGTGTTTGGGTCCAAAGCAGCACGACGCCCACATATGTTTCGGATGGGGGGCCTGGAGGTATTCCTGGCTCGATGGTATTTATGCGATCCTCTCTCCCAGGGAACTTCCAAGTATCGCACATGTCACTAAATGACGTCCAGGTTGGCTGCTGTCACTAAATTCAAATCTTTTGTGCATGCCCAAAACGATGTTTTTGAGTGTATGATTGACACTTTTAGACAGCAAACCAATGAGAGGAATTTGCTGAATATTTTTTTGCAACTGTACGCCGTAGAAGAATATGTTGCAGAAGCATAGGCTATACCAAAGTTTCGATGAGAACTTGGCATGCCAGATCGTTCGGGCAAATTCATATACACTCACACATGCACGCACTACTTACAGGTACTTAAGGAGGAACCTAGCGGACTGTGTGCGCTTGTGAAATGTCCAGCTGGACAAAAAGATCCTAATGGTAATCAAAATCCTTTGAAGTGTCTGATATGTCATCTTAACTACGAATTTGATACAAGCTCACTGCTCGCATGTTATATGTTCTTTCCTTGCAGGTGCGCCATGCGACGTTTGTGCGACAGGCAAATTCAAAGCAACGGTAGGGAATGATGATTGCACTTTGTGCGCCGCGGGAAAATATGGACCAACGACAGGAAATGCCAAAGAGATGGACTGCGTATCGTGTCTTGCTGGCACTTACTCCATGGACTCTGGCTCAAACTCCTCGTCCAACTGCTTGCAATGCCCTGCTGTCACGTATTCTGGGCTTGCAACCTCTGAATGCCTGAAGTGCAGTGCTGGCAAATACTCTTCGACGCTTGGTTCTAAAACAAGTGCTTCGTGTTTGTCATGTCCAGCGAACTCAACATCACCGGCAGGCTGTACAGAGGCGTCTTTTTGCAGCTGTCTGGCTGGCTTCAAAAAGACGGTAGCCACAGATGAAGTTGTCGCCACAGATTCTGTGACATGTGAAGAGTGCGAGGCTGGCAAGTACAAAGGGATTGTGGGCAGCGCAACACATTGCCAAGACTGCCTTGCCGGCATTTTGTCAGACATTCCTGGAGCAGGTAATTCGAGCTACTGTGTGTCGTGCCCCCTGGAGAGGTGAACAACAAGAGCGGTTCTACACAGCGTGATTGTATGCAAGACTTCATCCGCGATTGTAAAACAAAGGTCTTCTTGCATGTGCACGTGCGTGGGTATGTGTGTATGTGCATGAGTGAGAAATTGTATTTTGTGTGTTTCATACAACGTGTGCGCAGTCTAGACATGTATTTTGTGACATAGCACGGTGTGAGCAGTTGTGTAAAGAATACTATTCCAACGAGGTGTATGCAAGCAGACAGTGCCAAGTGTGTCCCGACTCTGCAATATGTGATGGATTGGCTTCAATCTTGTGCCAAACAGGCTTCTACCAGACATTCTCTCGAAAACGCGAGGCAATGTGCCAAGCATGACCCGCAGGCGCCCTGCGTCCAGACGGCTCAGGGGTGTGCATGTTCCACACTCATTCCACACTTCAGAATTGTCCCAATTCAGATTCCGACCTTGTGGGCGATTGGATCCTAGATAAGAACTCTCGATTTCGGACTTTGCACTCCTGCCCGCTTGGGTATGTTGCCATCAACTCTAGTCGCGATGCCTCCAGCTGCAGAATGTGCGAAGCAGCCACCTACTCGCTTGACTCCATCAGCGGTTGCCAGGACAAAGTGTGCGCGGTGCGTGAGTGCTCGACGTGTCCTCAAGGTGCAGACTGTCAAAAAGGCTTTTTGCCTCTTCCAAAGCAGAAAGACGCTACGTGGTTGATGGCAAGCGTATCGAGTGGACAAGAAGTCATTCAGCGTCTCACTTCTTGCCCTCCTGGATTTGCTCTAATTCGAACCCCCCTCCCTGCATCGGACACGTTCGAAAAATGCCCTGCTGGCAAGTACAATATAGAAAGAGCCGTTTGGAGGCAAGAAAATAAGAGAACACAAATGGACGACTACTGTCGCAACTGCCCCAAAGTTGGAATCAACTGTCCGGGAGGAGACGTTGTCATTGCGCACGACGGCTGGTTTGCCATTCGGGAGCTCCGAGTCGCCTCTACCAACCTCACTAGGCGCTCGCAAGGCGATTCAGAGGCGAATCGCTCCAACGCCACTCTCATGACGCCCGAGCACATGATTGTCAAAGTGTACGAATGTTCGCTGGATGCCTGCGGAACAAATAATACGTGCAAGCACAATTGCACAGGCATCTTGTGTGGGCTGTGCCCCAGCGGGTACGCGCATGAGTCCAACGGCTGCAAGCGGTGCGAGACGAATGCTCAGACCATCGCTGCATGGAAACGGGTGCTTTTCATCGTATTTTCCGTTGTGTACGTGCTAGTGCTCTACGTGGTAGGATGGATCTACATCGTGCCGCTCCCGCAGCTTCCGAAACGCTTCAGATCTGTCAGTTTCCAATGGATGGGAGAGAAAGTGAGTAATGCACAGGAAATCTTCAATCCCAATTTCCTCAAAATGGCCCTGTAAGGCGCCAAAATCTTCATTGGTTACTTTCAAGTCGTTTTTGGATTCATGCCCTTCAAGGTCAAGTGGCCAGAAGCCATCATAACAAGCCTGGTGGCGATCAACAAGGTCAAGACCCTGCTGAATATCAACTTTTTCCGTTTTCTGGGACTTTCTTGCATATTTGACATTGACATCAGTCTGAGCTCTTAATACAGACCTGCTTTCCCATTGTTGTTGGAGCATGTCTCTGGGTTCCAATACCAGTTGCCTGGATCCTACGGCGATATGCTCGACGATTTGGCAAAGCTGCTGCGCAGTCACCATCCGATCGCATGCTCGAAGGCACCCAAGTGGCCTTCTGGAACAACATGCTACTGTGGGTCTTTTTAGTCTTTCCCAGTGCTTCGTTATGGGCTCTGCAAGGGTTCCTGTGCAAACACATCGGTGATGCAAGTTATCTTTCCTATGATCTCCGTCAAGACTGTCCTTTGGAACCCTGGTCTCCCATTGCCTCCTATAGTGTCGTCTTCACGTTCATATGGCCGTTTGGTGTACCCGTGCTGCTATCATGTTTGATTTTTTGGTATGACGTGCCTAACCTGGCGCGGACAAAGATCACGCGAGGATTACTCCAGCGGCTGTTGAATCTGTACATGGATGACTTGAAATCATCAGATTTCAGCCACAAGGGTGCTGTGGATTCGTTGAGCTTGCAGGAGCTTGTGACGCTTCGCAATCACCAGTGGCAACAACGCCAAGAATGCTCTGAAGCAGCCGAGGGTAGTACATACGTCACAGAGGATGTAAAGGAAGAGGAGGACTCGACGGGTCAGCACGAGGAAGAAGAAGAACAGAAGGAGGAGGAGAAGACGTTTGTAAAGTTCTACTCTACGTTGCAGGGGCAGAGCTGTCAGATGAGAGAAACATGGAAGTTCATGCAGACTCTCTACACAACCGACAAAGAGTACGAAGAAGAGAGGCTGCCATTGCTGTTCCTGGAATTTGCTGGTCGTCTACAGAAGAAGCTCCTGCGCAAAATGCTTGTCTCAGAAAATTATTCGTCGTATGACGATGTCGAATGGTCTAGCTGGCAGAATTTGATCCTTGAGATATCAGCTCACGAGGATCTCGCGAAGGCCATTGTTGCTCAAAATATAGGGCAAATCACGCAAAGGCTACACGAGCAGCACATCCTAGCACTACCTCCCCTGGCATGGGACGGGGGTTTGGGCGTTGATGAAAAACTCGTCATCAATGCCCTTCTATACACACACATACACACATGCACACACATACACATACGTACACACAGACACACACACACAAACATAAACACAAACACAAACACATACACCCTGCCAAAATGGCAGGAAAATAACCTCGTTTCGGGGGGGCACGGCCGCGCGGCAAAGCTGGGAGCTTGCGTGAACTGGGTGGATTGGCTCTGCACCAGTGCAGATAAGCGAATGTGGTCTGGACGGCGCGCTGTCGTGATGGTGCGATGAGCCGCTGCTGGTTGTGGTTGTTCTGCGCTTATCCGTCGTTTCTCGTGGACAGGCGATTGGGGTGCTGGCCACGAAGGGTATCCCCCTCTGGATTGCAACGGACAGGGAGAAGGGCAGAGCTTCTTGGCGTCAAG
>Ga0335398_10009023_pt1 | contig 11646 bp, 8 predicted proteins | sample BON03_FD_205742 | JGI IMG/M metagenome (GOLD analysis project Ga0335398, IMG submission 205742) | Freshwater microbial communities from Lake Bonney liftoff mats and glacier meltwater in Antarctica - BON-03 (spades assembly) (version 2) | ecosystem: Environmental > Aquatic > Freshwater > Ice >...
CCTTCTTTGAGCAAAACATGCTCTGTGATTTTGCTACGCCCCCGATTCATTCCCCTTCGGCGGGACTTACAGCATTCCCCTCCGGCGGGGCTCAGAAGCATCTACGGCAGACCTCCGTCGCGCAGAGCAGCAGAGATCGCGGGAAACTCATGGCGATTGCTTTGCAGCTTTTTTCGAAATCACAAATTATGAGGCGCAGCAGTATCGCTTATTCATAAATACTTCAAATGTCTAGCTGCTAGGCATTTTTAATGCTCAAAATGAAGGCATTTATTACTGTGGGATTTTAAGGACAGCCACGTCTCCGAGACCCTAAGCATGAGTGTTTTCAAAATCTTCAATTGTAACAATTACGGAACGCCCTCTGCGCAACCTCCAAAGTTCCAAGCATTGGAAACTGAAATGGAGCCAGTTGGTCCCTTTGATTAAAAAACCCTTATTTATCGGGAGGAGTCATCCAAGGCCAATCATATTACCACTCTGGATCTCTGCGTTTGCCGCAAAAAAACGTCGGTTTTGATCCGCTATCTGAAAACCAGTTAAGGTATCCGCAGAAAGCGGATGCCCATCAAGCGTGATACTCCGCGCTTCGAGCCCGACACCGACCGAGTCAAAAAGAAGCACCGCTTTGCCGTCTTGCACCTCCCACGATTTGAACACCGGCCCATGGGAAACACCTGCTTTGCCATAGACTTCAGCAAGCACTCGCGCGACGAATCGTTCGGCGGGGATCTCTTTGTCGCGGGGGTGAATATCCTTTTGCTCGCCGCCGTCGGTGAGGGTGATCGTTAAAAACTCCAGAGAGCCGCAGCTGCACAGCATCTGCAGTGTCCCCAGCAGAACTGGCGGCCTCGACAGACCGCGCAGACGCACACAACCAGCCGGCAACCAAGGTTAGCAGAAGACATCCCACCCCTTTATTTCGACTACTTTTTCTAATATGGATTCTTCTTAAAACGCAATTATTTCTTTTTCGCAGTGAGCTCTAGCCAGTCAAGATTGACTCCCTGCCCTCGGCCTTTGATTTCAATTCGGTTCTCATTGCCCGGCTTCAACTGAACGGTCTGCTTCACTTGTTTAATTTCATTCCATGAACCGGTGACCGGGAATACAACATTTTGTGATTTTCCGTTAACAATCAGCTCACTACGGGCGTTTTCTAACGCTGTTGCATAGGCAATGGTCAGCTCGAAGGTTCCGCCGGAACCGCCATCGACACTCAGGACACACCCCGCACCGTCCCGATGCAATCCATGAACGAGGCCGCCGCCAGCCGTGGCTCCACCGAACAGCTCGCCCGCTTCGGCTTCATAGCGCCCTGCTTTTCGAGCAGCCGAAACCACTGGCACAATCGAATTGCCGGCGGTGTATCCATTCTGATTGAAGGCATCGACTGTAATAAAATACTCCTTTTCATTCTCAAGACAGCTGATCACAACACTGCTGGTGTTGTAGAACTGATTGGCGAGATAGAGACGGTCGGTTTCCTGCCCATAACGCACCACGTAGCCGTCAGCACCTTCAACCAGTTCCCAGCGGACTTCCATCTTGCGGCGGTCCCCTTTGCGCTCAACTTCAAATTCCGGTGCCGCCGCTTTCGCTCCGTGGCCCTTGCCGAAAACACGCAGTCCGCGCAGTGCGAACTTTCCACCGTAGGGTGTGTAGGTATTTACGAGGCGTACATAGCGAGCTTTAACTGGTTTTTGAACCATGGTGAAATCGTGTGGTCGGTCCTCCATATTCTTTCGCTTATCGATGATCGAGAACCAATTTTTTCCGTCGATCGAGCCAAGCACCTGATACCGAATTGCCGCATCGGGCTCGTCGCCGGTTTTCAGTTCGTATTCGCCAAAGTTTGCTTGGACCGCTTCAACCGTGCAGACGTTTTGCAGATCAACCTCGAACCACTCTCCTTCATTTCCGCTTGCTGCTGCCCAAAAGGTCATGATCTCTTCATCCACAGCGGCCTCGGCCGGACGCTCAGCCGTCGCGGTCGACGAGGCTTTGACGGGGCGGTTGACTGATAGCAAATTCATCCCATTCCAGAGCGATGCTGCGGGATCTGAACGTCGCTCCTGCGGCACCATCGTCGGATAATCACCGAGCCGGGTGTCGCTCAGCAGAGTTCCGTTCGCGTCAATCGAAGTCGGAAACAAGCTAATACGTCGTTCAAAACGGTCGAACGTCCAGACAGATGAGAGCGCAAGCGTCCACCAGTTTCCGTAGCGGTCTTTGAAGACCTCGCCGTGCGCGGAGCCTGGCGAAAATCCCGTGAGCTTCTGCGTGATCGGGTTATGTTGCTGATAGGTATACGGCCCGAGAATGTTGGTGGACGTGTACACCCCATTCGCGTAGGCGTTGTTCAGGCCGGGAAGCGAATAGATATAGTAATAGGTTCCGTTGTTTTTGACCAGTTGTCCACCTTCAACCCAACCGTGTGAATCGCGATGATCCATTCCACGCCTACCTGCAATCACCCCTTCCCATCCACGGTTTTTGACATCAGGCATAAAAAATTTATGCGATTCGCCCTTGGGCATGAAATCGTTCATGTCCATTGCTTGAAGAAATAAAAAGCCATCATTAAAGCATCCGTAATTAATCCAAAGCTTACCGTCGTCATCCAGAAAAAACTGAGCGTCGGGTCTGCGCCAGCCTTCTGGTGACACCTGCTTCCAGGAGTCGGGATCCTCCGGGGTTTGAGTAGAGTAAACCGGATTTGAGCCATTGCCGTCCTTAAAGAAGAGCGTATCCCCGATCGTGACGACTGTCGGCGCGTAGCGACGCAGCCCCGGTAGCTTTTCGATCGACGACGGTTTGAGCGATATCCAATCAACAAGATTTTCACTCTGCCAGTAGCCGTCGGACATAGAGCTGAATAGATAATATTTGTCCTTAAATATGGCTATGCTCGGGTCGGCCCCCTCGCGCACCCAAATCTCCGAGTTCCGCTTGTTATTCGGATGCTGCACCTGGTAATTCAGATTCAGCGGATTGCAGTAAACCGGCACCTCGCCTTTGACCTCAGCGATCGTTGCCGTGCTCGCGTTAGCGGAGATCGCCGACGCCAGCATCACGCAAAGCAACCACAGTCTGGTTTGCATGATGGACTTAATTAAACTGCCCAGAACGCTCGTTATTTCTATTATCATTTTAATTTTTATACACATTGTTTCAGTTTCCATTTCCACGCTTATAATTTTCACCTTGATTCATATCACTCCTGATTGACTGTTCGCATGGGCGTCGGTCAGATAGACCCCGTCACGGGCGAGCTGATCGATATTCGGTGTCTGGATGTTCGAATTTGTATTTCGCACTAAAAACGTGCGTTCTTAATCTTCGAGGTGATCTTTTGATGCCACTTAATATCGTCCCAAAATCCGAAGTGCGGATGGGTAAAGTTAGAGGTGCAGATAAAACGGTAGTTGTCGTGCTTGAGGCAGAGATCCACACAGATTTCCGCCGCCTCACGGTGAAAGCGCCAGTCCAAGTCGGGATGGTCGTGCCAACCAACGGTTCCCCATCCTTCGGTGTTGCCACAGACGATTCCGTGCTGACGTGCATCCACGGCGACGGCGGTTATAGCTTGGTCCATCCACTCGATCTCCGTTTGACGGTTTTCCTCCCAGAATTTCCGCATGATCGCAAACTTTTCTTTAAGATCAACGTCGTTGGGTTGATACCCTATTTTCGCTGCCTCCGGAATACGTGCATTGAACCAGATATGGCGGTCGAGCGCGTCAAATTCTGAAATATCGACGTGTCCATAGGACGAGGAAATCGACGCAAAATAATCACACTGCGGGAACGCCTTACGCACATCGCGAACCAGATTGTTGATGAAACCGTTGTAAAATTTCTTCTCGACCGGATTGTTTCGTCCGGAATGAACCATATCAGGATCGGGTAGATGCGCATCGGGATTATCCGCTTTAAATTGCTTGAGGTCCGAGCGCTTCGCGCGTTCCTGCTTCAGCCAATCGTAGCCGTGCCAATCGGGATATTCGTTCAGTAGATCGACATACATAACGTTTTCGTCAAGCAGCCCGTTTTTTTCCAAAAACGCCAGCGTCTCCATCCACGCGCGACGCAAGCCGCCCTCTTCATTAAAGATCGCCGTCCGATCCACACCGTGCCGCATGAACCAAGAAGACAGTCCAACTTTAATGCCGTATTTTTTGCAAAGCGGCAGAAATTCGAGCAACGCTTCGCGCGGGCGGAAGGTCATGGTTTGATCGTTGCCCCACATCACCGGGCGATTTGAAGGGGAACGAACCGAAAGGAATTCCTCCTGCAGTCGACCGTTCGTATCCGCCGCCACAAACTGCGGCATGCAATCCATCCGGATCGAATCGTAACCGCGCAGCGCAAGTCCTTCGAGCACCTGCTCCCAGTTCTCGAAAGAGCCGTTCGGGTGATGCCGTAGAATCCAACTGAAGTCCCACATCGCATTCGCGGTGTTTTTCTTTAATTGAGAAATTCGTCCGCTCTGGTTTTGAAAGTTTGACACTTGTCCAAGCGCATTGGCGAAAGGAGTCGCCGCTAGGGCACCCACACTTGCGGTTGTTATAAAAGTTCTTCTATTCATAGTATACTTCTGTTAAATTACATGGAGGCTTCACCGAGTGTGAAACTTTGTATCTCCAACTCTGCAATTGTTTCAGGCGCGGTCCATTTCCCAATAATCAAATCGGAAATACTCGACACATCTGACCCAAAATTTTTCTGCACGATCTGTTTGAGGTTCCAAGACAAACGGTGCCACTCCCCATCACTCAGAGCTTCGTCCACCAATACACCGCTGTCCAACGTAGGGAATTGCGGCTGTTTTTTCACGATCGGCAACTGATACCATTTTTGTGGATCGTCCCCGAAACGGAAAAGTATACTAACGGGTGCCGTCTGCTTAACCCGCACCCGCATATCCAACCAAGGCGCTTGATTAAGGTCGATTTCCCCTTTAAAAATCCAACGAGAGTTGAATGGCACGACACCGTTACCGATCGTCAGCGTTACCGTCGGCTCGGCAGCAGCGATCTCACCACTTAATTGGGTTTTCCCGTCGCGCTGCGGCCAGCAGTTTGGATCCATCAAGTCAGCTTTGTAAAAGACCGAATCGATCACCAGCGACTCCATATTGATCAGCACCGGGGCGCTTGCACCATACGATTCACCTGCCCGCAGCGTGACGGCTTCTCCACTTTCCGAGTCACGCACGATCACACGTCCTTCCATCACACTCAGTTTCCCTTTAAAGAGAGCCAGCACAGACGTGCCGTCCGACTCCCGCTGAATCGCGATCTGGCCTTCATTTTGCATGACCACCTGACTGCCCGAACTGAGCTGGATTTCAACGGCGGACCCAGACGCTGTTTTCAAATTATCGCCTAGCCCCAGGCTCATTCCTGCGGTGACTGGCATCCAGCCCGACTCGGTCATTGCAAAAACCATCACGTCGCCTTTGACCTCAGCGATCGTTGGCATGCTGGCGATCGCGGAGGTTGCCGAGACCAGCATCACGCAAAGCAACCCCAGCCCGGTTTGCACCCTGGACTTAATCAAGCCGCCCAGAACGCCCGTTATTCCTATTTTCATTTTAATTTTCATACTCATTATTTCTGTTTTTATTGTTAAGCTCATTGTTTTTACGAATTTCCGTTACCCTTTCATGTCCTCAAGCTCGATCCCCTTAGTCTCGCGCACACATTTCAACACCAGAAACAGCGAGATAAATGCGCACGTAGCATACACGGAATAGGCACCCCCCAGACCGATGCCACTCAGCATGATCGGGAACGTCATGGTAATCACAAAATTGGCCCCCCACATCGCGATGCCGCTGACGGCCAGCGCCGATCCGCGGAACTGATTCGGGAACATTTCACCCAGCAACACCCACACGACTGGGCCCCAGGAAAAGTTAAAAAACACCACATACAGGTTGGCGGCCAGCAGAGCGATCGGCCCAGCGCTGCCAGTCAAAGTCAACTGCCCCGCCTCATCCACCGCGGCCTGACTGAACACCACCGCCAGGATGCCGAGCGTAATGAACATACCCACGGAGCCAATCAACAACATGGGCCTGCGCCCGATCCGGTCGATCGCTATCAGCGCCGCAATGCAGGCACCGATACTGACCGCACCGCTGATGACATTGATCAACAGTGAATGGCTTTCGTTAAAGCCCGCCGACTGCCACAACACGGAGCCGTAGTAAAACACCACGTTAATGCCGACGAACTGTTGAAAAGCCGCCAGTGCGATGCCGACCCATACGATCGGACGAAAGCCGAACTTCCCGAGGATATCTCTAAAGCGCGGACGGTGATGATCACCGGCCAGCGTCCCTTCAATCTCGGCAACCTTGGCCTGCGCCGAATCGCCCATCAGCTTGCCCAATACCTTGAGGGCTTGCTCTTTTTTGCCAGAGGCCACGAGGTAGCGCGGGCTTTCCGGGATAAACAACAGTGCGAAGAAAAAGGTCACGGCCGGAATCAATTCGATCCAAAACATCCAACGCCAGGCCTCGTAGCCCAGCGCCAACACCTCCAGCGTGCTACCCGCCGCGCGGGCGATGAAATAGTTACTTAAAAACGCACAAAACAAGCCGCTGATAATTGCGATCTGCTGGAGGGAAGACAGCATGCCACGATATTTTGCGGGAGCCACTTCGCTGATATAGGCCGGTGCCAGCACCGAGGCCGCACCCACCGCAAGGCCACCCAGCACACGGTAGACGATGAATTCCGCGGAGGTCTCCGAAATACCAGAGCCCCAGGCGCTAATAGTAAAAAAGACAGCGGAAACCAGCAATAGATGACGACGTCCGAAGCGGTCGGCCAGTCGCCCGGCAACGAAGGCACCCGCCGCACAGCCGAGCAGCATCGAAGCCACATTAAAGCCCGTGCCAACGCTGTCGGAATTAAAAGCGGTGCTCAGCCCGTCGACCGTTCCATTGATGACGCCCGAATCGAACCCGAACAAAAATCCGCCGATGGTCGCCACCAGCGTAATGAGAATGACAAATCCTGTTTGATGCTTAACCTCTGACATAATTAATCCTTGAAAATTACATTCTAGCATAAGTGCGGCGATCGCGACACCTCATTATGCGTTTACAATCTGTTGATTTGCGACATTTGACGCATTCATTTCATTTGCGCGAGTCTGCCAGATGAGTTGTGATCTACTCGGACAAAAGTTCAGCGAGGATCTCTTATCAAATTCCGCAAAAACGACTTCGAGCATCTGCAACCATTTAAAGAACAACTGAAAAAACGCCTACTCGAAAGTCCCGTCCTACATGCCGACGAAACTGGAATTAAAATTGGCAGAAAAACTGAGTGGCTTCATGTTTTGTGCGATCAGAAGTTCACTTCCCTGTGGGCAAGTGATCACCTTGGGGGCAAGGCTATTGATAAAATGGGCGAAACGCATGAAAGACTTACTTTGCCAAGCCCTGGAAAAACCAGGGGCGATCACGCCGCGAAGCTGGAAGCGACGCTACGCGCGCATACTCGCTGCGGCGAAAAAAGAACCCCCCTTTTACGCCTGCGACTCGCAAACCTGGATCACGAGGGTGCGTCGCAAAGCCGCCTGTTAATAATCTCATTGAGCGCTTTGAGAAATAGCGTGATGACATCCTCGGCTTTATCACCGACCACACGATTCCCTTCACCAACAATCGAGGTGAGCGCGACCTACGCATTGAGCCGGGGTCCGCCAACAATCGCCATATTATGACTCAAATTTAGACTTAAAATTATTGAAAAACTAACGCTACTCTCGCGTTGGATGCTCACGCTTACACTCTCAACTCGTCTTTTTAAGTTTAGCCACAGCGACAAAACCTTTGAGGCCAAGTCAGGTAACTGTGACGCTCTATTGAAAGTAGATAACGACTATGGTTTACCACGAAACCGAACCAGTGAGCCTGCTGCAACTAAGTCCACCCAATCCAATCCTCGCGCGCCTTCAAGTTTAGAGCTACTCCAGAAAAAGTAGTCAGCGCGCTCCATTCCCCGTTCAGCTCCGCAACATAGCGGAGCGAGCGACCTCCAATTCGGGCGCTTTTCAAATAATGTTCTTTCTCCAGTAGTTCGTCGAAACGCGCACGCTCCCATTCTTCCAGCAACCGAACCTCGACTTGACCGAGTATAATCTTATGGGCATCTTCTTGGACTTTCATAGTCCATGAGCATGGCAGATCCAATTTGCCAAGTCTAGCTATTTTTAGAAAAAACTATCTATCACAGACCTTTAGATGAGCAGATGAAATGCCCCTGGGTTGCCCCGTTATCATTTAGATCTGGTCATTTATTTTTATGACATTAACAGTTTCGTCGAAGCAGTCTCGAATGACGCCGCAAATCAGATTATTTCAAATTAAAATAAGGTAAATCATGCAGGGATTAAGTTTTGGTATCGTAGACATTATTGTCTTCTTCTTGTTCGTCGGAGCCGTGTTGGCGGTCGGCCTGTATAAGTCAAAGGGCGAGAAGACGCACGGCGACAACGGCGCGGCGGATTATTTCCTCGCCGGTCGTGGCTTGTCATGGTGGTTGATCGGCTTCTCGTTGATCGCGGCCAATATCTCGGCGGAGCAATTCGTCGGCATGTCCGGGCAGGGCGCGGGCTTCGAAGGCTTGTCCGTTTCCAGTTGGGAGTGGATCGCCGCGATCACGCTGGTTGTCGTGGCGTTCGCGTTGCTGCCTTATTTCCTGCGTTCGGGCATCACCACGATTCCGGAATTCCTCGAAATGCGCTATAATCACTGGGCGCGTTTGTTTATGACGCTCTCGATGATGTTAATCTTGGTCGGTGTGAGTTTGATCGGTGTGATCTATGCGGGTGCGCTCACGCTCAAAGAGCTGATGTCCTCGTATGACATTTTCCTTTCCTTGTCGGGTTGTTGTTGGGCGCTGGGTATCATCGCAGCCATTTATGTGGCGGTGGGTGGTTTGAAAGCCTGTGCGTGGGCCGACTTACTGCAGGGCAGTGCGTTGATCATCGGCGGTGGTATCATAACTTACTTTGCTTTTGACGCGCTCGGTGGCGCGAATATTGCCGAACTCGTTACCTCGACCGGTGCGCAAGCGACGGTCGACCAAGGTGCCGGCGTCATGGATAAGTTCTCCACCTTGAATGAGTCCGCCATGCACATGGGTAGTAATCCCGCGATGCCTTGGCCGATTCTGTTGCTCGGTATCTGGATTCCGAATTTTTACTACTGGGGCCTCAATCAGTATATCACGCAGCGTATCCTCGGCTCCGCTTCGCTTGCCGACGGTCAAAAAGGCTTGGTCCTCGCCGCCGCGCTCAAGCTAGTGATCCCGTTTGTGATCGTGATCCCGGGGATCATCGCCTTCAATCTTTACAGCGATGAGATGGAGCAGAGCGCGGGCGATCATTTGGCCGCGTATGAACTGGCCGTCGCCGACACATCCTCCATTCAGATCTTCGAGCTCGATGGCAAATGGGCGGTCGCCAATCCGGTGAAGGCAGGCGAAATCGAAACTTACAACGCCAGCGTGATCGAACGTGTCGGCGAGGCTTCCGCCGAAACGGTCGTTCTCAAATCCTACAAATACGACTCGGCGCTGGGCCTCCTTATCACGCGTCTGATCCCGCAGAACAAGGGGATTCTTGGTTTCGTCGTCGCCGCTCTGCTGGGCGCGATTGTTTCCTCCCTAGCCGCCGTGCTCAATGCCGCCTCGACACTGCTGACCATGGATGTGTATCAGCGCTACATTGATAAAAAGGCGTCTCAATTCAGACTCGTTTCGATGGGCCGTATTTTCATCGGTATCTTCGTGGTGGTGGGCTGTGTCGTCGCGCCGATGTTGGAGCATCATAAAAGTGTTTTCGAATTCATCCAGAAATTCCAGGGCTTTGTCTCCACTGGTATATTGGCGGTGTTTATTTACGGGCTGTTGAACCGCACCTCCGGCAAGTGGGCCGGCGTCATCGGCTTGCTCGCCAATCCGATCATCTATGGCCTGCTCACCAACATGTATCCGGACATGCACTTCCTCTACAGCATGTCCTACTCGCTGATAATCGTGCTGGTCATTCTGACCGTCTACGGTCTGATCTGGAAGGAAGAGGCCGTGGTGTTTACCACCAACACGACCATGGATCTGAGCACTTCAAAGAGCGCTATGATCTGGGGCATCGCGATCTGCTTCTGCACGGTGGCGCTCTATGTCGTCTTCTGGTAGCCAGCGGTGATCCAACCGATTAACTTTACACAGGCCGGACGTTTCGACGTTCGGCCTTTTTTTGTGTGGCGGTGTCACGTGGATTGTAGCGGACGCGGGAACCGCTGGTTTCTTTTTTCCCAGCGTTGCTTTTCGGCAAAGTGCAGTCCTATCTTGTCGGCATGAATTGGAAGATAGTCTGCGAATTCGAAGAGATCATTTACGAGAAATGCGATGGTATCGCCAAGGTGACGATCAATCGTCCGCATCGGCGTAATGCGTTCACGCCGGATACGGTGGACGAGATGATCCAGGCCTTTACTGATGCGCGCGAGGACACCTCCATCGGCGTGGTGCTGCTCACTGGGTTCAACCCGCAGACGGACGGCAAGTTCGCCTTCTGCTCGGGCGGCGACCAGAATATCCGCGGCGAGAAGAAGGGCGGCTACATCGGCAAAGACGGTGTGCCGCGTTTAAACGTGCTCGAATTACAAAAGCTTATTCGCTCGATGCCCAAGGTGGTGATCGCGCTGGTGGCGGGCTACGCCATCGGCGGTGGGCACGGAAATAAAAAAGGGGTCAGTCGGCCGTCGCGGAATTGATGCCGTGCGATCCGAACTAACCGAAAAGGTGTTAGCTTACAACTGCTGCCGAATCATCCTGCTGAAACAGCGCCGCGAAAAACGACGGCAGGAAGCAATGCAACGAGCGGCCTAAATCCGGAACTCGTTCAACTCTCAAAGGAAACCTGCCTGGGGTAACTATGCCCTCACATAAGCAAAAGAGAGAACATTGAGCCATGGAGGTGCTAAAAGATTAACTAACGCTTTTTAAAGTAATCCACATTACTCCAAAAGTAGAGATCAACACCCTAAATCAGGGAAATATTCTACTAAAATTGCTTTTCGAGTAGGGTCTAGTTATTGGTGTTTAGGAAGTTTTCTATGGGTAAAATTCTGAAATATCGCCATCAAATACTGTAAGATAAATCAGTGATTCGATTCCATATTCAAGTGCAGAGGAGCATGAGAACAGTCCGATCAGAATAAGAAGTGTGTATGCGCCTTTCCATCCTCTAGTTTGAAATACGTAAATCGGATAATATATGATCGCGAAAATTAGAACCCAGTCGGTAGGAAAATAAAAATTTCTTCTCTGCGAGTCTAACCTCACCCAAACAGCAGCCAAAACGCCGAAAAGTATTCCATCAAGGTAGGGATTGGGTTCTTGGTCGTGATACCAGTATAGGACATTCAATGCTGTGCTGATGAGAAATGTCAGAGCGACTAAGAGGGCTGGCATCATTTTTCTGTAGATCGTAGAGGCTAGACACCCAGCCAGAGGGTTTAGGATTAGTGAGGATTATCGCAAATCGAGCGCGTTAAATGGGTTGTCTATGCCGACTGGATGTAGCCCGAATCTGGCCGAAGACTGCCGACTGGTC
>Ga0335398_10009025_pt1 | contig 11642 bp, 9 predicted proteins | sample BON03_FD_205742 | JGI IMG/M metagenome (GOLD analysis project Ga0335398, IMG submission 205742) | Freshwater microbial communities from Lake Bonney liftoff mats and glacier meltwater in Antarctica - BON-03 (spades assembly) (version 2) | ecosystem: Environmental > Aquatic > Freshwater > Ice >...
TATGAACTGGGTGGATCGGCCCCGCACCAGTGCAGATGAGCGGGATGTTGTCTGGGCGCCGCGCTGTCGTGATTGTGTGTGGGCTGTTGCAGGGTTTGGTCGTTTTTTCATTTACCTCTCATTTCTTCGTGAACAGTCACCTTGATCATTCTCGGGCTTGGATTCCTGCGTGCTCGCGTACTGCGGCTCTGCTGCACCGCTGCTTTCCCTCCAATCTTTCTACAACTACGCAAGGGGCCATTGTGAAGCTGCGCGGAGCTTCTTGAGAGCTATGCACTCTGTTCATCTGATCAGTGTAGAAAAGTAAAACTTTGCTTGCCCGCATTCCGCGAACTGTTCTGGGGTATGTTGGGAAGAGGGGATGGGGTGTGGAGGGGTATTGGTGTATCAGAAAGTGGGTACAATAAAGTCCTTGCATTGGAGGTGCGAAATGTGGTTTGATTGCGTCGAACGAAAAAGATGTGCAAAGCTTCCTCTCTCTACAACGGCTCCTCGCGCGTTCGCTGCCGCGCCGTCGTTCCAGGCGTGCTTGCGTGCGTTCGTATGTACATTTTGTATGTGTGTGTGTATATATGTGTATGTGTGTATGTGTGTGGACATGTATATATGTATACATATGCATGTGTGTATGTATTTGTACATCTATGCGTTTATACACATGTATATGTGTATGTGTATGCATATTTGTGCATAGATTGTGGGTCTTGGTATCAGTGCTTCAGAGTGTGGACGGTGTCATGCATGCGCATGTGTTTTCGTGTGCATATGTATGCATATACGTATGTGTGTGGGTATATATATATGTGATTTTATTTGCAGTGAGTGTTACATGCACTTTACAGGTGTTTTAGGAACTAGTGCATGGGCAGGTGTGTATGTTACACAGGTGTGTTTTTACACCAACGTGCACATTTGCGAACACACTCGCTGCAGGTTGTGCACATATGTGTATATGTATATATGTGTGTATATGCATGCATATGCATATGGATGCATATGTGTGTCTATGATATAGCTTGACACGTTGAGGCGTTGTTGCTGAGAATTTCTATCTGTGCATACGTGTGCATATGCATTCGTATGTATATGTGTGTGCATGTATGCGTGTATATGTGCATGTGTATATGTATGTATACGTATATATGTATGTCTGTGTATATGTATGCACATACATTTATATACGCGCACGTATGGGTGTACATATGCACTCGTGTAGGCGCATTTTTTTTATTTGTACTGTCAAATCTCTCTACTACATGCGCGTGTATTACAGGTGTTTCTCAACACTTGCATGCGTGTGTGGGGGGGGATTGGAAGTGGGGTTTGTTTCAGCTTGTTCATGGTTAGCGCTTGTTACTGGCGTGGTAGGCTATGTTTTGGCAGGGGTAGAGATAGGGGTTTTGTCTTGTATATTTCTCTATTTTTGCGGGTGTTAGGGTGGTGTGTGTGTGTGTGCTTGTATACGCGCGTACGCACACATAAACTACTTGGGTACTTGATGTGAGCCCAGGTGTGGGACGGGCACCTGGAGAGCCAGAAGAAGCTAGATCGACTAAAGCGCAGTATACATGTAGACCGTATAGGTGTACACAGTACATTTGTCTATATATATGCTGTGCTGCGGGTTTTGATGATCTAGGCTAACTGCTTTTTTCTTTCAACATGTCTTTTCTTTTGAGAAAAGTAGAAGATGTGATGACAATCAGCAAATCACGGTCTCTCACTTCGGTGAGCATAAAAGACTGCACCTTGAGAGTTCCAAACAAAACTACTACATTATTTCTTTACGAGCAATGATAAAAGCAATCTCTTTACCTTTAAGCGCTAATAAGATTTGAGGGCTAAAGAGATTTAAGCGATAATGAGATTTAAGCGCTAATGAGATTTAAGCGTTCATAGGATTTGAGCGCCAATGAGATTCAAGCGCTAATGACATTTAAGCGCGAATGAGATTTAAGTGATAATGAGATTTAAGCGCTAATGAGATTTAAGTGATAATGAGATTTAAGCGCTAATGAGATTTAAACGCCAATCAGATTTGAGCGCTAATGAAATCTAATTGCTAATGAGATTTAAGCGCTAATGAGATTCAGGCGTTAATGAGATTTAAGCGCTGATGAGATTGAAGAGCTAATAAGACTTAAGCGCTAATGAGGTTTAAGTGATAAGGAGATTTAAGCGCTAATGAGATTTAAGCGCTGATGAGATTTAAGCGCTGATGAGATTTGAGCGCTAATGAGATTTAAGAGCTAATGAGATTTAAGTGCTAATGAGATTTAAGCGCTGATGAGATTTACGTGATACTGAGATTCAAGCGCTCATGAGATTTAAGCGCTAATGAGATTTAAGCGCTATTGATATTCAAGCTCTAATGAGATTTAAGCGCTAATGAGATTTAAGCGCTAATGAGATTTATGTGATACTGAGATTCAAGCGCTCATGAGATTTAAGCGCTATTGATATTCAAGCGCTAATGAGATTCAAGCTTTAATGAGATTTGTTCGCTAATGACATGTGAGTGCTAATGAGATTTAAGCGCTAATGAGATTTAAGCGCTAATGAGATTTGAGCGCTAATGAGATTCAAGCACTGTTGAGGTTTAAGTGCTAATGGGATTTAAGCGCTAATTAGATCTAATTGTTAAGGAGAATTAAGTAAGCGCTAATGAGATTTATGATGGAATCTGGAGAAATATATATCTTCAGATTTCTGACTTCGGGAATCGAACCTGAGCCGCGAGGTTCGTAGACAAGTAACTAACCACTCGACTATGGTGGCATCAAGCTTGATGCTCGTTGGTCAAGTGGTTACCTACTAGAATGCGAACCTCGCGGCTCGGGTTCGATTCTCGAAGTCAGAAATCTGGAGATATGTATTCTCCAGATTCCATCAAAATCTCGATCCTGTGGACCGTGACTCAGATTCTCGTAGAAGCATTTCATGCGGCATTTTACTCTTTCCCCCCACCGCTCGGTGGTCATGCCGGGTCTTTCATCCTGTCAACCGCTCTGGATGGTTCCACCGCTCTGGATGGTCGCACAGGTATGGTCCCCGCTCTTCTTGCACTTTCGCACTTGGTGAGGTACCCAGGCTATATCACAACACTCCTCATAAGTTTGACATTCCATATCGCACAAACTTCATCCGCAAGGATTCAGAATCCTCAAATTGAATAAGGAAAATGTAAATCTCCAGATTTCTGACTTCGGGAATCGAACCCGAGCCGCGCGCGAGGTTCGCAGTCAAGTAGGTAACCACTCGACCAACGAGTTGACGTGATACATATTTTTAAACACGATGCTGCCACACCCTGCTTGCCACGACACGGTGTCGTCGGATTGTCATGGCACATACGGTGTGTCCACTGAACATGTTGTACAACACGTCAGTCACAGAGGACGGGTTTTTCATTGTAAAACGGTCTGTTTCTCAAGAGCATGTTGATCAATCTGTCAATGCCCCCACCCGCCCACAGCTGTTCCATGTTGTAGTGCAGGAATGTCTTCGAGCGATTTTTTGGGCCGGGGAGAACTGCCATCTATTGCCTGCATGCAAGTTTCTACTGCCGCGTCGCATTCGTGTCTCTCCAGTCCCAACATCAAAGTGTCGACATGTTGTACTCGGCCTGTTCAAAAAGTTGTCTCTTTTGGCGTTTGCCATGAAATCACAGGTCACCCACACTTCATCACTCAGGGCATCGTGGAAGGCCTCTAGGAACCCATTATTCACCTGCGCAACTCGAAGCAAACTGTCTGAAGCACTATTTGCCTTAATGATTGTCTGCAGCATATCAAGCGGCAGTGCGTCAATGGACATGGTGGAATTGTACAGGTCTACTCTATCAGCAATACTGTGGCGTTTATATAACACCCTTGACACTGGCCCGACGATGGCAGCACCTACCTCAGTGCACAGAAAACCCTGTGGTGTCCGCCGAAATTAAAAAAACACAATTAGGTGTAATAAGTGTGTGTCGTGTCGACTGATTCAATAGACGATATGCAGGTCAACTACATTGCCCAAATGTGCTCTTGTGCAGTGTCTGTTTCAAAGCATTCTGCAGCACCTGGTGTACAGCAGAGGTATCGTGGTTATGCGAGCATGTCAACTCGCGAGGAGCGAAGGAGAAGGACAAGGCGCGCGGCTGCAACAGAGCGCCAGTCGCCAGAAGAAGCTTGAGCACGAGGTCGCGCAAGCCGAGTCGCAAAGCTGAGGCTGGTTCAAAGGCTCGCCTTTGCCGCTGCAAACGCTTTCCGAGTGCCCTCAACGAATTCCAACAAGGATGCCCTCTCCACTCTCGAGTGTATCTGGCATCCAAATCCGCTGCAAAATGCTATGACGTTAAATTTAAGTAATAAATTACAAAAATAAGACAATAGGTGTGTCGCTGGCAGTTGTCAAAAAGGATGCTCGGGAGAAGCAAACAGAAGGAAAGGATCAAGGCGTTTCATGCGCAACCAAAAAAAAGACGATCTTTCCTGAGTTCATCTGTTCTGGGTCAAATGACGCGCCAGGCTCGGATCACTCGTTGGATGTGTGCACGATGTGCCAACGAGGCAAATGTGTTTGTAGATACTTGGTTAAAACCAGATTTCATCAAGCTGTTACGAGGCTACTTTCGATGAAATATCACATCATTAGTAGCGGCATTGTGTGGGGTTTTTTGGAATTTTTCGATCATTGTCAGATTCCATCAAAATGCGAACCAAATTGTTGGTAAAGAAGGGACCCACCCGGAGGGCTAGGCTCGTGTTGGGAGGGGGGAGAGAGGATGCGGCCTTCCCTCTGTTGATAATCACGACCTTGTCTAAACGGTTGCTATGCCAAAATGGGATGCGTCTGGCACCCGTCATAGGTCTGGCACCCGTCATGTAAACCTTTGCGGGCCCCCTTGGTGCGTTTGACCATTCACCCCGTCTTTGTACGGCCAGCGATAGGGACAATGTGTCAAGGTTCGTTAGCCTCTAGCAGAGGGATGCATGGCGAGGTAGATATTCTGTCTCTCTCAATAAGTTTCCCAATGCCTGTCTAGTGACTTGTCTGTGCGCTTGAAAGTATCTAGTTGCTTATCTCATATACACTCAATCACAGAACGAATGAGTTTCTAGAGTCGGTTGCGAGGAATGAGAAGATGGTGCTTGCCCTAGTTATAGCTGAGCGTAAGTCCCCTCAGTGTGAAGCTTGCTCTCCACAACTGTCATTCATTTGAACCCCTGTTGAACCTCGCGTCCAAAACTCTATGTGATCATGTTTCATTCAAAGATTGGGCGACCTGCTCGGTGTGTGTGTCTTCTCTGGTCTACTTGTCTTTTTCCCCATGCCTGCTGTTTGCCCCCAGTCGATCCTAAATCCTATGCAACGTCACTCAAGTGAAGTGAAAGATGTGGAGAAGATGATGTCAAGGAGTCTTCGTACGACTGGGAGGGAGACTATCCGTGGTCCATGTAATTCTCCGCCCCACTCTATAGAACGCAATCGAGGCAAGAACGACAAGTCTCCGGAGTATGAAAGGCGGTCCAAGGACGGTAGAAAGCCAAATCGAAGGACAATGCAGTGTTTCCCCTGGGGAACGTAGCATCATCATCAGTGAGTGACCATAAACAAATCCCCTTCCTACTCTGAGGAGTATGATGACACCTGTGGCAACCAAGATGGAAAGGGCAAGTCATCCGAATGTGAATGTAGTCCAGGACCCTGCGGGTTCCTCGTGCGATGGCAGATCATCAATGTCTCACCCGGTATCTACTCCTCTTGAAGACTGCTCACCAGCGTGAGACAGATGGAGGAGGTCGGTCGCCCGAAGGGATCCACCTGAGTCACACTACACAATGAGTCGTGGACCAAATAAAGAGTCTCCGCCATTTATAACCTCAAGATTGCGCCAGCATGACGTTGTCAGTAGTTGTGTCAAACCAACTGTTTTCAACTAACATCCGACAATCGGCTGTTTTACTTTCGTGTCATAGGCCTGCCTTTCTTTGTTGCAGTGTTCAACAGATTGTGTGTCATGACTTTCGGGTGGTCGTCAACAAGCGAGATATGAAAGAGCTGACTCGCCAGCTTTCCCCCCCCTCTTTTTTCCCGGAAAATGTCACGGAGATGGCGGAAAGAAATTTCACGTAGAGTGTCTTGCCATTCCCTACCACTGTGTAGACAGACAGAGAAGAGGGCGCAAGACGCAGTCGCGGGCGGGCTCTCATCTCTAGTCTTAAAATTTGGCGAGGTGCGCCAGCTGACTCTTGGCCGACAAATGCCGCACGTAGCAGCTGTTTTCACTCGGACGCAGCTGTTGATACAAAGATAGACTAACGTTGTATGCCTTCCAGCATCTTTGTGCATTTGTTTGCAACACCTCACCCGAAAACTGGACACTATTGCAATGTTAATCAGCAGTCATCTCAACCAACAGTTTGCAACAGACAGCATTCAGTTGGCTGGTGGTATTGTACTTCAAGCAGCGCAGACCGTAGCGATGTGTTGCGAGAAGCAGTCCCTTTCGCCAGACGTTTGCCACCAACGAGACATGCAGACAAGTGATCCGGTGATGTCAAATAAAAAGTCTCACCTGGTAGTATCTTCCTCAGAAGAACTGTACCATTGTGGACAGACGGATCTGTGAATTGAAGATGCACCAGCGAGTCAGTACTTCTCCAACTAGTGCCTCACGCAGCAGCTTTTTCAAATGGGAAAACCGCTGCTTTTGCGAAGACAGACAAACATTGGTTGCGTGATGATCTTACTTAAGGAAGATTGTGCCAATGCCAGATCAGTTGTTTCTTCTCTGCAAGACTGTCAATAGCACATGCTGCACAAGAAGACATGACAACGTCACACAGACTTAAAAGATTTGACAGATTTTCACACTTACGGTCGAAATGCTGGGTGACTAAGTGCCCATGGTGACTTGTCACCCATCCTGTGTATACTCAAGCGGAGTTTTCTACAAGACAAATTTGCTCGTACTTACTTACCCATGTGAGAGGCAACAACGTCATCGAACATGAAGTCCCCCCGCGTGTGTCTTTGCATCAACTATTGGTTGGCTTGCACCTTTTGATACAACCGCGCACAGTATCTAAAAGGGGAAGGATGTTCAGGACTTATGGAGAGACAAAAGAGGGGCGTGTTAGCAGTGAGGACTTGTGATTGTAGGTCTATCCCTCTCAATAAATTTCTCGTTCCCCCTCTAGTTGCTTATCTGCCTGATGAAGCTTCTCGTGTCTACTCTTCCTTACAAGTTCCTGGTTACTTATCACTTCTCATAAAAATCCTGGAAGCTTATCTCATTACTTACTAGATACTTATCAACCTCAGCGCAGAGCTAATAAGTTTCTGGAGCTGGGCACGAAGAACGAGATGAGTTGACTCTCCCCTTGACTGGCTAAGCGTAAGTGCCCACAGTGTGGAGCTTGTTCTCCACAAAAAACCTCTGTTGTCAAACTATCTCTCTTGTAGTGGTCGCGACTCGCGACCAACAAGAACAGGGTATCTATTTACTATCCTTTTTCCTCGTATCCCTGGTTTCTCTACACGTCCCTCTTTCTGACCCAGTGTGAAGAAGAGGAGGAGTCATTTGACATGAGGATCGTCGACAGGGAGGTGGCTTAGAAGGCAAGGGCAATGTGCGCAATTGTCATTCCAGGACCCCAAGGGCTCTTCATGCATACATTGGCGCTGCAAACGCCATTCATCTGATAGTACTCTTCCACTACAATGTATGTAACCCTCTTGACCCTGCAGCATTCCTGCTGCGCGCCTACTTGACCTTGCAGCATCGCTGCGCATTATTTGACTCGTTATGTATGTATGCCCAAGCAATGCCACAGCGGCTGATGAGGACATTGCTGTTACTGCCAATGTTCACTGTCACAGTTCCAACAAAATGTTTGTAGCACCTACGATGCATATACTGCAACTGAATGTGCTACAAGTGGCACGTGTGTTGTACTGCGGGATCGCTCGTTTTTTTTGCCGAAAGCCTTTGCAGGCAAACGCGTATTTCCTCTTCGTCTTGTCGTTTCTGTATCGTACACCTATCTATACAGGTAGATCACACGCCGCCGTCGAGATGGCGTGAACAAGTCTCCTTGTCTACCATTCTCTCTGAGTAAGTTGAATCAACAGGAAAATGGTGGATTGGCGTCTCACCGGTTCCTTTGATGTACCATGGATGCACCCGGAAGGGTGTGTCATATCATCACCGCTCTCGCGCAGGCCAAGACTGGACCATAGACCTGAAAGAAAGGCAGAATCGAAGGATCATGCCACGTTTTCCACGGGAAACGCCGCATCATCTGTGACCATGGAAATCAAGGCACGGCGTTGTGCAGAGCGGCACAAATGTCAATCACATGGGCAAGTGGTCTGTTTCAAGGAAGGCGGAAATGAAATTTCAGAGAAGGCGGCCAAGCCAAATCGAAAGATTACGCCATGTTTTCTTCAGGAAACGTTGCATAATCCGTTTCCAAACAAAACTACTACATTATTTCTTTATGAGTAATAATAAAAGCAATCTTCACTTCACTGCATCATCTGTGTCCAAACCAAATCACTTTCCTGCTCTGAGAAGCACGGCGCCCGTGGCATCCAAGGCGGTAAGGGCTTTCCAGGACCCTGTGTTCTCCTCATGCGTCTGTTCATCGCCGACGTCTAACCTCTTCTTCTCACTTACTTTGAGGGACAGTTTGGAAACGAGAGACGTGGAGAGATAACAGGGATACGAGGAAATAGATACCCTGTTCTTGGTGGTCGCTAGTTGCGACCACTGGACGAGAGATTGTTTGACATCAAAGTTGTTTGTGGACAAAAAGCTCCACACTGAGGGGACTTGGCTTAGCCAGAAAAAAGCAAAATCAACTTAACTCGTTCTTACAGCCCAGCTCCAGAAACTTACTCGCTCTGCGCCGAGGTTGATAAGAAATCGTTACCGTCCGTCGATTAACTGAGTTTGCCAGATGCCAAAGTCTGCTTTGGAAAACTGGAGCGTATCCTTTCGTCGATTAACTTTCGAGTGTGTTTGCTGCGAATTCATCGAAAAGAGACCTATAAATTGATGGATCCCACATCTTACCCACCATGGAGACTGGTTCAACAAGATGGAAAAACTCGATCATCAACGTTTGGAGATCTGAGTTTTTGGGGATTTTTCAACAAAAGAGACCTATGAAAAACGATGCACCGGCAAACCAAGTGAAGGAAACTAAGTTGATAGACTGTAAGGACACAATAGATATCTAGTAATTAATGAGATAAGCTTCCAGGAACATATCAGAGGTGATAAGTAACCAGGACCTTATTAAGAGAAAAAACGAGAAACTTCGTCAGACAGATAGATAAGCAGCTAGAGGGGGGACGAGAAACTTATTTTGAGAGATAGAAATACAACCTCGTCAATTGACTATCTGCTAGAGGCTAACGTTCCAAACCTTTGACGCATTGCCTTTACCGCTGGCCGTTTAAAGACAGGGCGAGTGGTCAAGCACACAGAGGGGGCACGCGAAGGTTTTCATGACAGGTGTCAGACCTCCCACTTCCCATTCTGACAGCAAACCCTTTGGATAAGGTCGTGATTATCATCAGAGGGAAGGTCGCACCCTTCCCCCTCCCAACACGAGCCTAGCCCTCTGGGTCCCTTCTTTATACCACCACACTGTAGTTGGTACTTTTTTAAAATCTGACAAAATGTGAAAAATTCCATCCTGTACTGATGTGACATTTGTACAATGTAGAGTAAACTGAAAACAGCTTGATCAAATCTGACATGTCATCATGAAATCTGAAATGAGAAACAGAGCCTTACTTCAAGTGTACTCTTTTAGAGTACACTCAAAACAGCTTGATGAAATCTGTTTTCAACCAAGCATCTACGGGAAAGGATGATGATACCAGGTGAGAAGACTCTTTGTTGAAAATAGTTTTCGGTGAGAAAGAAGGCCGGCAAGTCTCGACAGCACTGCGTGTCTGGTATTATGAGGGTCTAGGTGCGCGACACACGAGCGAAAACACGCAACTTGCGACACGCGAGGGTGTAATTTGACTGTATCGTCTTCGATCTGGCAATCTCTTCGCTGTCATCTATGGAAGGTGCGGGTGTCATACCTTTAACTCCTTGTGACATCACCACATCTGAAAATTGGGTGAGAGCACGCAATATGCGAGCGCCACATCATTTTTGACGCACTTTGGGTCTCCCAACTCAAAGAGAGCGTCGACGAACTGGATATACTATTGAGTGCTATTTCCAATACTGATAAGTCACATCCTGAGAAGATTGACGGGTCCTACATCATGTGAGGGTGAACAAACAAAAGAGAATGGACAATCAGACAGTGGGATTCCGTCAACTGGTAAAGTCTTAGGAAGAGGGTGTGAAAAATCATTCCAAGATACTTGTTGTCTTGGTAAAAGTCATGATTTTTGTGAAAATGTCGTTTCAGCGTATTCTCAGCTTACTTTGGAAGTAGTGCAAGATACAGCAGATGACGTGATGTGCAGTCCTTTCCTCATGAGTGTGAGGAGAACACATCAAAGAGATGAGGTCTGGATATTTTCCGTGTGACACCTTTTTGCGCTAGTTGCAGTCTTTCACAGAAGATGCGACTGAAGCAGTGAGGGGTATGCCTGTTCCTTACTACCCACAATTTTTTTAACAAGATGTCGAAGGACAAAAAATTTCGTCTGTCACCACAACATCCTTCCAGTTGAAGAACTGTTAGTGTAAGACATTTGTTTAGTAAGAACTGAATGGCGCATCTTCGATCATACAAAACGGGCGATGAGTCTCTGGCCTGCGTCTGGGTGGTCCCCTTTCTCCGTCTGTTTGGCAGTGGCAGTGGTTTTCAATCTGCAATTGAAACTACTAGATGAGACTCAAATGATTCTTTTTTTTCATCTAATAATGGTGGGCGAGGCAACTTTGTGCACATCTTCTCGGTTGCGTGTGCCTCGGTGAACATCCGCTTTCAACATAACTAACATGATAGTCGAGCAAGGTCGCACTGCAGTGCATCAACAAAGGGCGAAGATATAACAATATAGCCGCGGCCGTCGGTTGAAAACGGTTGGTGGAGACGACTGCCGACAATGTGGCGATGGCGCAGTCTTAAGGGGGTCAGGCGGTTTCCTGTAATAGCAATTGGTGGTGGTACGTTATAGGGATTTTCGAGACGGTGGAGCGTAATAGGTACTTTCATTGGCAGTTCTGTGTAAAAAGTGATCCATGTGTGTAATAGGCTATTTCTGCTGTAATAGAAGGCTCTAGATCTGGGCCCCTGCGGCTGCAAGTCGCAACAATGCTAACCGTTGTGTTTTTGGATTGAAGTATTGACATCAATCACGCAGTACTCGGTAAATTTTTGGCACGATGGTCCGCTTCTTGTTTACTACTGTCACGGTTTCATGTTCCGCTTCTGGTTTACTACTGTCATGTTTTATCATGCTTCGATTCAGGTTTACTACTGTCACAGGTCTGCTTCATGTTTACTACATGTCACGTTGGTATCCTATCCAGAAAATCTCTTTTTATCAACATGTATGTGGTTTTCTTTCTTCCAGTTTACTACTGTGTTATTTTTTTGTTTGATACAGTCATATTGAGTCAGCAAGGTTCGTTATTGTTTACCACTCGTGTGTTCCTATACACA
>Ga0335398_10009027_pt1 | contig 11641 bp, 12 predicted proteins | sample BON03_FD_205742 | JGI IMG/M metagenome (GOLD analysis project Ga0335398, IMG submission 205742) | Freshwater microbial communities from Lake Bonney liftoff mats and glacier meltwater in Antarctica - BON-03 (spades assembly) (version 2) | ecosystem: Environmental > Aquatic > Freshwater > Ice >...
ATATCCTATATATTTCGATCATAAAGTAGCAGATAATTATTCATCATTTCCTCTAATATATACTTATGGTATAATACCAAACACTCATAATAAAAATATTATACATTTTTGTAAAAAAAATAGAATACCTTTAAAGGATAGTTTTCATAAATTAGAAAGAGTTTCAATTCTTAAGAATTGTCCTACAGATATAGAATATAATATTCAAAAACCTGCATGTCCTCTACAACCTTATAAAGAAAACTTTAAAAAATACTCTAAAAAAACAACTTCTAATAAAACATATTCTAATAAAACAACTTCTAATAAACCATATTCTAATAAAACAACTTCTAATAAAACATATTAATTATATAGTATTAATATAGAATTGTATGAGCAAAATCCCTCCTGTAGCTACTTGTATAAGAAATACAAGTACTTGGGCTAATCCAATGTCAGAATATAAGTTTGATAATGTCAAGTTTGACAAAGCTCTTATTTTGCGTGATTTACCATTTATGTCTCCTAAAATTGATTCTATGTTGAATAAGATCAAAGAATTGGATGAAATAGATATGCAGACTGAAGGAAAGTATTATAAGCATATAATATATAGCGATGTTTCAGGAACTAATGGTGCAAAAATGGTTGCTTCATGTTTAATAGCAAATGACTTCACACTTATATATAATAATGGAATTTTAAAAAAAGATATTGTTAATTCAGATAAAACATTTGGGTTATTAACATCATCAATAGTATATAAAAAACCTTTATCAGTAAAATTAAAAAAAAATATGATGATATTATTAAATAAAAGACCTGAAAATATAAATGGAAAAAATATGCGTTTTATAATTTTAGATTCAGGTTTCAAGGAAGGGATAGATGTATTTGATGTAAAATATATGCATATTCTAGAACCATTAACAACAAAAGCTGAAAATACGCAAGTTACGGGTAGAGGAACAAGATATTGTGGACAATCAGGATTACCATTTGTACCAAATATAGGATGGGCTTTAAATGTTTATAGATATAATATAAATTATGATGAAAATATGACAGTACATGATTTATATATCAAACATAGCAATCAAAATATAAGTGCTATTAATTTTGTTGCAGATATTGAAGAAATTATGATAGCAGCAGCAGTTGATACTCCATTAACTGATAAAATACATCTTTTAAATGATAATAATAATAGATTTTATAATAGTATAATTAGTAATATTAAGCGCGTTGATTATATTACTACGAAAAATGCAAATAATAAAAACGGAGTACAAAACTTTAGAGGAAAAATATTTACAAATGATGATAATAAAATTAATTGTAGTAAAAAATGTTTTGATATTCTAGAAAAATATAAAGATGCCGATGCTTTATTAATGATTGCTGTACTATTTATTGTAAATAGATACGATTATGATAAATATAACAGTAAGTTTGCAAAAATAAAAAAATACCCTATAAATATTCAAGATACAAGAAACGATAAGTTTTTAAGTGCTTTAATTGAAAGGTTTCCAAAACCAGTATTATGTAATTATATGGATAAACGACAAGAGTTTTGTGATACTATAAATGAGATCTGGGAAAGTCCTATTAAGTTTTTTGATAGAAAAGATGAAAATAAAAACAAACTTGGAAATAAAATCTTAGAAAATTTAGAATATTACTATAAAAAGAAAACATTGAATTCTAATAATTATAATATTGTAAAAAGATATATTAATTCTTTCATAAATCCTATACCTGTACCACCAATCAATAAACTTAAATATGCCGAATTATATAATTATGTATCAAAAAATTATGGAGATTATAAATGGGGAGCTATAGAGGTTAAAAACAAATGTATTCAGGATGATGATTTAGAAAAAAAACAAAGTTCTAAAAAATATGAATTAGTAACATTTTCTAAAACTCAGTTATTTGTACAACACTTTTTGAAACCTCAATCACCTTATAAAGGTATGTTACTTTTTCATAGTGTTGGTTCTGGGAAAACTTGTACTGCTATTGCGACAGCTTCAAACTCTTTTTCACGAGAAGGATATACAATATTATGGGTAACAAGACATACATTAAAAGAAGATATATGGAAAAATATGTTTGAAAAAATATGTAATGTTATAATTCGGGAACGTTTGGAGAATGGCGAAGAATTACCAAAAACAAGAGCGAAACGCATGGAGTTTTTAGGTAAAAATTGGATACAACCAATATCATATAAACAATTTACAAATACAATAAAAGGAAAAAATAAGTTTCATAAAAAATTAGTAGATATAAATGGAGTTCAAGATCCTTTTAGAAAAACATTAATAATTATAGATGAAATACATAAAATATATAGTAGTTCATTGAGTTATTTAGAAAAACCAAATCCTGAAGTATTACAAAAAATGGTTCAAAACTCATATGTAAAGTCTGGTAAAGATTCATTGAAGTTACTTCTGATGACAGCTACGCCAATAACGGATGACCCAATGAGTTCTATTAAAATTCTAAATCTATTACTTGAGAAAGATAAAGATGGTTTATTTCCTGAAAATTTTGATACATTTAAAAAAGAATATTGTAATGAAAATGGATTATTTACAAAAGAAGGAGCACATGGTAAGGGTTTAAATAAAGGTTTTGTAGATAAGGTAGCAGGATTAATTAGTTATATTGATAGAAGTAAAGATCGTAGTCAGTTTGCTTATCCAATAGTAAATGATATTATTCTGAATATAATTTCAAAAGCAAAAGACACCGTTGAATTAGATAAAATAAATGAGGAAATTGAAGTATTAACAGAAGAGAAGTTAAATGTTAAAAAAGAATTAACAAAAGATGATATTAAGAAAGTGAATGCAAAATTAAAGGAATTAGCTCGTAATAAAAAAGCATTAGGTGTTGCGGATAAAGAACCAAAAAATATTATAGACTTTATAAACAAATGTTTTACAAAATAATTTATATCGTGCGTAATTTTTAATATAAGAATTATAAAAAAATTATATAGATATGTATATATTAATATTATATTCTTTCATTGTGTCAATATTAATTTTCGGTATTTTTCATTATGTTGAAACGGTAAACCGAGAAAATAAAGAAATTGACTATGATATTTATAAAGACTTAGTAACATTAAATAACGGTGTTATTTTTTGTTTTTTGAATATTGTTATTTTTGCTATTATTTATTTAGCTTTTGATGAAACAACTGATATATTAGCATTTGTAGGTTTATCAGATTATGATTATGGAAAAATGAATACTATTAATAAAAGTAATATTGTAGACCCTTCTATGTTAAGAAATACTACAGAAGCTATGAAGTCTGGATTTGAACCTTATAATAGTTGTTGTGATAGTGAAGATAGTAGTTCTGATTCTTCGTCTGTTTCTTGAAACACTAATTAATTTTTATTATTTTTAATAAGTTATATTAAATATATTTTGAGTACATAATTAATTATTTAGAAAGATTTAAAAAGTTTTAAGAATATTTAGAAAATAAAAAGATTATGTACTCATTTTCCTTAAGTAGCATAATATACTATGATATCATAATTTATTTTTAATAAGTTATATTAAAAATATTTTGAGTACATAATTAATTATTTAGAAGGATTTAAAAAGTTTTAAGATTTTTAAGAAAATAAAAAGATTATGTACTCATTTTCCTTAAGTAGCATAATATGCTAATAGATCATAAAGAATATTCTTTTTTATAAGTGAATATATTCTGAGTACATAATTAATTATTTAGAAAGATTTAAAAAGTTTTAAGAATTTTAAGAAAATAAAAAGATTATGTACTCATTTTCCTTAAGTAGTATAATATGCTAAGTGAATCACAATTTATTTTTATTAAATTATAAGTGAATATATTTTGAGTACATAATTTTATTTTTAGAAAGATTTAAAAAGTTTTAAGAATTTTAAGAAAATAAAAAGATTATTTAGAAAGATTTAAAAAGTTTTAAGAATATTTAGAAAATAAAAAGATTATGTACTCATTTTCATTAAGTTGCATAATATACTAAGTGAATCACAATTTATTTTTATTAAATTATAAGTGTATATATTTTGAGTACATAATTAATTATTTAGAAAGATTTAAAAAGATTTAAGAATTTTAAGAAAATAAAAAGATTATGTACTCATTTTCCTTAAGTAGCATAACATACTATGATATCATAAAGAATATACTTTTTTTATAAGTGAATATATTTTGAGTACATAATTAATTATTTAGAAAAGTTTTAGAGATTTAAAGAATTTTAAGAAAATAAAAAGATTATGTACTCGTTTTCCTTAAGTAGCATAATATAATAAGAGATAATAAAGAATATTCTTTTTCATAAAAGATTATCATTTGAGTACATAATTTTATTTTTAGAAAGATTTAAAAAGTTTTAATAATTTTAAGAAAATAAAAAGATTATGTACTCGTTTTCCTTAAGTAGCATAACATACTATGATATCATAAAGAATATACTTTTTTTATAAGTGAATATATTTTGAGTACATAATTTTATTTTTAGAAAGATTTAAAAAGATTTAAGAATTTTAAGAAAATAAAAAGTTTTAAGAATTTTAAGAAAATAAAAAGATTATGTACTCATTTTCCTTAAGTAGCATAACATACTATGATATCATAAAGAATATACTTTTTTTATAAGTGAATATATTTTGAGTACATAATTTTATTTTTAGAAAGATTTAAAAAGTTTTAAGAATTTTAAGAAAATAAAAAGATTATGTACTCATTTTCCTTAAGTAGCATAATATGCTAAGAGATCATAAAGAATATACTTTTTTATAAGTGAATATATTTTGAGTACATAATTAATTATTTAGGAAGTTTTAAAAGGTTTTAAGTAGTGTAATATGCTATGAGATTACTATTTATTTTCATAATTTTATAAGATAATATATTTTGAGTACATAATTAATTTTATAGAAAAGTTTCGGAAGTTTTAATAATATTGAGAAAAATAATTAATTATGTACTCGTTTTTCTTAAGTAGCATAATATACAAAGAAATTATAAAGAATATCCTTTTTAATAAGAGAATATTTTTTGAGTACATAATTAATTACTTAGAAATGTTTTGAAGTTTTTAAGTAGCATAACATACTAAGTAATTACTATATATTTTAAATAAGATTATAAGAGATTATCATTTGAGTACATAATTAATTATCTATAGAACTTTAAAAAGTTTTAAAAAGTTTTAGAAAATAAAAAGATTATGTACTCGTTTTCCTTAAGTAGCATAATATACGACTATATCATATTTTAAAAGTATAAAAAATATATACTTTATTTAATCTAAGTATTAATAACAGTTTTAGGATCAATATTAACAGTTTTTAACATTCTTTTATATAGTGAAAGATTAAAATTTGGAATACTACAATTTTCATATTCTTTAATTACTGTATCTTTAATACACATTTTTTGAGCCAACTGTTTCTGCGTTATATTCATAATTTTTCTACCATCTATTATTGCTTGCGCATAAATACGTGTCATTTTTGTCAATTTAGGAATATCATCTTCTAACAGTTGGCGCAACTCTTTAAATCCTGAAGGATTTTCTTTAACAGGTTTATTATTACTTTTAGTTATAACAACAGGCGTCCAATCTTGGAAATTTGTATTCATTTTATTAATAAACGTAATTATTATTTATATATAAAAAATGACAACTAATTTAATTATAAATAATAAAATGGAAGATAAATATAATGAAGAATTAATACAAAAAGTAGGGAATTTCATTAATGATAAATATACTAATTACTATAGTATTCCAAAAAAATATAAATATATTTATAGTGTATATAAACCACCATCTTGTGGGATTAAAAGAAAGAACGATTCCAAAACTGATGAATATTAAAAAGTGATTAATATGTAATATTTAATATCCTCGAATTATATAGAATAATGAAAAAAGAATTAGAATATGCTGAATTAGACTATAACTCAAATGTTAGTAATCCACCTCCTCCAAAAAATGCTGGATTATATACTGGAGATGTACTTTTTGATAAAAAACCATGGGGAAATAACTATAAAATACCTCATATAAATCCAGATGCTGTAGAATATACCGCACAATTTTACGCCAGTCATCATATACCATCATATAATAGACCAGGTAATAATAATGTATCTTCTGATAAATTCAGAAAATATTTAGAAAATCAAACAGATGATAATTATAATTTTAGTTGTTATGTCAATAACATCAATGGGTGATGTTTTTTAATCAAATCTTTATGTTTTGCGAGTGTATCGCAAATATATTTATATGTTTCATCTACTTGTTCGAATGTAACACCACCAGTTATCAATACACTACCACTTTCAAATAAAGCACCTGTTACTTTTTTACAATCACCTATATTTTTTCCTGTTCCTTTACCATAACAATTTTTAGGACAAGAACATATTCCGTTACACTTAATATTACATTCGTTCCAAAAATATTCTAATTTAACACCTTGATAAATACCTGGTTGAAAAGAACACTTATTATTATATTCATTACCAATAAATAATTTATGAACTTCTCTTCTTTTTATTTCAAAACCTGTTGTAAGTTCTTGATCTGAATAAACTTTAAAGTCTGTATTAATCATTCTAATCTTACAATTTTGATATTTCAAATCAAGAACATAATCCTCAGAATTATTAACAATAATATTTTTATCTGTATTATTATAAATATATTTAATACTGTCAATAATTTTATTAACAATAGTTTCAGTATCTAATACATCTTTTATTCCTGTAAGTTGAATATTACCATTCTTAAATATTTTAATATTAGGAATATATTTATCACGAAATCTATAAATAACAGTAACTTGATTATCAAATCTATTTTTTTTCATTTTATCTTTTTTACTTTTTCTTCTTTTCTTAGGATAAACTCCTTTTGATACATCAACCCCTTCTTTCAAAAATTGAGCCCATACAAATGTATTATCTACATCTGGAGTATCTGAAATTATCATATTGTCGAATAATATCCCTAAATTAATATTGATATCATTCCCTCCTATATTCGCATTACAGGTTATAGTAGAGATTCTATATGGTGAAAAGTAGATTTCAGTCATATTTTCTTATATATATAAATTGATATTCTTATATCATTTTTTATTAAAAAACGGATTAATGGTCTTATTATCCGTCTTAATATGCATATTATCTGTTATGTTCTTAAGATATGAAGTATTAACTATTTCATAATTATAATTTGTTAATATCATAGGAGGTAAATTTAATAAATGCGTTTTATCGTTTGTTAAATGTCCTTTACGAAACTCATCTATAGTCATTGGACCATTGAATATATTGAGTAAAAGTCTTGAAGGTGCCGGTCTAACAGGATTTAAAACACCAAAATGTTTACTTAACATTTGTATTAAACTGTTTATTTCCCACACTTTATCACTTCCACAATGAGTTGAAAAGTTATAAGCATTAGCACATTCGAGAGAACAAAAGTTACCAAATAATATATATGTACCAGATTTAACATTATATTTATAAGGCATTCCATAAGTTCTATTATTTATTTTATGACAACACCAATAACAATTATTACATGTATTAGTTATATTATCCGTATATTCATTATTAGACGAATACTCTTTATTCGTATCAGTATCATTAATTATATTATCTTGAATATTATTATATGTATTTAATTCATTTAAATAAAAACAATTAGGTTCGTACGGTTCAGGATTTTCTAATATTTCTGTGTCAATATTTTCATTCATTTTTGACATTTGAAAATCTGATATTGGTAACTGAAGTATAATATCTTCATTGTCTACAAGAATAACATCTTTAACCATTGTATTCAATAAGTTTTTTTTCTTCTTTATATTTATTGTTTTATCGTCTATTACTTTTGCTTTACGAGGCATATTTATATAATAACTATTAAATATAATAACAACTATATTATTTATATCTATTTATTATCAAAAAAGTCTTTGAAATAGGAAATACTATTTATTAATTCTTTATTAATTTTAATACTTGGTTGCTCTGTTTTTTCTTTGAAAACTACATTACTTGATGACTTTATACATTTATCTTTTATTTCATTTATTTCTCTATTTAAAGAGTTTATTGTGTCAATCAAATATTTAATAATATACCCTGCTAATAAAATTACAATTATTGCAAATAAATCCATTATATACTTATTAAAAAAACAACATTATAAATTACACAAATTTTAGACTTGCTCCACCATTAATAACAGATAATACATTTATTTCTTTTATAAATATATTAACATCATATTTTATATTTTCGGGTCTACCAGTTATTACCGCAATTTGATTACTAATACCATTATATAAAACATCATTACTATAATCATTTAATTCAATATGAAGTGCTGTTGTTATTTTAGAATTATTATAAGAACCAGATGTATTTATTTTTTCAGGAAATAATGCAAATGAATAACAATAAATACCAGTTCTCGGAATATTTGTATGATTATAATATGGTTGTATCTGATTATAGAAGTTAGCATCATAATCTACACGGTCAGTTTGATTAAGCCACTTAATAGATGCTCTTTTAAGAATACCCATACTCTCATTATATACATGAGAAGCTGTATAATTAGTATAATTATTGAAATTATCAATTATATCACTTCTTTTAATCGTCCATATTATTTCTTTAATGTGATTATTAGCATTTGATATGTTATACTTATTATCAGTTCCATCGCCTGTAGCAATTTTAACTGTATCTATTACATAATCTATAGTATTAGTTTCCATTAATATTCTACTTCTTTCTATTGTATCCAAAAATACATATGTTAAATGTAATTTATTATTCACATCGAAAGGATTTGAAAGAGGTGTGTTTTTTATGAAATTATAAATATTTATATTCGCTGAATGAATTATATTATATAATTTACTACTAACAAAAACATTCAAAATATTACTCCATACTTTATATAAACCCTCAATTGCTTTTTTATTTGTTTCTACAACTAATCTAACCTCGTTATTAGCAAGTTTTAATAAAGGTAATGCTAATGACGGATTTCTTGTAAACCAAAAATGCAAAGGTACTTGTATTTCTCTACCTTTAATACTTGGTATTGTTTCCTGTAATGTTCTAACTGGATATGTTATATTATATAATTTATTGTTAATAAGAGTATATTTTGCTTGAAAACTATATGGATTTATCATTTCATCAATATTTCCAATTAATTTATTATATATTATACCATCACTACTTGTTAATTCATTCCATATATTCATCCATTCTCCATATATAGATTCTATTTTATTCCCTGCAATTTCAATATCAGCTCTATAAATATAATTAAATCCAAGATTATCAACCCATTTAAATTTCAATTCATTACTTGAATATATATCAGGTATTTTAAAACTAAGAAAAATATTACTTAACAAATCTCCATGTCTTTTAATATCATATGTCATTATAGCAGTAGACATTAACCCATTATTACCATTATTAATTGGTGATATTTCAAGATTTTCCATCGAAAAATTAGTATGTTTTTTATAAACATATTTATAGTAATTAATACATGAATTTGTTAATATATATTCGTCCATTGGATGTCCTGTAATGACTAATTGCATTAATCCTCCGCCCATTTTATTATATTAATACTATTACTATTATAATATTTTATCATTATCTTATATATACATTTAAACTTTAGTTTCTTTTTCTATAAATGATTTTATAGAATCATAAGTTCTATTACCATTATATGACTTTACGATTTCATCATCTTTTATAAGAATAAAAGAAGGATATCCTGTTATATTGAACTTTTCAACTCTATCCATCTTATCTTTTCTATTATATTTTTCCAATGTAACATTATCCCATTTTTTTGATTTGAGACTTTCCCAAACTTTTGATTCATTGAACTCCGTGCAATGACCACAACCGTCCATATAGTAATATTCTAATGTATATACATTATTACTGTAAAAATTTTCATATACATTATTGTAATTTATAAACATTAATATTGTTACCGTTAATAAAACAATAATAGCAATAAATACACCTTTTGCATTCAATACTTTCATAATATCTCCTAACCCATTCTTTTTAAACATTTTACGCTCTATAAAACAATATCAGAAAATAAAATAATCATCGCAATGATTAACAAGATCTTTATATTCTTTTATTATATTATTCTTATCACAATATGGCGTGAATGTTACTAAATTATAGAACATTTTTTTATATTTAATGTTTATTTCTTTAATAAAATTAATAAAAAAGTCTTCATTTATTAAAAAAACTCTTTTATCTAAAGAATCATAATCAATATCTTCAAAATTATATATTTTATATACACTATAGTTTTTTTTATCTAATAATTCCTCGTAAAAGTCTATATTATCTTTACATACTATTATAGTACGGTAAATTGAATGAAGACCATATATATTTTCTAAATTAATTATAAAGTTTTCTGTATCTACACAGCGATCATTCATAATATTCATTAATATTATATTATATATTATATATATTTGCTTTATGTAATATATATATAAGATTATTTATATAATATATTATATAATGACTGATAAAATTGTAAAAATAAAATTGTCAAACTTTCAAAATAAATATAATGATAAATACGAAATACCTTTGGATATTATGGATAAAGCCGATGTATTAAAAAAAAAATATAGTTGTTTCAATTCATTTTATGATCCTAAAATGATATTGGCTAAAAAAGTTTATAATAAAAAAGATAAAGAACATGATGTCAAGAATAAAAGTAGATTCCATATAATCATACCTGACTTTACGAATAACTCTATGATAAAAAGAAATTTAATTGGATATCTTAATAAATTAACGCTCAAAAACAAAGAAATAATTTATGAAAAAATAAAGGTTATAATTAATGTAAATAATAACGAAGAGTTTTTTAATTTAGTATGGGGATATACTAAATTAAACGATGATAAAATATATTTTGATATATTTTATTTTTTTGAAAAAGTATTCTTATCTGAAATGATAGAAAAAATGTGGAAAACTTATAATGACGATGAAGAATGGAAACCTCCACAATATATATACGATAATAATTTATTACTTCTTAACGATGAATATGAATTATATTGTAATTATATAAAATGGAAAAAGTGTATAAATAATATAAATAAAATATGGACTATTATAAAAAAAGATGAAATATCGGATTTATTAAATAGAATATATTCATATATGTTAGAAATTATAATTGAAGGAACGGTACATAAATATATAATAGACATATTTATGGATCAATTATACAAAATATTACAAATTATAAGATCTGATGAAATTATTAATAAAATAAAAAATTTGGATACAACAAAATATAATACTTCTACAAAATTTATAATTTATAATATTATTGATTTATAATAATAATTTCCATATAATATTATTGATTTATAATAATAATAATTTCTATATAATAGTATAGAGTAAGAATAAGTAATTATGAAAGTAGTAGAAAACAATCTGTCATTTTACAGTAGTGTCATTATTCAAATGATTTTTGCAATATTATTAATTATAATA
>Ga0335398_10009028_pt1 | contig 11640 bp, 3 predicted proteins | sample BON03_FD_205742 | JGI IMG/M metagenome (GOLD analysis project Ga0335398, IMG submission 205742) | Freshwater microbial communities from Lake Bonney liftoff mats and glacier meltwater in Antarctica - BON-03 (spades assembly) (version 2) | ecosystem: Environmental > Aquatic > Freshwater > Ice >...
TAAATTATATATATATATATATATATATATATATATATATATATATATATATATATATATATATATATATATATCTGTCTATCTATCTATATACACATATATATACACATATATTGTATACATATGGGGGGGTCAGGTCCACCTAGCGTGGGCGGCTGGGCGATCTCGGCGAGGCGGTCCATCTGAGGACGTGTGGGGGGGGGCGGGGTCAGGTATATATTTGTGTAATGGTGTATATATACAAATAAACATAGTATATATATATACATATATACATGTATATAGATATCAAGATGTATACACTATGCATAGATATCTATATACATATACATACACATATATATCATTATCTATACACACATATACATATATATAGATATATAGGTATACATATAAATAGACAGATATAGATAGATAGGATAGGGCGTTCACCTTTAGGTTCGGCGTGAACGGGTCGGGCAGCAACATGTTCCTCGGGAAGGCCGAGAGAACCAGGTTGCGCATCTGGATGCAGGTGGGCGGGATCGCGTCGCAGATAGCCAGGTGGTAGTCGCAGAGGAACTCGGGGAAGTCGTGCAGCAGCACCAGCAGTACGCGGAGGGCGCCGCGGTAGAGGTGCTTGGTGGGCGGCGCGAGGCGCGGCATCGAGAGCGCCGGGTAGAGGAAGCTGAAGAGCGCCACCAGCAGCTTCTGCAGCCTCGGCCATCCCTTGTGGTCCCTGGCGAGCAGCAGCTTGGGCATGAAGGCGCGGTGCGCTACCAGCTCAAGCCAGCCGAAGGCGAAGCCGGGCACGCGCGCGGGGCGCAGGGCGTCGAGCGCCGCGGCGAAGGCGAAGAGCATCGATGGCTGCAGCGTGTCGAGCGCGGGCTCTGGCGCGGCCAAGTCGAGCAGCCAGTTGCCCATCAGGCGCAGGTAGGCGCGCTGGTTGAAGGGCGGCGGCGCGGCGGAAGGGTCGTGCCGGTGGTGCGCGACGGCGGCGGCGACGCCGTGCGCAGCCGAGTGCGCGTGCGAGCGCAGCAGGTGCGCAACCAGCGCGCCGAGCACCTTTGTCAGCATGGCGAGCTGCGCCTTGCCGGTGGCGGCCACGGCGGCGGGAGAGGTGTCGCGCGCGCCCGAGGGGGCGGGCTCGGGCGTGAGGCTCTTGAGCAGCACCACCACCAGCCGCGAGTAGGCGTCGAGCGGCGGCATGGCGAGCGGCGGTTTGGCGCCGTCGGCCGCGGTGGGCGCGGGCGCCGCGGTGTGGGCCGCCGAGACGGCGAGCTCCGTCATGACGCGCAAGAAGCGCTCGCCGTGCTCGTCGGGCCGCAGCCAGCCCGCCGTCTGGAGCTGAGCCACGAAGCCGCGCTCATTTGAGCCCTGCTGGCCGTAGAGGCCCAGCCACTCGGCCCAGAGTGGCGCCAGCTGTTCGCGCGCGCGCGCCAGCGCCGGGTCGGGCGGCTCGGGCGGCGGGCCGCGCGCGACGCCCACCGGCTGCGCGGCGGGCGGCTGGACGGCGGGCTGCGGCGGCTTGGGCAGCCGGCCGCCCTGGGCGCCGCCGACGGCGAGGGCGGCGCGCAGGTCGTCGAGGAGGCGCAGGAGGCCCTCTGGCGGTGAGGGCTGCTGGGCCATGACGGCGAGGGCGCCGAGCAGCTCCTTGGCCTCGGTGGCGGCGACGAGCGGCTCGTCCAGGATGGTGCGCCGCACGAGCCACGCGCAGAAGGCGATCGAGTGGGCCGAGCGCGAGGCGGCGAGGTGCTTGGCGAGGCGCGGCGACAGGTCCGACATGGCCACCACCTGCGCGAGGATAAGCGAGAGCACGATCTCCTCGTGCAGGTTGCGCTCGTCGTCCGCGTAGAGCAGCATGTCGGCGACGAACTGGCCGACCTTTTTGCAGACGGCGTGGATGCGCGCCAGCACCGACACGTTGACCTGCGTCGCGAGGCGCGCCGCCACGGAGCTCGACGAGGCGGCCTGCTCGTACATGCGCTTGAAGACGGAGCCGGCCATCGAGAGGGCGACCTCGTCGCGCTGGACGCAGTAGGTGAGGCACTCGCCCACGCGTGCCAGAAGCTGGTGCAGCTCGTGGCTGGCCGGCAGCGCGCCGATGCCCACGCCCTGCGGCGCCAGCTGCGCCACGTGCAGGTCGAGCTTCGACAGGATGAGCGCCAGCCGCTCCAGCGCCTCCGCCTGCGAGAGCACGGCGCCGCCTGCGGCCGCCTGCGGCGCCGCGGCTGGCGCGCCGCCGAAGCCGGGCGGCATGCCGCCGACGAGGCCGGGGAGGCCGCCCGGCTGGCCCGCCTGGCGCCCGAACCCGAGCGCCGACGCCTCGCCGGCGCCGCCGAGCCCGGCGGGAAGGCCGCCGAGCCCGGCGCCCGGCTGCGGCGGCTGCGGCCCGCCCGCGGCGCCCATGGGCGGCATGCCGCCCGGCTGCTGCGGGGCCGGCGCGACCATCGGCGCGCCGCGCGGGATGCGTCCAAAGTCCTCGTAGACGCGGCGCTGGGTGGGGAGCAGCCCGCCAGGCTTGGGCCGGAGCGCCTCCGGCAGGCCGGTGGGGTAGCGGCCCGAGGTGAAGATTGACATGTCGTAGTAGGGCAGGCCCGTCTGCTCGCGGTGCTTGCGCCGGATGGCGAAGGCGGGCGCGAGCGCCTCCTCGATGTCGCGGACCGCCTTCTCGGTGGCTGCCTTCTCGATGAGCGTGCAGCCTAGCTCCAGGTTGTCGCTCGAGCAGACCTGCACCACCTGCTCCATGAGCTGCGCGTCCATCGTGCCGGTCTGCTGGAGCAGCACGCGCATGTGGTTCGAGCAGGCGACGCGCAGCGGCTCCTTGCAGGTGACGAGCGCGAGCGAGCCCGCCAGGTTGGACACCATGAGCTGCGCCGCCTTGCGCATCCGCATCTCGTCGGGCTCCATGGCGAAGTCCTTGAGCATCAGCTCGCGCGTGGTGACGCAAGAGATGGTCACCGAGCGCTCGACCACGGGCGAGATGATCTCGCGGATGGCGCGGTCGAGCGCGAGCGGCACCACACGCTTGAGCGCCGGCTGCTGCGAGTAGAGGCCCGGGTTGAGCTGCACGTACGAGCTCAGGTTCGGAATCACCGTGCCCTCTCCCGCGCGGCCCTCGGCCTCGGCGGCGGCCAGCTGCGCCGCCAGTGCCGCCGCGCCGCCGCCGCCGCTGCCCTGCGACTGCGCAGCCGCCTGCGCCTGCTGCTGCGCCTGGAGCTGCTGGACCTGCAGCGCCTGCGCCTGGGCCTGTTGCTGCGCCTGCTGCTGCGCGAAGAAGGCGGCGGCGTTGTTGCCAAACTGCGCCGTGGCAGCCACTGGCGCGGCGCCAAAGGCGCCGCCCGGCTGGCTCGGCGGCGGCGGCGGCGGCGGAGGCTGCAGGTGCGGCTGCTGCAGGTTGCTGAAGACGCTGTGCTGGCCGAGGCCCTCGGTGCCGGGCATCGCGAAGGCGGGTGACGAGGCGGAGCCGAAGCCGCCGCCGATGCCGCCGACGCCGCCGAAGCCGCCCGCGGCGCCCAGCGCGCCGGCGGCGGGGCCGGCGCGGTTGGCGAAGTCGCACGTCTGCGCGCGGTCCTGCGAGCGGTGGCAGAGCTTGCGCGTGGGCTGGATGTCGGCGAGCTCCACCTTGAGCGTCTTGGCGAGCACCTCGATCTCGAACTTGAGGTTGAGCTTAAGGTCGGGCACTTGGTAGAGCTCCATGAGCAGCGACATGAGCGCCATCACCCACGGGTTTGGCGGCAAAAAGACGCGCGAGCTCGAGCAGGCATCGAGCACCTTGCAGACGAAGGGCACGACGGCGATGAGGCGGCCGCGCTCGTAGGCGTCGCAGACGAGCTCCTTGAGGTCGAGGTCGCGCATTAGGAGCGGCCTGTTCCTGGCGAGCGTGATCTGGCCGAGCCACGAGCCCAGGTTCTTGAGCAGCGAGCGCTCCGACGACGAGGAGCGGATCTTTGGCGACGAGAGCAGCACGCGCGCGTTCTGCAGCGTAGACTCGAGGATGGCGCGGTAGAGGCGGACCAGGCCCAGCGCCTCTAGGAGCGACGTGTAGAGCCCGTGGAAGTTTGGCTCGAGCGCGACGCGCCGTACGACGAGGTAGTTAGCGAACCAAGAGACTGAGCCGTCGTGCGAACGCAACGCGTCGAGCAGCTCCAGCGCCTTGGTCGCCACGTTGCCCGGCGCCATGTTGTTGAGCACAAAGCCGATTCGGTCCTGGACGGAATCGGGCGGAGGCCGAATCTCGGACGACGCGGTCGACGTCATCAGCGTCTCGATGCAGCCCTCGCGGCCGAAGCCGCCGACGCCGCTCAGCGCAGACACCATCGAGACCGCAGGCAAGTCGGCCGCCAGGGGCGTCGCGTGCGGCGCGAAGCCCGGCGGAGGGTGCGGCGGCTGCGGCGGCTGCGGCGGCGGTTGTGGCGGCTGCGGCGGAAGCTGGTGCAGCCCGGGCGCGGGCGGAATCGTGGGCGGCGTGGGCGGCATGACGCCGCCGAGGCCAGGCGCACCGAGGCCGGGCGCGCCGCCGCCGTGGGTCAGCGAGGGTACGAGCCCGCTGCCCAGGGTGGCCGGCTCGCCGAGGCTGCCAATCTGCGGCAGCACGTCAGCCGAGTTGCCCGCAGGCAGGATGGAGCGGATCGCAGCGCCGGTGCCTACTGGGCCGTCGGCGCCGAGCAGGGCGGGTGGCGGCTTTCCGGCGTGGCCCGCCACGGCCGCCTCGAGGAAGGCGGGCAGCTCAGGGTTGACCTGGCCCAGGTGCGGGATGCCGAGGAGGAGCTGGCAGTACTGCGGCCACTCGGCCACTCTGGGGAGGAACTGCTCGAGCGCGGTGAGCCCGAACTTGTTCATCTTTGAGAGGGGCGGCTTCTTGACCGCCTCGAGCACGTAGCGCAAAAAGAGGCCCAGAGTGATGTTTGCAACCAGGCCGTGCTGCACCAGCGCGCCGAAGAGCACCGCCGTGGTGCGCAGCGGCTTGTCGGGGTACTTTGGGAAGTAGCGGTACTCGTCGAAGAGGTTGTGCACCATGCAGACGTAGACCTTCTGCTCGCGCGACTGGGCGGGCGCCGCCTGGAACTGCTTGAGCACGGCGATGATGTCGTCGATCGAGGCGGCGTCCGAGTAGATCTTCTGGAAGTACGAGTTGGCCACCTCCTCGATGTCGGGCGGGAAGCTCATCGCCTCGCCGCCGGGCATGCCGGGCAGCGGCGCGCCGGAGGTGGGCGCGCTGCTCGCGGGCGCAGACGCCACGGGCGCCGCCTCCGCCCCCAGGCCGACGGGCAGCGGCAGGCTGCTGAGGCCCAGCGCGTCGGCGGCGCCGGCGCCCGCGCCCTTGTCCACCGCCGCCGCGGCGGGCGCCGCGCCGCCCACTAGGCCGATGCCGGGTGGCTTGTTCTCTGCGGGGGGGGGCGCGGCGGCGGCGCTGGGCCCGGCGAAGAGCGCCTGCAGCTTTGGCTTGGCCTTGACGCACTGGGCGTATAGGTCGGCCAGTTCGGCGGCGAGCGGCGGCGGCAGCGGCGCCGCGGTGAGGATGCGGAAGAAGGTGGCCGCCGCGTCGACCGAGAGCACGTTGAGGCTGGTGGCAGAGGCGGCGCGCGCCAGGTTGGTTGAGGAGGAGACTAGCATCTTGTCGCCGAGGTACGAGGCGCAGGCGCGCACGAAGGCGTGCTCCGAGTCTCGCGCGAGGCTCGCGTTGAGCCACGGCTCGAGGTCGATCAGCTCCTTGCGCTGGGCGCACGCGGCCAGGTCGATGGTGAAGGAGAAGGCGCGCAGCTGCAGCACCTGCTCGAGCGCGTTGAACGAGGTGGCCAGGTCGAGCAACCGCAGAATGGACTGCGGCTGAGCGGCGTGCAGCTGTGCCATGCCGCGCATCACGGCGTAGGGCTGCACGGGCCAGAGCCGCTGAAGCAGCGCTGCCGAGCCGGGCGAGTCGCCGCCCAGGAAGAGCGGGAAGAGGTCCTCGAGCAGCTCGCGCTGCAGCGCCGTCTCACGCGGCGAGCCGGCGGCGGCGCCGCTGTGGGTCAGCAGCGCGGCGAGCAGCAGTTGCGGCGCGGCGAGCAGGGGCTTTGAGAAGAGCGCGTGCGCCTCGGCATAGTAGCCCACGGCCGAGAGTCGGAGCAGCGCCTCGGTCAGCTTGAGCGAGAGCCACGGCGCAAGCCCCGGCTTGTTGGTCCCCTCGGGCGGCGGCGTGACTAGCGGGCCCGCCGCCTCGCCCCAGGCCACGTCGGCGGCGCTCGCCTCCACCGCGTGCGACAGCAGGCAGAGCTGCGCGCCCCCGTTGGACCACTCACCCAGCAGCGCCGACGACGAGAGCGGCTTGCCGCCGCACGCGCGCTTGTGCACGGCCACGGCGAGCTCGAACCCGGCGGCGCCGATGTCGACCGCGACGTCGGGCTGGTCGAGCGCATCGAAGACGGCGGGCCATGAGAGGCTGGGCAGCGCCTCGCGCACGCCGTCGACAAACGCCTCGACGTTCCATGCCGTGAGCGCCTGCGTGTCCGCGCCGCCGTCCTCGTCGTCGAACTTGGCGTCAAACTCGAGGTACTTGCCCGAGACGGCCGTCGAGAATGCGCCGTGCAGCGAGAGCGAGTCGTCGAGCGACGTCGCGGTCGAGGCCATCATGCCCACCGCTGCGGCGATCGACGCCTCCGGGTTGGCCAGCTGGCCGTCGCCGAACTGCGCGAGCAGCTCGGCGACGCACTTGGCCGAGGCGCAGCACGAGTAGCCCAGGTCTCGCATCAGTTCCGCCACGTCGGCCGCGTCGGCAGACAGCAGCACCGAGCCGAACGAGGGCGCCGGCGCGTCGCGCACGACGGGGTAGGAGAGGCGCGAGTTGAGATTGCACGTCTCGCGCTCCGCGCCGTACAGCAGCGGCACGAGAGTGAGCGGCGCCTTGTCCTCCGTGAAGACACCCTGCAGCAGCTTGACCAGCGCCGCGCGCGGCTTGGCCAGCCCCTCGCGCGAGCCGAGGAAGTAGAGGAGCGAGTGAAGAAGCTCGTCCGGGAGCACAGCGGCAGTCTCCTTTGGCAGCTCCGCCAGCCGCGCGCGCAAGAACTTGTCCCCTTCGGCCGCCAGCGGCGCCTCGGCAAGCTGCGCGATGCCCAGCCCTAGGGCCAGCTGCTGCGCCGGCGTCGCCCGGATCGCCTTGCCCACAGAGACTAGCCACTCATCGGTCAGGGGCGCGCTCAGCGCAGCGCCACCAAACGCCTCGCCGATGAGCGAGGCGAAGTTGGGACGCGTCACGAGCTTGCCGAACTGCTGCGTCAGGAGCGGCAGCTTGAGCGCGTGCTGCTGCACGCGCGACTCGCGAAAGTCGATATCCTCCAGCAGGCAACGCACCAGGAAGGTGAAGGCGCACTCCCCGTACATGCCCAGCAGGTGCGCCAGCTCCGAGGCGGACGACTTTTGGTTCTTCCGAGTCATGTTGCTGATCAGCCAACGTATCTGCGCGAAGACCACCGAGCCGAAGCCCAGCGCGTCTTCAGGCTGCGCCACCATGGCGTCCCAGCGAAGCTGCAGCGTGTAGGGTTGCTGCTGCGCTGAGAAAAAATACCGGCAAGATCGGCGCCAGCGAGGCCCCTGCCCGGTATTCGGAGATTGGCGCCAACTGCAACCGAGCCCCCACGCGGTATTCGCGATTGGCGCCAGTTTGCCGCTGCGGTCCAATGGTGGCTGACCGTGGCTCGGTCAGGCAACGCCGCGGCTCGACTGTAGTCAGCGGCGTGGCCAGTGCGCAGGTCGTTGGCCGCGGCCTGGCTGCGGTCAGCGGCATGGCTGTTGACTGCGGCTCAGCTTCCCGTGGTAGCTCGGCTGAGGCCAGCGGCATGGCCGGTGCAAAGGTCATTGGTCGCGGCCTCGCTACGGCCAGCGGCACGGCCGGTGCGAAGAACGTTGGCGGCGGCACGGCTTCCTGTGCGAAACCAGGTTCGGCTGCGGCCAGCGGCATGCGTGGTGCGAAAGCTCGGGTTAACCCCTTAACCCGCGACGCGTCGTCCAGTGCAAAACACGGTTCGACTGCGGCCAGCGGCATGGGCAATGCGAACGCCGCTTCCAGTGCGAGCTCGGCTGCGACTAGCGGCACGGCCGATGCACCGGACGCTGGCCGCGGCTCTCCGTCCGGTGCGAGACACGGTGGCCACGAATCGGCTGCGGCGAGCGGCATGACGCAGATGCTTTCCGAGGTGCGGGAGTGGCTGGCGCTGCAGCAGGCGGAGCAGGACGTGGTGATGCGGCAGGCGGCCGACTCGTTTGCCGCCTTCGTGGCCTCGACGGACGGCGTGCTCGCGGGCCTAGACCGCTGCTCCTCGGGCGGCGGGCTCAGATCCAGCCGGCCCCACTTTGCTACGCCGCTGGGATGGCCCGGGTCGGTGCAGGCGCGAGACGCTTCGCCACTACCACCGCGTGCCGCCGCGTTCCCTGGCAACTACCCAGCGATCGAGCGGGCGGTTGCCGCGCGGCGCCGGCGCGAAGCTGCTGGAGCTTCGGAGCGCGGCGGCTGTGCTAGCGAGTGCGGCGGCTGTGCTAGTGGGGAGGGCGACGGCGCAGGCCGGGACGACTGTGGTGGCCGTGACGGCGGCTGGGCTGCTTCGGACCGCGACGAGGCCCGCAGCGACGCGCCGCTGGACGCGGAGCAGCGCGCCGCTGCACTGGCTGCGCTGCAGCGAGCCGTGACGCGGGCCACCTTTATCGCGCTGGCACGCCCCACCCGCGTGTCCGCCGCCGCGCGGCGCCACCACCTCGTCTCCGAGCTGCGGAGGTGGAGGCAGGCGCCGCCTCCCGCCGCCCACCCGCTCGCCGCGGTGCACCTGGCGAAGCGAGCGACTGCGCGCGCGCTGCGCACCAGCCTCCGCGGCTGGCACGGCCTCACCGAAGACGAGGCGTCCGCCAGGCTGCAAACCTCGTTGCGGCTGCGGCGGGCGACGCTGGTGCGCTCCATCTTAGCCTTTACAAGATATTGTTTCACTTCAAAGCTTTTAGTGTGGGAGTCTATCATCCTTTTATTGCCCCCCACACATGCAAAGCCTTGCAATACTATTGCACGACCAATGCGCAATATACGCCCCCCCATCGACCCCCCCTTTTTATGCCATACACCATACAATATTGGTGATGGCAATCTCGTGTAAAGGCCAAGCTTCATCGCTGTAAACGCATGGACACCGGAGACGGCGGCCCTCCTTCCTAGGCTCGGGCGGATTCAATCACTCCCTGTTCGCGCGCATAACTAATGATGCTGCTACTACTACTACTAGTACTAGTACTACTACTTCTACTACTACTTCTACTACTACTACTACTACTATTACTACTACTACTACTACTACTACTACTACTACTACTACTACTACTACTACTACTACCACTGCTACTTCTACCACTACTAGTATACGCTCTTATACCCCTGACACCCCTCTCACCTCCCTGAGCAGGCGCTGGCGCTAGGTGGCTGGCAAAGGCGCTTATACTCCTGACACCCCTCTCACCCCCCCCCCTAAGCAGGCGCTGGCGCTGGGCGGCTGGCAAAGGCGCTTATACTCCTGACACCCCTCTCGCCCCCCTAAGCAGGCGCTGGCGCTGGGCGGCTGGCAAAGGCTCTTATACTCCTGACACCCCTCTCGCCCCCCTGAGCAGGCGCTGGCGCTGGGCGGCTGGCAAAGGCGCGCGCGCCTCCTCGGCGCGTGGCGGAAGAGGATCGAGGCGCGGGAGGCGCGGCTCGGCGCGCTACAAGCGCACCTGCCCTGCATGCGCCCTTTCGACGCGCGCGGGCTATTTCTGGCAGAGGGCCACGCGGTCATGGCCGCCGCCTACAGGCGGCGCCGCACGCTCGCGGCGGTGCTTTGCGCGTGGTGGGGGGTGGCGGCGAGGGCGGCGCGCGCCGGTCCGTTGTGGGGGGATGAGGACGAGCCGGCTTGCAAGCTTAATAGCGGCAGCGGCACAGAGGAGCGGGAGAACGAGCCCGGCAACCAGCTGGCCCGTCTGCGCAGTGCGCGGGTGGAGTCCTGAGCCTTGCGTTTGTTTGTGGCAGTTGTGGTTTTGTCTCCTCTTTCTCTCTGTGCCCCTCCTGTATTTAGTCGGAGCGTGTTTAGGTTCTGGACCCACAGGCACGCAAGATGATAGGTGTAAGGTGTATCCCTACAGGCCACCACCATCCATACCACAGCAGCCGTCCGCCGGCTCTCCCGCCGGCCACGACCCGGGGCACCGAAACATGACGCTCACGCTCACGGCAATAGTACGTCGTACTACGCACTACGCACTAGCTCTACTTCTACTACGTACGACTAGGACTACCTACTATTACGACTACGTACTACGAGCTGAAAATCATGCAAAAAAACAAACATTAAAAAAAATTGTCCTGCGCTCCCAGTGCTCAGGGCCAGGGCGGCAGCCTGCTCTTCCTCTCCTTCTCCTCACAATCAATTTTACGACGGACGGAACCCTAAAACCCGAGTCGAGAAGAGTAAAAATATCCGTCGACACGCTCACAAATAGCTACTCGCGTACTGCTGCGGTATATGCAGCACGACAGTGTACGTACGAAAGTGCGATGTATAGTTAGTTTGTTTAGTAAATAGGGAAAATAGGCCGCGCCGGTCCCACCGGTGGACTTGAGGGGATTGGGTTATGCCGAGCGACGCCGCTGAGCTCTTCTGCAGTAGTGGAGGAGCGGCACACCTACTTACGCGCACGCGCTGCCACAGTGGCGTGTGCACAGGTGATGCATCTTCAGCGGAACGCGTAACGGCCAGACATCCGCCGGCGGTGCGAGTCCGTTTATGGCGCTCGTGCCGCTCGAGACATGGCCTAGCCGCCGCGAAAGCGGTCGCTAGCTAGTGGGGTAGTGCCCGCGAACCTAGCGCTCCGAGTGTGCTGTCTCATACTTTACGCGCCGCCTTCGTGGTGCGTGTGTCCAGCAGTACCGCCCGCGCCGCCACAGTGGTGCAACGGGCCGGAGGGATGTGTAACGGCCCTTTGTGGGGGGGGTTCCGTCTGGTGTGTGTGCCCTCATTGGTCCAGTCTTTGGCTGGCGCGGGGGTGTGTATGCGAGTTACATCTGCCCTCCCAACCGCTCGCATCCTCTCCACGCGCGGCGTCCAGCAGGGCTGCTCGGGCGGCAGCTTCTACTTCGCCCTCTCCTGGACCAAGCACGTCCTTGAGCCTGTTCGAAATGCCGTCGAGAGCGCCAACCCCCTCGCCATCCACGATGACTCCTATGTCATGTGCGACGCAGCTGACCTAGGTGCCGTCTCGCGCGTCTTCACCAGCTGTGCCGCCTACATCCTCGTCCCGCTCAACCTCTCCAAGTCGTTCTACTTCCAGTTCGAGCAGGCGCCCAGCACCCTCCTTGACCCCACCCTCACCGTCTCTGACAACCCCGACTGCCGCTGCAAGCTCGGCCTCATCGATGCCATCCCCGTCCGCGAATGGGATGCTGGAGGAGGCCTCATGTGCAACGGCCTCCCCATCGGCAACTCGTTCTTCGTCAAGGAGCGGCTTGACAAGTTCGAGGCCAACATCGCCGATGCCACCACTGTCCTCACCTCCCTCAACGGCTGCTCCATCCAGGATCGCAACCTCCTCCTCCTCTACTGCGTCAACTCCAAGAGCAACCATCTCCTCCGTGCTGTTCCTCCTTCGGCCAGGATGGCCGCTGCCGCCCGGATTGAT
>Ga0335398_10009031_pt1 | contig 11637 bp, 14 predicted proteins | sample BON03_FD_205742 | JGI IMG/M metagenome (GOLD analysis project Ga0335398, IMG submission 205742) | Freshwater microbial communities from Lake Bonney liftoff mats and glacier meltwater in Antarctica - BON-03 (spades assembly) (version 2) | ecosystem: Environmental > Aquatic > Freshwater > Ice >...
TATATGTGTATATACATATATATCTATATATATATATATATATATAGATGCATATACACACATTTGCACATATAGTTTGTAGATATGTTTACAGTACTGGTCAACTCCTAGGTTGCCAAATACAAAACAGTACGCACACAAGAGCCTGGCGGAAGAGCTTGCAGACCACAAACACATACACATGTGGAGACAGAAACACCCTCCATGGATACATTGTCACTGGATGAAATTGCAAAAAAAAATTGCTTGGAACGATAATGATCGATAGACAGTACCGTGCTGACCATCCTTTCCCTCCAGAGGGCGTTCCGCACCGGTTTCAACTCATCCATGGCCTTCCGCGAAATGTGCGGCTAGAGTCGAATTGGCGGGAGCACATCGTCAAGCCCGCGACGCGCGAAAAAAGGCGTGTGGCGCGTGACAAAGCCAGTGGTAGCTAGTTATGCCGCAAACTGCCTCCTTCGTCGCAAACGTGTTCAAGGCTGAGGTGTGTGCGCCTGCCCTTCCAATCATGACGCAATGATGCAAGGAGCCCCTCTGCAAAACGGGCAAAGTTTGCGCGCACTCACGCATGGCGTGTGTGTTTCTTTGAGACAGGCGACGGGCGAGCAGGCGCGAATCTGGCACCACCTGTTCAAAGCGCTTGCGCGTGTCGGCAATGACCTCTTCCTCCAAGTCAACGACAAGCAGGTTTTCATCCGCCCCTGCGATGCTGAAAAGGGGTTGCTGTGCACACAACCCGCGTTTACTCACCCCTCTCCACCGTGCGATTCCCCACTTTTCTGCGTCCCTACGGCTGCTCATTCTAGCGTGCATGCACAACGCTTGTTTCCGCTGCAAAAGCCCTCTCGCCCTATTTCTGCTCCGTCTTAACTCGCCCTTCCCCCACCGCCTCTATGCTGCTGGTTTCCCATGCGTTGGGCGACAGATATCGATGCACACGCTCAATCAGGCGCACAGCGCGTTTGCGACAGTGTCGTTTCCCGACCTCTTTTTCAAAGACTTTTCAGTCTCAGGAAAGATCGACAGCTGTAAAATCCTCTTGAAGGTGCTATTCCCGCTTTGCCCCCCACGCGCCCTTTATAGTGAATTAAACTTCAGACCCCGTCTGATGCTTTCTCATCCTTGCTCTGCTGCCTTTCCATTCTAATTTCCCCTTTCTTGCCCTGTTGCATATTTCTGACCCTGCGAAGCTGTGCAAGCACGAACATCTTCACTCAACTGACCTAACTACCTTCCGCCTCGCATGTATGACACGTCCTGTGGCTGGTTTTCGACAGTCGATGAGTGCGGTGTTCAAATTTCCTGCAAATGTTGAGGAATTTTTCATCAACTTCGACTGCGACAAGTCTGACCTCACCATCACCCTCACCTGCAGAGACGGTCACATCCCGCACCAACAGCACAAGCCCATGTATTTTTTGATTGCAAACAAACGCTTGAATTCCCTAATCACTTCGCACTTTTTCGTTCCCCGCTGTCCACTCTCAGGCCTCCCTCGCTATGATCTCACGCAAAGAGAACACGCGAACAGAAAACACATGTGCTCACTCTCAATGTATGTCTCTCCGGCTGCTGGGATGTTTGCAGGTATCACAAAAAGATTCCACGTTCAGTATGAACAAGCTGAAGTCATGCAGGCAGTCTACGACAAAACATCCCCCAACAGGTGCTGCAGAATTCTTCTTTTCTGATTTCCTCTGTCACCAGCTCTTTTGCTCACTGCTTCTGCTCCTGCCTCCCATCTGCATGACACCAGATAAATTAACATTTATAGAATTCCAGCGCTACTTTGAGCAAGGCACAACCGCTGCTGCAATGTCTTGGGAGCTTTGGCCACGGTGTGGAGGAAGTGACTATGAAAGTTAAAAGTGAAACCATCGACTTTAGCAGCTTTACTCTCGGTCTTCCAGGTGAGTGGAGAGCAAACGAGAGAGAGCAGACACAGCGGCAAGAGAGCATGAAGCTGCAGTGCACCGAGTCTGCCGACTACCCCACCCCTGAGAGATTTTTCCCCCCACCCCCAGAATTCCCCCAACGGCATGTTGCCCTTATACTACATACAAGCCTTCCCCAAATTTACCCCTGGTCACCTGTAACCCTTGTATCAGGCGACCAGAGATTATTATGGGGAAGGCTAGATTAAGTGTTTCGCGACATTTGGGGCGCCGAAAATACAAGGGGAAAAAAATCAAAATTGTGAAATGGAAACCCGTCAACAATTGATCAAAAGGTCAATTTTTCCCAGGTCTGCCATCCTAATTTTGGTCAGGGGTAGTGTTCTCAAGGCCTGCTATCTTTTCCCGTTACACATCTTTATTACACTGTACTTTTTGTGTCGCACTCGATACTAATGCCCCTATTATGAGTACCGTCGCAGCTGCCGCTTTTTCCAATTTCACCTATAACGCAATCTCCCCTTCCATTGCCCTTTTTACTCGACACCATACCCTGTTTGCGAGACAATGCCGTTTTGCGTTATACTACCTATTTTCATTACTCTACATTAGAAGTATAACATCCCACTTAAATATCGCTTCAAACACGCGCGGCGAGAATTTTCCCGTCGTCCTTCAAAAACAGATCAGTACCAAATATAGAAGAGTTACACCTTTCTGCGCAAAATACCCCCCAGACTATGCAAATCAAGTGGTTCTTACCACCAAAAGGCTAGAAATATGAAATCAAATCTCGATTGTTCTTCATTTCTTTTCAGTAGTGTTGTTTTGCCGGTCGCTTCGACACATTATGTGTTTGTTAAAATTTGCCAGGTTTGACGAAATTTCAACAGCAGGTTTTGAAGAAATCCGAGATTTAGTTGTCAGGTCTCAATTAAGTTGTTATCCGTAGGGGACTGTCTACTTCGAGATTCGGTGCGCGGCGCCTCGCCGCGCACCCGGAACTTGCTACGTGAGATAAGAGATGGTCATCTCTTATCTATTGTTACATACAGGCTTAATGTTGCTAAGAATTCTATTAAAAATGACCTGATTTATCATGATTTATCAATGACGCATTATTTGTTGGAATGTAGACTTTGGAGGCGACAAGGCCATGCAAACTACGACATCTTTTAATCCACGCCAGCTGCACCGCTACAAATTCGAAGGCGAGCCGGCGGTGACGTTTGCAATCAAAGAGCTCAGGGAAATTGTTGGTTTTTGCGATAAGATTGCAATGGGCATATCACTGCGTTTCTCTGATCCTGGCATGCCCATCATTTTCAGGTGTTTCATGCGTGCGAGCGGGAGACATGTCTCTAGTCTGCGTTGATAAGTGTATGACTACGGGCGCAAGCGGCGCGCACGCGTGTTTTTTTCGCAAGATTGTTGGGGTTGGGCGCGCGGCGGCGGAGAGGCTTCGGAGCGGTGCGCCTCGCCGCCGTTCGCCCAAGTGTGGTGTGCAGGGTTGAGCAGAGAGATGACATAACGACTGTGGTTTCTGTGCATCTGCGTCTGTGTTGGTGCCTGCGTGTGTTTGTAGGGCTGAGCGGCAAGACGACGACCAAAACTTCGAGCTCGACCTCATCTTGGCAACTATCGACTGCCAAGACGGGCCTCCAAAGGAGAGGGTGGCAGCTGGTCGGGCGTCTGTGCATACATCACAGGAAGTTTCCTCGCATCGCGAGTCTGACTGTAGTGATGATCAGCGCCATCGTCGCGGCTCGATGCAGGTGAATCTCCAAATCATTCCTGCCCCTCTATTTTCAGCGTCTGGTTTGAGTTTCTCTTTTTCCGGGTGCAGACAAAATATGATTAGATTTTTTTGGTGTGTCCGGTCCAGTCGACTTGGAGTCTTCCAGGTCGGCTGTAGCGGTGTTTATTTTTATGAACACCGGGCTGGAATAAATGGTCAGATGTAGTGGTGTTTATTTTCAGGAACACCGGGCTGGAAAAAATGGGATGTTTGCTTCTGCCACTGACTGCGGGCTATTTTGACACAGGCTGGCGCAAGCCAGCAGCGTCCAACTGGGAACGGAAAGGCAGACGAGGAAGAGGAGGGTGTGCGTGGAGGTAGACTTGACGCAGCAGCGAGGCAGTCCAGCAAGGGCAGAGGAAGGGAGAGCGGTGGGCGGGAACGAGGTGGTAAAGGTGGTGACGGCCGCGAGTCTATGGAGCATTTCACTCATGACTCTATTGTGTCTGCAGCTACGTCTGACCAGCAGGAATCCTTTTATAGTATGGCTGAGGGTGACAGTAGTTTTCAGAGTCGCGTTAGGGAAAATAGCGGGTCTTTGGGGCTGGAACGCGAGCACAAGCGGGTTGATGAGGAAGGAAGAGAGGAAGGAGGCGCACGTCTGTCAGTTTCGCAAGAGTCTGAAAGTCAAGTCGAGTCGTCTGCCATGGCGTCGATGCTGTCAATGCCCTCCGCTCCCCCCGCCCGCCGGCCAGAAGAGGACGATTCCAACACGTCAAATACCAGGAAGACAAAACCAACCCACCGTCCGAGCGTCGAGGAGTGGATGAATTCTGCAGTGTCACAAAATGCTGGAGACGCAGGTGGTGCAGGGCGCTCATGTGTGGATACGGAGAAGAAGAGGGGGAAGGAGAGAGAGACGGGTGGAAGTCAGCGCTCGGATGTTCGAGGAGGCTCAAGTCATCGCCCAATTCAAAGGGCCGGCTCAAAGTGCGTTTCGTCTCCCTACCCTCCCACACATTTACAGTATTTGTGAACAAATTTCTCTCTGTATGTATTGGCCTTCTGAGACTGATTATGGGATGTACATTATTACACATCATCTATTTACATGTGAATGCGCGTTTTTTTGTTTCCCGTGTGTGTGTTTGTGTCTTTTATGTACATATACATATGTATGTGCGTGTGGGAAAACATATGTATATATAAATATACATATGTATGTATTTACATATATACATCGATCAATCAATCTATATTTCAGGAGGATGAGCCCAGACGTTCAAGACAGCGACGATCCATACTCAGATGTCGATGATGACGATGAGATTGTCAAGGCCACTCCGTCTCCGCCTGAGTAAGTATTAGGCCGTATTTCATATATGGGCAGGCAGAAGCCTTTGTGCTCCTGTGGGTAGCGTTTCCAAGAAAACCCTATTTCTGAGTTGTTTCAAACAATTCCAATCTGTTGTGAGTAGAATTTAAACAAACACGCTTGTCAATGGGAAACTTCGTAACTTCGTAACTTTTTAGATCTCTTGCGGGTAGCGCTATAACAAAACCACTCAACTGTGGATAGCTCGTAACAAAAACATCTTTCTGTGGCAGTAGTGTAACGTCACAGTTCTCCTGTGGGTAGCCTGTAAACAAAAACAAGTTACTGTGGGTAGCGAAGCATGAAGAAAACTTCCAGGGTTTGCCAGGGTAACCCCCCCCCGCATTCGATACTCTCAATTATCAATTAAAAAAGCAGTTCCATCTTGTCAAACACGGCCATCTTACCCAAGAAAGAGGAAAGGAAACGTGAGAGTTCCAACGCATCTGCACGGGGTTGGTCGCTCGGCAAGGCCAACGTCTGGGGAGCACCAAGGGCGCACCAAGTGATTGGCAAGACACAGCATAGACTCTGCGAACGATCATTTTGTACGAACGTGCTTTTATTGGGAAAAACACGTGACAAAATCACCTCGCTCTTGAGAGTAAAGTTTTGATTGAGAACTGATAGTGGGTATCGCAAGGACACGGGGGTTACTTTATACACCCTTGCAAACCCTGGGAATCTCCTCCGCTATAACACCCCTCGGTCAGCTCTACCAGTCTCCGCACTGGCCCATTGCAGGGGACCAGGCACGCGGCAAGTGCAAGTGTGTCGGGTAGGGGTCTGGGAGGGCTGATGAAGGGTGGTTAGGGGTGGTTAAGGGTCGGTTCGGTTTGGTTAGGGTCTTTTAGAACCTAACCAACCCTTAAGCACCCCTAACCACCCCGAGCCAACCCTATGGGTCTCATGAATGGGGTCATATGCAACACACGCATGACGTGCCTCATGAATGACTCATGAATGAGCCTCATAAACGTGAAAATGATACAAGTAAATGCTTTGTGAGACCAATACAGGAGGTGCGTTAATGTCACATTCAATTTGCTTAACTGTTTGAAGTCTGGACCAGGACTGCTCTGGTATTGATTCCAGACCAGGCATATGCTTATCGACGTCACGAACTTGATAGTATGGACAAAACCAGTTTCTTCGAACTGTTAGTCATCCTGCAACAGGATTACACGGGTCTCAGATAATTGTGTAATACAATCATATCGCTTAAAAATCGTTCTTGCCGCATCATACAACCATCGTTATCACGCACACATCGTTATGACACACCTGGGGGCATAAACCCTTGCTTTAAAGGATCTAGTTGCATTGGAGATCATGAATTGATTTGTTTTTTGGTTCTTTCCAATGAACAACAATATCTCTTTGAGACGGGGCAAAGCTTGAGTAAGATGAGCAAACCAACGGTGTTACACACAGATGACACAGCACAAGTATCAGAATGGTTGGATATGTCTGATACTGCCAAGAAACTTTACTAAGGAAAAAGTAATAGTGGAATCGCTGCGGTGATAACGACCAAATTGCAAACAGGGACTTAAAGCTGAAGTTCATTTCTATCAGAAAAGCAAAGGCAGAAGACGAAAAGGTAAAACGCACACACAGGTTCAACGATCGGATTTCCGTGATTCAGCAAAGGTGAAACGACTGAGACAAATTGGAGCAGAGATGGTCTAAGACTCAAAAGCGACAACTTGAGAGGAGGGGCTGCAGGCTGCAAGATGGAGGCGCAGTGCAAGGGCTGGGTGAGAGCCGATGGCGTGTCATCGCTCATCGTCGCGGCGGGAGAGAGGCGCGGTTTGCTCGGGGTGGGATTCGACAACATGATGCGTTCTTGGGTCATGAAATGAGGGGCCCAGCAGGCACTGGGCGTGGTGGCGTCTCGATGGCTGGGGAGCGGGAAGGCCAAGGCGCAAGGAAGGGGGATGGGGTGAGGGGCCATCGCTTGCCATCCCCGCCATGTTTGGTTCAGAATTTGCTTATGTATTTCGGCTCAGGCTTTCCGTCTCGATGAGAAAGGTTGCCGGCGAACATCCATTCTGTGTACTCATATAGATGAATTCTTATATATTTCACATTTATTTCATTTATTTATTTGATTGTCATATCGAATATTTGATTTTTTATGCTTGACGTTATCATTGGCCGACACACATGGAATTGCCAAATACGCACGCACATACATACGAAAATACACACGCACACGCACGCACAAACACCAAAAGCACAAACAAAAAAGGAAAAAACAAAAAAGATGATGTAACGACAATCAGCAAACCACAGTCACTCACTTCGGTTGAAACAAAAGACTGCACCTTGAGAGTTCCAAACAAACTACTACATTATTTCTTTGTGAGTAATAATAAAAGCAATCTTCACATGTCTTCCACGACGATCTTGCTGACCTTCCTTTCGTGTTGAGCATTTCGAGGCACAAATCTCCTATGAACTTGATGGCTTGCGGTCCGGTGAGACCCATCACCATCTTAGGTTCAGACATGCGTCTTACATTGACGAGCATCGATCCCTCCACTTGCCGCGCGCCCGGCAACCTCGGAGATATGGTTTCTGTACAATTTGGTTGAATTAATATGGATATTGGATGAACGTTACACACGCGAACTTCGGTTGATTTTAGTCTGGATACCTAGTTTGAAACAGAATGCAGGGGTGGGGTGAAGTGAAGGATGATTCAAACGCGGCCTCATCTCGTCCATCGCGTCATGGAAATACAAGCATTCCGTGCCAGTGACGCGAATCCAAAAGGAAATAGAGCAAGATACGCCATCTCAGGCTGCGGTCTCATTAAGAACTGTGGTCACATCGGTGACATGATTGATTCTAGAACAGAGTTTTCGAGTTTAGAAGGTGTTTTGTAACGCCATTTATACAGAATTCATCTCGTGTACTTGGTCCAGTGATTAAGTTGGGTATTCGCCACCCAAGAACACAAAAAAGACAATGCATGTCAAGGAAGATTGAGAGCGAGATGAGTTGCCGCGTGTTTACTCTCACACAAGCACGTTTGCCAAGGATGATCTTGCAGTGTCTTTTCTGTGTCTTGCTCGCCATCTAGTGTGCCGTTGGTGCCCACTGAGTAGACATTGGTGATTCGGAGCAGCCCACCACGCACGAATTTACTGGAGTTTCTGTGCGTTTCCTTTCCCAACGTAGGGGAAGAAGGGCGTCTTTGATTGGACGCTATTGCTGAGGGAGACGAAACATTTGCATCACTCACGGAATGCAATGCCAAAAATACGTCTGTAAAGAATAAACCCCCACAACCCACAATCCACACCGTATCACACGCGCATCTGATTGAGTGATTGGAGTGTCGCTGGACGATGCTTACACAGCGTACACCTACACAACTGACTAATCATCTCCCACCCATCTCTCCCTCAATCTCTCCTTTTCTTTATATCTACACGTCGGTATGTATGGATATATTAACGTGTATATGTGTACGTATATGACCATACGCATTGAATGATTGATTAATCTTCACGAATCATGTCACACGTCAACGTATATACACATATACATATATACACATAAGCATATCATATCACATCTGTACAAGTTCGGATACATATCCATGCGAGTCATGACTATACATTACACCAGCCACAACACCCTTCACCAGGGCTCTGGATTCTTCACACCAACCCTCCCTCGGCGCTCAACTCGAGTGCGCCCCTGCCCCTCCCACGACACAACACCACTAGCACCACGGTCTGTGTGATACTCATCCCGAGACTCTTCGGTGACACGCGGCAATTCCCGCGAGTCCCTGCTCGCCTCCAGCGCCTGCCGCTTGCCCTCATGCACCTCGACACGGCCCGTCGCACCAGCCGCTCGATCATCCATGTGATAAAGCCCACTCCCGCGCATAGTACGAGCCTGTGCGTGTGCGTGCCTGTGCGTGTGCGTGCGGCGAGGCTGTGCGCGCATTCTCAACGTGTCATGAGTCGCTGTGCGCGCCAATCTTGCACCCTCAAGCGCCTCTACCGCACCAGTTCTCCCCGCTGCCCTATCTTCAGCTACATACCCACCCCATCGCCCCCTTGCCCCCCCGACCTGCGCCCCCCCCTCAGTATATGCTGAAGAATATGCGTTGGTGTCCCCATTTCCATTAAAGGGATCCACGAACTTACCATTTCTGGCACCTTCTGCTGCAACTAGAGCTTGCAGGCTGTGGCCGGCGGCGGCCGTGTCAGAAGTAGACAGCCATCCTCCCCGTGCTTCGGCAGCATGATCCTCCTCGCCCCCCTCCACCTCATCAGCAGCAAGCCGATCATCATCTGCGCCATCCGCAACAGCAGACAATGCGGCAATGGCAGCCCGTGTCTTGACCGCCGCCGCCGCCCCCTTTTGACCCTTCGCGACCACAACACCTATCCTCGAAAGCTGTGCAGAGCGCAGGGCCTGATCAGCCTGGTATTTGGCGCTGATGGCTGTATTTTCAGCATCTGAAACTTCTTTAGCGCCCACCTTATTGCTGCACCCTGGTAACAACTCCAGGCCATGCTTAGAAAATGTTCGTGTGTCGTATCCTCCGTTGCAGCCTGCGGCCTTGAAAATGTGCGTCGCCCGTTTCACTGCTGCTTGCGCTGCGGCGAGCTTTTCTTTCGCCACTTCCATGGCCTTGTCCGCTTTTTCTGCCTTTGCACCCGCCGCTGATTTCTGACGTGTCTCTGCCCACTGGTGCTCGTTGCCGCTTGCTGGCCTAGCAACAGGTGTGCTTAGACTTGATGTCCTCTCGTCAGTGGTGTCCATCCAGGCAGGGAATGTATCCTTGGCATACGCCTGTCTGAGATTGCAACGAAAGACACCCTCGTCATCATAATCACAGTCGGCTTGACCGTGGATTCTGGCCGGGCCTTCGTTGTCCTTGCCCCGGCTGCCCCCCCCCGCTGCAACAGCAGGATTGACGTCATATTTTATTTCACCTCGTCTCCTCTGCTGGCGCTGCACTGATTCGAGTGCTCTGGTCAAGTCCGAACTGGCCTCTGTCCCTTGCTCAAGATCGCGCGCCGCCTGCACCTGCGTGTCGAAAACACTGGCACCCTCGCTCCTGTGTTGTGTCAAGCGCATCTCCCGCTGCACGTTTTCGGCGCTTGCCCCATCCCTCCATTTCCTGCTGCCGACAGCGGCCTCCTCAACACCCTTCTCATCATGCATCATCTTCTCGGGCGTCACGCGCGGCACGTCTTGTGTGAACGCCACATCCACCCGTTCTTGTGCTTCGGCGTCTGACCCAAACAATGACGAAAGCGGGTAAAAGCCACTGCGTGCCGTTTGCGAAGAGAGCCTCGTCATAGCATGTGCTCTATCGCTGCTCACGCACATGAGCACCAGGGCAGCACATATTGCGAGCGAACACGCGAGTCGGCGCATTACGAAAAGCCGCAACTGCCCGCCAAAAATCACTATAAATGGAGTCCACGATCAATGTCACATTTCCCAATATCGTGCGCGTTTCGGCTGTAGGACCTACTCGCGATCGGCACGCTAGCTGTGTGGATTCCAAACCAAAAAAAACACAGAAATACAAACATCGGTCAAATAAAACTTCCTTGTAAAGCCATTGACGAGTTACGAACCGCGGAGAACGTGGGCGAACCTGGCTGAGGGCGCTGCCAAGGACACTGGATACGTGCGCGCAACCGTCTTTCTGGCCCGCGTCGCCTCGTCGCAGCACGTGTCGCCGATCGCAACAGTGCAATCGTTAGGGTTGTTTTCCACCATTGGCGAGGGTCGAGCGAGAACCCCAACGTGAGGCTGCAGTCTCGTTTACAACTGTGGTTACGTTCGTGACATGGTTGATTTCTAAAACAGAGTTTTCTAGTTCGGAAATTGTTCTATAACGACACTTTTGTTGACGGAATCGCTGGTCGCATTTCTCTGCTGGCCGAGGTCGAGTGCCTCAACCCCTGCACACGGCGGAGGCGACAGCGCTCGTAGACCCACTACCAAGAGAAAAACGATCCTTCTAATGCCCCGCAAGGCAGGGACCAAGGCAAAACAGGACACGTTCGAACATATCTGTGGGAAGCGACGGACGGTGGTCAAGCAACTGAGAGACAGGCAGCGGGCTTACGCGTATCTATGCGGCTGACAACCTGTGCTAAACGAATTTTATGCCGGGTGATCTATGCCCAACTCCCCTGCGCGTGCCTCTCTCCGTTAAGTCTGCAGGCTTGCACATTCAGATTGGCTCGTCGTCGTTCTCGCAGATGCGCGTGTGCATTTATTCATTTTCATTCGTGCACATGTGCGTGTTGGTGCTGGCGGCAAGGAAGATAATTCAGTGCATGTCTGTTCTGGGAGCACATGCATGCAGATATGGGTTTTTGTTAGCGTGCATGCCTGCTGCTTCAGAGACACTGATGATGTTCATGCTGCTATCCTCTTCCCGCACATCCACTGTTTCATGCAGACATGTGAGTGCGTAAGGGCGGCTCGGTGGGTGTGCACACGCACTTCTCAGCATGTGGGTGCATGCATACTTCTTTTCTGCGATATACAACGAACACTGGGCAATGATTAGTTTCAGTGATATTTTTGTGCCTGCTTGTCATTGCCTTTGCGGTTATACTGTCACCTTT
>Ga0335398_10009033_pt1 | contig 11636 bp, 14 predicted proteins | sample BON03_FD_205742 | JGI IMG/M metagenome (GOLD analysis project Ga0335398, IMG submission 205742) | Freshwater microbial communities from Lake Bonney liftoff mats and glacier meltwater in Antarctica - BON-03 (spades assembly) (version 2) | ecosystem: Environmental > Aquatic > Freshwater > Ice >...
GTTGTTGAAAGCGACTTCTACACCAAGCTCAAAAAGCTTGATGTACAAGAAGGGAAAAAAGACAAGCTCTTCGCCGATCATGTGACACAGGTATGCGAAGCGCACAATCGGGTGATTGTGTCCTTCGTCCAGCAGGTGCAAGGAGGTATGAGGCCAACCACAGAGGGATCGAGGGAGAGCATCGGGCACAGTGTGCACGTGTGAGGAGATGGAGAGAGGAACACACACTTGTAAAGCGTCAAAGCTGGGGCCCGTCGAACGATGGTGGACTCAGGATGGTAAACTAGGAATCACAATCCAAGACCCCCCCCCAGAGTCCGGAAGACGGACATATTTATTGTATTTTACTTATTCGTATTGCATTCTGTCATGTGTCTGAAAACTTGCCACTTCGCTGCTTGTTTTACGATACTATGGACATCTATTTCTGTTTTCGGTGCAGATGCAATTGAATGCTATTTCACAAACTATATAAACTGCTACATTTAAACATGTACTGCGGAACTACGAGTGCACATTCTTTTTCCAAAATCATGCTAGAACCACCTCCTCTAGTCTCACCAGTTGAGTTTGCTCAAAGAATGGCACATGAACTGCCATTGATTTTTTCGGGGGACGCAGGATTTGGCAACCCCGGGTCGTATTACACCGATATCTTTACTAATTTGACAAGCATCCTGAACAGATATCATTATGGCTCTATACCAGTATTGGCACAGAGTATCGCGGACACTATTAATTCATGCATAGGGGCCGGAATTCATCTGATCTGTGAAAAATTTGAAACTGAGGGCGGCTATGATGTGCTACACTTGAGGCTTCAACGGCTGCGATCCCGTACCAGATCAATATGTGCCAGAATGCATTTGATATTCAAAGATGGCCGCCACGACTGCGGGCCTGGTTTCCACAGAGAATTGTTCCGTAACCCTCGTTTGACAATACTGAATGAAGTAGTACGTGTATGCAAGATTCAACTTGTGCCTGTCATACAAAACAGACTGTGTAGGGAGTTTGAACAGCACCGTGATATCGAGGCGACATCGATCGAGCTGCAGCAACTCGCCACCCGATTCGACACGGTTGGGATATTGCCGGGTGTGTATCCGGAGTCGGAACCTCACACGATGGGACTCGCGGCCGCCCAAACTTGTGCACGCAGACTCCTTCCGCAGTTGGAAGAAGCTTATGAAGCGATTGTTGCAACCATAACCATGTCACTGAATCGACACTCTGACCGTAATAGTCGTTTACATCGCGTGCTGGTAGACCAAGACATCCGCATCATTACTCCACTATTGGGCAGCAGATTGGCAGCAATGCAATATTGCCACACACTGGCCTATGGGAATATTGTCGGAGACACTCCAGCACTCCTCAGCAACTGCCCGTTTTATTTCAGGCGTTAATGTGTAATCATTGAAATGCCCCGAAATTTGTGTATTCATGGGATTGAGAAGTAAAAAAAACAATCGCTATCACAAAACTGTGCCGAATTCGCATGGTTTCTACACAGTACAATGTCGGGGAATATGGATTTCACCAAGAATGAAGACTTCTTGAGTCAGATTCTCCAACAGTGGGACGCGTCGGTTGACAGTTTTGCGACGCTGCTTCGTTTGCGATTGACCTGTACCATGGAAATCCCGCAGTGGCTTGCCATGCTGCATGCGAGGACGAGTGCTATCACTGACAACGAGGTCTTGTTGAACATAAATGGCGGCGCAGGCACCAAAGAACACCCTGTGATACACTGGAAGCTTCGATACATCACGAGGGCCGAAGTTTTTCGTACATTGCAGGAGAATTATTTTTTCGACGAGAGGGTCGTCGGGATGATTTTCTACCACATGCGCACTAGTGGACGACATTATCTTGGCTGTAGAGACCTCCATCACGCACAAGTTCCACGAGGCCATCGTGCTTTTGGGGGATATTTGTATCAGGGCGATGCGGTGTCACATCAAAAACCGCCACATTGTGCTGCACGGATGCGGCATCCTGGCAGACTCTCAGAGCCATGCGAGCCGGGATTGTGCATTAATTAGCCAGCAACTGCCCATGCTGACGGACGCGCTGTACCATCACAGAAGCGATATGCAAACCGTATCGGCGTTGCTGCGCTTTATCTATCGCATCGATAAAAACCATCAATTTTTCCGATATAAAAACATTTCCAGCTGCAGCGTAGAGAAATGCGATAATTTTTCAGCGGCACTTGCGGACGTCATGCAGTGCCACATGAACTCCAATGCATGGCTTAACATACAGACCGGCATCACATTGCATTACACAAGAAAGGCCTGCGTGAACATTGCGTGTGACATTTTGGCCCAAGTATGGAAAATCAAGCACGACGAATATTACGTGAGCATCGGCTTTGCAAAATCAGTCCATGCATTGGCGAATGCTTTTCGCCTCCACACAGGGCGTACTAGTCTGAAAAGTGCTGCCAATGCAGTGCGTGTCTTACTTCTGGGGCGATCTGTTGGATGCCCAGAAACCCAGAAGAGCGTGAAACACATGTTACAGGCCTCTGGCTTGATAAAACCTACCAAGCACAAAAAAAATTGACACGACATCTACGGGATAATCTTGAATTCTAAATTTTTTGACCGACTTGCGATATTTACTTCAAGACTCGACAATAATGAAACTCCAATCAATCGCGCCATCCTACACGACAGCTACTTTCTACTTTCCTACGACCTTCTTGTCTAGTGTAGAATCGGTAAAACTAACACTGATGTCCATAAAAACTTCTATTTTTGCTAAAAATCAAACACCAACAGCCGTGCATGCCTACTTGCCCGAGGCAATGTCCCTATTTTTTTTGGAGAGGCGAGAACGGTCACCGTTGGGCTCATTTGCACAGCGCTTTTTGCCTGAGGAAACGTCTTTCGGTGTCGAAACAAGATCTTCTTGCTTGACCCGATGCATGATAGTCGGGGTGGAAATAATAGCCACCTTCCACAAGCTCACGATATTGGCAGCCGACATGCGCACCAGCGCCATTTCCTTGTCATCATCCGGTGACGGCTTTGACATGTTCTTGATGAGTGCCGGGAGTCCGGACGCGAGGAGCAAATGAATCTTGTCTTCAATATCATAAATTTCAAGTTGCTCGAGAAGTGCGAGCTTGGTCTTGCTGTGTTCCACTGTGTGAGTATGGATTAGCACGTCCAACGTATTGCCGAAATAAATGACGGTCGCCGCCTTGTCCAGCCTCTTCTTGGTGTGAATTTCATCGAGTCGAGAGATGTAGGCGCGTTTCTTGGCATCAGCAGCCGCTACTGCGACCTTGGCCCTCTCGTCGCTAACTGCCTTGAGCTCGGCGGCGAGTTTGGCACTTGCAATTTCTTTGACTTTGTTTTCGCGCTCGAACTGCATCCAACTGCGGAGCATGTGTTCTTCCATGAGGTCGGAGTTACGATGCATGTGCGTTTGCAATTGCTTCATGTTCATGTGACTGTAGCTCTGATTGCCGCAAGTATTGCAGCAGGATGGCTCGTAAATCTTGGTACCCGAGCGCACCATCTCACCGACACATTTGCCTCTGAGCGTCCACATATCGCACATTTGAGGCATGCCAAGAAAGATGCAAGATATGAAAAAAAATCAATTTTATCCATTTTATGGACAATATATACCCAAAATAGATTTTTTTGGTGTGTGGAGATAGAATTTCGAAAACGAGCAGAGAGATTTGCAAAGTTTGGTGCGATGTGTGTGTAGACTCATCGTACGCTTTTGTCATGCATGTTTGCAGGACGGTGACACATCGACAATACGCGTACAAAGTGTTTATTTGAACAAAGTGTGTCTGCTTACGAAGTTCAAGTGTCCAAGATCCACTCGTTGAAGGAGCAGCGACAGAAGGGGCAGCTTAAAGTGCGAATTTGCACACCGGGTAGCTCCTTGATGCGATCCTGTAGTTTCATAGTGCCTTGCGTGCAGACCCCACATATGAACTTTCCGCACTCGGCACATTTGATGTTGGAGTTGTCGCCGAAGGCTGTTGCAATTTCCATGGCACCACAAAATGGCATGTCGCACATTCGGAGCAGAGCATGTTCAGAAGTGGGCAGCTTCTTCATTTCCTGCAACAACTTACATCAATCAATCGTGGTGCCCTGTCTGGTCTGCATGCTTGCCCCCGACCAACACAGTGTCTTGCTGCAAAATTCAACAATTTTTAATAAAATACACAAATGCACTTGCGACGGCCTTTTATAGACAAAAAATCTGACATGCCGAAAAAATCCTCTCTCAATTGGGGCGAGTGGGCAATGCCCTCGAGCAAAATTCTTTCCAACCCAGCAAGTATGTGGGAATGGACTCAGAGTGTAATTAGTCCACCCATATTTCAAAAACAATTGTTTGCGAAGGCGAGTCTGCACATGTGACCATGTAAATAATATCTATATAAGCCTCCAACACATGGCATGTACATCAAAAAACAAACATGAATCCGGCGCGATGGAATATTCCTACATTCGCCGAAAAAGAGGCTAGGAAAATCCTCCGTGATGTCAGGGCAGAGCGGGAATCCATAGCCAGGTTTGGGCTGGAAATGAGTTTGCAAAACATAGAGCACCAACTCGATTATGCAGATGTGTACGCACAAGTCCACCTTTTCGGTCCCCACGGCCAATTCGTCGGCGAAACAGCACGACGCCGCCGAAACCAGTGTATGCAGGAAAAAGCGGCCTTGTCAATGAAGCTTCAAACGTACAGAAGGTCCCAAGATATCTTACGCGACACAGCTGCAGAACGCTTCAATGAACCAACTTGGGGGACAGATGCTGTGGGGGCCAGCACGCGTGCCCGCCGGGACGTCAAAATGCACATGCTGGAAGCCAAGGACTGGGTGCTCTGAGCTTTGCGTCTGCAATCCCTTTGCTCACCGCCATGCCATCTCCCACACCACCCCCCCCCCTCCAGTTGCAAAAAAAGAGTCTTTCGGCTATGAGCGGCATGACAAATTTTGAATGCAACATGTGTCAATATTTTGTTTTCAAAAGCTCGCAAAATGATGATCCAAAAAGTTGCCATCCATTCTCCGGCTCGTCAACATACTTTTTTGTATACTGACTTCCCACTGCGCGGCCTGTAGCGCAGTGTCTGTGTCTCGAGGGCGACCAATTTGTAACATGTGTACGACATTATCAACACGATTCTTGACGGCCATGCACGTGTCGAGAAGGTGAATAGAGTCCAAATTGTAGAAATCATGCTCGACCTGGCGGATACTTCTTGCGAACAATAAATGAAGGTTGGTATACTTGTGCACAAGAGTTTCAATGTCGGTGTCGCTAAGCATTTGATCACTCAAGAGTATGAAGATGCAACGGTTCAAGTGATAAGATTGCTCGATGTCTTGCAATGTTTCGGTGTTACTATCAAACCGGCGGGTGATATCGATGTAGTTGGTAAGAGGCATTTCGTAGTTGTGCAGGAGACGACAACCTTACGTTTTTATGCAATTTTCAATCTATCATTTATATATAGAATTATTGTGATGCATTCCGACGGTGCCACGTTTTCCTGTTTCATATTTTTTTCCTGAACCAAAAATCATCCCTTGTATTGTGAAACAGAGGAATGAATCTGAGATTTATTTTCAATGTGGTCGATTTTGTATGTGATTGGATAAAAGTTTCCTAGTTTCAGGCACATGTATGCGTGCTCCCACTCCGGATCCATTATAAGCAGACAGACGAGACAGGTTGTGTGTTTATGTTGAAAATTTTTATTACATCTATTTTCGGCATTAAAGAGAATCCGAATCGGGTGAAAATGACGTAAAAACACTCAATGCATAAAATATGCCACGTTTTCCTGTCTGTGCAAGCGGTGCACTTGCCTGGGATGCATGTTTCTGTTATTGGTATCTAAATTGCAAATATGCAATATGAAAAAAATAGATGCCAATATATTGGCAAACAACACGGCCAACAGAATCAAAATTGTTGATATGTCAGATGATGCTTGCGTGGGTTGAGAAGGTGTGGCTTTATCTTTTTGAACTGAAATTGTCACTCTCGTGGACGTGACATCGATAGATTCCGACGACGCCACACACAATATTTACAAATCGTTCAAACGTGGCAAGTGAAATGGTATGCGTATTTTCGTACTCACTTCGACTAAAGATTGAAAACGAGATTTCTGAGCTCAAGAGTCGTCGGGATGACGCAATACTGCTAGAGAATTGAATCCTTGTATTCTGGATCTCGATATATTCAGGAAAATGCTGGTCTGTGTTTGTATCTCATTGGTTATTTCCTCTGATATATCAAGAATTGAGGCATGGATGACAAAATGAAACTGCACCGAATATTTGTTGTCAGGTAACGTCAAATCTCGAGTGCAGGAATCGTCGTTACGGATGAAACGAGAGAATCCAGCATAGCATACGCATGCAGCTGCAGTCTTGCTGCCTTTCATGGAGCTCGAACCGTCTTTGCAACTTTCGCAACTAGCACTTCCTGACATGTTTTTGTATTTGCCTTCTGCACATGCAACGCACGCCTGTCCATTGAGACCAGAAAACCCTCTTTTGCACAAACAGGCAGTTGAAGTGGTACTCCCGGCTGCGGAGTTTGAATTGGCTGGACAGTATTCGCAATCACCATTACCCATATCTGACTTGTACTGGCCAGTGGCACATGCAATGCAACTTGCATCGCTTCTAGCCGAGAATCCAGCTTTGCATAAATAGTTTGATCCGGGTGGACAGTCTTGACATTTGCCCATTCCGGCATCTGCCTTGTATTTACCTACCTCACAAGTTTGGCAATTGGCACTTCCTGACGTGTTTTTGAATCTGCCTTTTGCACATGCAAAGCACGCCTGTCCGTTGAGATCAGAAAACCCTATGTTACACAAACAGGCAGTTGAAGTGGTACTTCTGGCTGCAGAGTTTGAATGGGCTGGACAGTATTCGCAATTAGCATTCCCAATATCTGACTTGTACTGGCCATCGGCACATGCAGTGCAGCTTCCATCATTAGTACCAGAAAATCCAGCGTTGCATAAACAAAACGCACTGCTGGCGGTAGGAAATGAGTTTACGGGACAATCGTGACAACTGTCACTACCCGGAACTGAATTGTACTTGCCAGACGCACACGTTTGGCAATTGGCATTCGCTGTATCAATATTATATTTGCCTGCCACGCAATCTTGACAATTGGCGTTCTTAAGATTCGACCTGAATTTGCCTATTGCACACTCTTGGCAATCGACGCTTCCGGGAACTGTGTTGTATTTGCACGCACTACAATCTTCGCAATTGGCTTTCCCAGTATCTGGGTTGCATTTGCCTGCTGCGCAATCTTCACAAATTGCACTGTCAGAAAATGACTTGTATTTACCTACTGCACAATCTTTGCAAGTTCCAGTTTGTGACATGTATTTGCCTGGCCCGCAATCGTTACATTCGCCACTCCCAATACCTGCCTTGTACTTGCCTTCTGTACATTGAGTGCACGTTTGCCCGTCGGGACCAGAGAATCCAGCGTTACAAAAACAATCTGTTGACACAGTGCTGCCTTCTGCAGAGTGCGAGTGCATTCCACAATCTTTGCAATCAAACAAAGAGTTCAATACAAAACTTATCGAATTTGTGTATAATCCATCATTGCACATCTCCACCCAATTGTGCACCGGCACACTCGTCGTAGAAGCGGGATTACGAAAGTTTATAGATCTGTCTTGTCCCATATACCAACCCAACAACCACATATGCTGATTGGTACCAATACGTATACGGAATATATGCCTCGTTGCGCCTGCGCCTATCTGGCTGTAAGTTGAGACACCATCATGAATGAGTGTGTTTTTTGCGTACGTACCCAGAATACCAGGCTGGCATACTGTCTTGCCGGTGAGTACGAGATTTTCAGTCAACTGTCCATATGTTCCTGCTTTGCATATGCCATCTGCTGTCGCGAGTTGCACAATGTTCATCAAAAATACAAGACCATTCGCACTCGTTACTGTGTGCATGTCGGAGCAACGTGCGATTTACCTCATAGATAACGACAATCGCGCATATTTTAGTATACATTTTTGTAAATGTTTATATATCAAATATTCATGACGAGTAATATGCATTGATGGGTACGGAGCTGAGGCGCGTCAAAGTTGATTTTTCTGGCAAAACACGCAAAACGCGTAGTGTTTCTGCATACTCGGCCATGACATCAATCAAGACAAATCTGCTGATTTTGAGTGAGTTCCTTGCGCTTTACTATTGGGCAATTTGCGATGGCGTCCGTGTTACGACTTTTCTTTCCAAGTTCAACTACAAGAGAACGAATGTCGAGATTTATGTCATAGTCGTTTCAGCGTCATGCCATCAGGGGCATACTCCATGGTCCAATCCTCGTCGATACCTGGCTGTTCCTTCGTGAAAATTATCGGACGACCAAGGTAGTCTACACGCTTGCCAGGAAACACGAATGTACAGAAAACATATTTACACAGACTCGACTGATTTAGTGCGGGGTGAATATGTGATTTGATACGGAGGTTGTGCTGGTCTCGCAGTTTAGACCAATGCATACTGGGGTACATGTGGTGAACCGTTTGGAATCCGATGTTGAACGTCATTAAATTCAGGACAACTCCTGTGAAATTCCGAGCAGTATTGTACTTATTTGCACGTGTATCCTCGTGAGGCTTGTCACCTTTGGTGTGACGGATGACGCTGCAGCCGTCGTGTTGCAGGATATTCATAGTGACAATGGCCCATTGAGCGAACAAGTGGGGCAGGTAAACGTAAAGCAGGAATTTCCAGGGGTGTACACAGAAGAGTATAATTTGTGAAAATAAAAGGGTGCACCACTGCAAACATGTGTCCCAAAAATAAGATGTATTCATGATGCGCTGCATAGACATGTAGCGCATGTCCATTCGAAACACATCCCACGCCACAGTCGGTTAAAACATTACAAGGTTGAGAAAATGCCACTTGTATTGCATCTTTGATGTCCGCATGGGATCGCGCGTAGATTCTGTGTGTCTGTGGTGACTGAGATTGTGACCCGGCACCAGGGTCGACACCGGGTGTCCAAACGAAAGTGTCAGCATATGCTGGTATGTCTTTTCGATATTTCGGCTATGGAATGTTTTGCAGTGCATGCTGTTGTGTGAGACACATGCACATGAAAAGGCATAGTAACACAGAGTGCCACAGTACATGGCAGCGTAAACTGAATGTAATGTATCGGATCGGCTCTACGCGAGGCATGTGAGCACAAAGTGCATGCAAACGTGTAGTATCGAGAAGATACCGTACACATTGCATAACAGCATTGCGGATTATGGTGTGCTGGCTTCACATGCTATTGTTTGCTTTTATATGCACAGTCATTTTGAAATACAAAAGTCCAAGCATGTCTCATCATGGAGGTAAAGTCAAGACTAGTGTGTGAATATACCCAGCGGTTTGATCGTGGTAATATTCGAGCGTCTCTGCGCGGCGATGAAACTGGTATGTGCCGTCGGAAATCGTCACTTGTGGGCCAGATGGATATTGGAAAAATGGCACAAATACGACAGTGGGAGCAACTGAAATGTCGTCGTGCTCGTTGGTATGAAACTCTAAATAAAATCGCCTTGTTTTCACATCGAAGCGCATGAGAGACAACCTACCTGCACATCGCGTGGCATATGGTCGCACAATGGCTTGCAGAGCGCGACCGCCAGCAAATACATCGTGCTCTTAACCAGGACCAATCTGGTCGGTAGAAAATATGGACAGATCTTCACCATTCCAGCCATCGCCAAATCGATTGGAGTTGTCTGGTGTGTAATTCCACAATACGCCAGAGAGAAGCGCCATGTCCAGCGCACAAAGTGTGGTGTGGCTGAAATTTGCAATCCAAAGTCTCCTGTCCGATACGCGTCGCCGTCATTCATGTCAAAAGGAATGCCAAGTTCACCCACAATGGTCGGAATCCCTCTGTCGCCTCCCATTCCATCCCCACCGGCTCGCAAAAGCAAAAGCTGACGACTGTATTCACACACCAGATTTGAATTTCCAAACACATTCTGTGGAGAACTCCGACTCTGGTCGCGAGCCACACCTACCCAAGAACGAAACGATTTCATCACAATAGGCACAAGATCATACCAATGTGGAGCCCACACGAATCCCTCTGCAGCGTCTCTGTCCGTACCCAGGACGCTCTTTGTGGTGGTGGAGGTGTAGAAGTGGTTGAAAATACCATACGTCAGTTCTCCTTCTTCGCACACACATATGTATTTAAAACCATAGAAAATGTGGCACGACAACGAGTTTTGGGTGTGTGTGTGTCTGAAGAAGACAAAAGCACATCAGTTGGAAAGAGAATATACCTGTAGGGCACCAGCCGATGGAGGCGTCTTCAAAATCAGTGTTGCGGTCCAAAAATATGAGAAGTGGATTTCCGCCCCGTCCCTCAATTGCCTTGTTAATTGCAAGTTTGAAGCGGATTGCAAATGGCACGAAGTAATCGCGAGATAAATCAACGGGCACACGCACACCCTCTTCGTTTCTCCACCGAAAGTAGTCTTTCTTCAACAACACAGACTGGCCGTTGACGACGTCCCAAACACCATGCTGTCTCCACACGCAAGCAGATCCTGTTTTCCAAGCGCGCACATGCTTGCTATTCACAAGACGCTTACCTGCTGGTACGAGACTGGGATTGTAATTGGTAACCAGCTTTTCAAACCCGTCTCCAAGTTGAAATGATTCAAATCACGTGGGTGATGGTCCTTGTTTCAGAGATTTCGATCCTACAGTCAAGTCGTGCCAGCCAATCATGCCGAGATTGGGCTCGTTCAGTGTGTCGAATCCAATGACGTTGTCTTCTGCAGCCAACTTCTCCGCTGCAGAAAGAAGACAAGTAGCGTGATCAGATTGTACTTACGGCACATTCACAAGGAGAGAGAGAGAGAAAAGGAGACGGAAGGCTGCACGAAAAAGAGAAGCACATAGCACACATGTTCACACCTACACGGGCCATTGCTGCAATGTAACGACCCTGTAAAAAGTCCTGAATGTTCATATCTCCAATTTCAAGTCTGGTGCAAAGTCTTTGCCTGCGAAAAAGAGTGTAAACATGGTGCCAGCAGCTAATTTATGGTGATTCGATGGCCATGTCATGCGCGGAAGCGTCGCGTCCGCACAATTTTCTGCCAAATACCCCTGACGTGTAAACGCTGCGCCACTTGCGTGCAAAGACGAGATGTAGAATCCAACACAATCGAGAGTCCATGCCGGTGCTCCGTCCCCACCCGTCCACCGTGACCACACATCCTGATGAGGATCAATGAGACATGAAATGCCATGTGTGCGGGCCTTTCGCACAATAGCCAGCAAATAGTCCAAATACTCTTCGTCATATTCACCCGGACCCTTGTGTTCAACCGCCTCCCAAGTTACAAGAAGACGCACAAATGTGAATCCCCATGCACGCAGTCGTGAAAAATGATCGTTGGCATCAGCTAACGCAAACGGCCGTCCAACAAACGAAATCGAGTCGGTGTTATAAAAGTTGTCAGTGACGTGTGTGCCTTGGTCAATTGGAAAATATTACCTGACGACCGTGTAGATCTCGAAAATTGCTGCCATGGTCAGC
>Ga0335398_10009041_pt1 | contig 11628 bp, 3 predicted proteins | sample BON03_FD_205742 | JGI IMG/M metagenome (GOLD analysis project Ga0335398, IMG submission 205742) | Freshwater microbial communities from Lake Bonney liftoff mats and glacier meltwater in Antarctica - BON-03 (spades assembly) (version 2) | ecosystem: Environmental > Aquatic > Freshwater > Ice >...
ATATATATATATATATATATATATATATATATATATATATATATATATATATATATACATATATACACACACACACACACACATATATATATATATATATATATATATATATAGGCCGGCTCACGTAAATCAGGTCGGGCGCGACGCCAAGCGCGTGGATCGCCCGGAGACCGTCGGCGCTGCGCTGCCGCACCGCAAAGACGCGAGCGCGCCGAGCCCGCAGGTTGGAGAGGAACGACTCGTGCAGCCCTGGCCCTCCTTCATAGCGGCGCAGGAGGGCCATCGCCGCCTCGTCACGCGTGTACTGGTCGCGCTGCTCCGAGAGGAGAAGCGAGGCATCCCACGGGTCCACCGCGAAGACCGTCATCCCGGCCTCCGCCTCGCCACCCGCGCCACCGCAAACCGTCCCTTCCGGCGCCCCCTGCGCTGCCGCCGCTCGGTCCGCCGCCTCGTCGGCCACTTGCAGCATCCAGTCGGTGCACAGCCCCAGCCAGCTGCCCAGCTCGACCACCACCACCGGCCGGCGCTCTTCAATCAGCCGTCGGAGTACGCGCTCGTTCCCCCGGTGCAACCAGCCGTGCAGGCCCTCGTCCGAGGCCGGGCGGCCCGGCGGCCAGGGAAACGCCTGCGAGGCGCGGAGCCTCCAGCCGCCACGACTGCACAGCAGCGGCTCGGGCGTGGTCCCAGGTGCAGGAGGCGGCGCGAGCCGACGCCGCGCCTCTTCGAACCCAGGGACGATGGAACGGAACGTGAGCGAGATGCGGTGCCCGTCGGTCGGCCGAAGCGGCAGCTCGTGCTCCAGGTGGGATTGACAGTCGCCAGACATGAGGAGCACGTCGCCGCCGCGAAGCTCCACCTCGGCGAGCACCGCCGCGTCGTCGGCGCCGCCACTGTCCTGACCGCACCTGCGCCGCAACCGGAAGCGGCGCGGCGCGCCCAGCGAGAGCGAGGCCACGGCCCGAAGGTCGCCGTGCGCCCGCACCTCGTCGCTGTGCCACGGGATGGAGCCTTTCCCCGCTGGATAGTCGTTGGCCAGGCATCCAGTTAGCGCGCCGGTTGGCAATCCGCACGCCGCCTCAACTTTGGTGCGCAGCGCCACGAGCTGGGCCGGCCACTCGCCTTGTGGGCACAGGTGCAGACCACAAAACGCAAAGTCGGTGCCCGGGTCGCCGCAATAGTACGTTTCTCGCGCCTGGGGGCCGAACTCGTCTGTTTCGCATCGGAACGGCAGCGAGTGGAGGCTTTCGAACGCGGCGGCTGCATCTTCTGGGCTTAGAACAGCTGGAAGGTGCTCGCAGCGGCAGCCCAGGGGTAGCGTCGCGTCCAGCGGGACGCCGTCTCTGGTGTGCCAGCCGCCAACCATGGTGCGTGAGCCAGCGCGGGGAAGCATGAGCGAGCGAACACAAAAAAAGAGCAAGTTTTGTGTTCACAGACGGTTTATAATACAAAGGGGACACGAGCACACACGCACAGGGAACTGATCCGAAAGTGGCTTTGGGAGCCTAAGGGGAGCTCCCTGGAATACATCTAGATGCAAGGCCTTCATTCACAATCAGAATATACAGTACACAACCCTTCGAACTGCGGATTAGTGATGTTTTGGTTGACTCTGCGGTCTGAGTCACTCTCAGCTCCCGCTCGCGCTCGCGCTTCCGCTCACGCCCACACTCCCGATGGTTCTCTGCTCTGGTCGTACTACTCTCAGACAGATAAGAACACATACAGGCGCTTAGGCCTAACTACCGTTTGGGTTAAGGGTTAACCCAGGAATGTTGTTCAAATCACCGCCTGTTGTTTCAAATCCTCTGCCGATAACCAGTAGTGGCCGCTTTGCCATGGTCGTCCTGCATCCAGCGACGCCACCCCCGCCACCCACGGCAACACACCCAGCCGGCAGCGCACCGCGGTCGCTGAGCTTCTCGGCCGCCGCTGGCGAGCGGCTGCGGCAGCCGACTCGCTCGTCGTACCCCGCCGGTGCGGCACCATCGCCGACCCATGCTGGGTGCAGCTCCATCCTTGAGCACCAGGACCGTCGTTCGAGCCCTGCCGAGTACCGGCGGTTGCGGAAACCGGAGCCATGGGTGGATGGGCGGTTGGGCGACTCGGTGGTGCCAGATCTCATCTCGGGCACGCCGCGCCGGCGGGCTGCCGCCGCCGCTGCCGCCGAGCTTGAGGTGGAGCGGGCGGCGGGCGGCCGCGCACTGGGCGGGCGGCCGTGGCACCCGGCGCTGTCGTCCACCCCGCTGCGCACGGCGATTGCGAATCCCAACATCCAGTCGACCGTCGGCTCGGTCCTGTATGGTGCGCCGAGCGAAAACGAGCGGCACGCCGCGCACGCCGCGGACGCCGCCGCGCAGTTTGAGCGCGCGGTGAGCGACGCCGCGGGGAAGGGCTTGCGCTGGAACGTGGGCAAGACGGAATCGAGCATAGACAACGTGGACCTCTTCCAGGGGGGCCTCGGGCGCGGCCAGGCGATCGAGCAGGCCATCCCGGGCTCAAACTTGCTCCTCCCCGGCGCGGTGCTCAGCACCCGCCCGGGCGACGCCGCGGCCGCACTCGCCTCTGGGGCGGCGCTCGCCACGCCGGGAAGCTGCCGGCGCGTCGCGTGGGCCAACGGCGACTCGCGCGTGGCGGGCGGCGAGGCCGCCGCCGCGTGGCAACCTCTCTCGCCCGCGTCCGCGCCACCAACGTACCTGGACGACTTTCTGCAGCGCCGCGGCAAGAAGCCGCTCCACTACGAGGAGATGGGCGTCGGCCTGGGCTATGCCTCGGCGATGCGTCTCGCTGGCGGCGCTGCGCTCGTCGACCCTTTGACGATGATCGCTGAGACGCCGCACGCGCACGGGGCGGTGCGTCCCGAAGGCATGCCGTCGCGAGGGAGGGGGCCGTCGGCGCCGTCGCACGGCGGCAATGGCGAGCGCCACATCTTCAACGTGGGCGAGCCTGGCCACTGGGGGAAGCGGCTTGCGAGCGGCGACGCCGGCGCGGCGCATGCAGCGGCGCTCTCGGCGGCCTTGAGCTCGGTCGCGGCGGCCGTCTTTGGCCACTGTGGGGGGCCGGCCTACGGAGACTATGGAGACGCGCCCCAGACGCCGCGCGGGGGGGGGGCAAGCAGCCGCGACTATGCGGCGGCCCCAACCTCGCCCACCCTGCGCGAGCTTCCGTGGTACGCCGAGTCTGCGGGCATGGCGACCGACTCGCCCTCGAAGCAGCAGCACCCGCAGCGTCCGCGCCCACCCAGCTCGACCAAGGGACACCAGGCGCCTTACAGCGCCGGGCCGGGGGTGCATCTCGCCGGACCGGGGGCCACGCCCGAGTGGCGGCGCGAGGGCCCGCCGCCTCCCGACGCGCAGATCCGGACCATCGGCGGAAAGCAGCGCGCGTCCGAGCCGGGAAAGGCGCCGGGCGACGCGAGGATGGACGACTTTATCGGCCGCTCGGCCAACTTCGATGTTGGAAGGCCGCAAACCTCGTGGACCGACGCGCGGTACAACGCGCACGTCGCCGACAGCATAGCCAGGGTCGAGCGATCCTTCTCGCGGCGCAAGGCTGCCGTCGCCAACGTGGCCGCCGTCGCCGGTGTGGCCGCCAGCGCGGCCAGCGTTGCCGGTCCCAAGACGCCGAGGGTGGTGGGGGGGGCTTCCACGTCCAACCAGGGCGCCCCGGGCGGCAACCAGGGCGCGCCGGGCGGCAAGAAGCCCGGCTGGAAAAGCTGAGCATGCGTGTACTCTGCTCTGTTGGCGGAGGTGAGAAGAGAGATTGTGGTTATTGTTGCTGATGTTCCGGAGGCCGGCGAGGGGGGGGAGAGAGGGCTCGGGCAGCATTCGGCCTGACATACCATGTTAGTGGGGATTGTGTTGTAATTGAGTGTGGCGTCGTGTGGGCCGCCTTCAGATATGGGCGCTGGATGCGCGGCATGTGTCAGCTATACGATCATTTGCGGGGAGCCAGAGCGGCGGATGAGATGCGTGGATTAGTGTTGTAATAATAATATTATTATAAATTATTAATGATAAAATTAATATTATATAATTTCAAATAATTTTAATTTTAGCTCGTATCTCGTAGCATGATGCAGCATGAAAGCATATGTATTATGTATCATGCATCTCGCCGTATCCCGACCTCGACAGCAACACAACACACCAACCCAAACGTGTCAAGAGACAACATACACACACACAACGGACAACGCAATACAACTATATATATGTACATGGCAAAGGCCAAAGGGGTCTGCAGCAGCAGACATACATGCAAGGAGGTGGGCGAGTCGAGCGCCTACTCCTTCCGCTGCTGCGCACACCCTTCTCCCCAACCGACGCCTATACGTCTGTTGGGGGGTTATCTCCGTCCCTCGTCGAGGGCGGAAAGCCGCGCGCAACCACGCCCGCCCTACGCGCCCTTCTCGCTCAGAGCGCGCGCCACGATCCATCCATCGTGTTCCACCCCTTTCGCTCGAAGATCTCCTCCGAGGCGCTCGCCTTTTCGAAGCCAGTCTCCTTGCCCTCCGAGGCGCGCCCCCTCCCGCCGACACCGCGCCCGCCGCCTCGCGCGCCACCGCCGCGCCCCGCCCTGCGTGCGTCGGCAGCCGCGGACGCAATACCGCTCTGCGTGGGTTGAAGCGCGGCCCAGCCGGGCGCGGGGCCGCGCAGCTCGAGCCTCCCGATCTCGGACGACAGCGACGAGACGGGCGCTACGCCGAGCGCGGCCCACTTTGGCTGGTCGGCCATAATCTCCGAGAGCGAGGGCAGCATCGCCTCGATCTTGGCGTCGAAGGGCGCGAGCTGTGCCGCCGGCCAGCCGAGCCGCAGCAGATGCTTACGGATCCGCAGCGCGACCGTCACCCCCAGCGCGTCAGAGTGCTGACACGCGCTCACCATAGTTCCCACCAGCGGCACGTCGGGCGAGATACCGCGAGAGTGCATCTCGGCCCAGAGCCGCAGCGCGCGCCGCGAGCCCGCGTCGGTGCGCGACTCGACCAGCGGCTGGATGAGCGTGGAGAATGTGACCAGGTCGATGGTCCGGTTCAGCCCAACTTCCGTCTTGGCCTGCTGAAAGGCCTGGAGAGCAAGCCGCAGCTGGCCATTGGTCGCACACGCGCGCATCCACGAGTTGAGCGAGACCACGTCGACCCAACCCGACGCCTGCAGCCGGCGCCACATCACGCCCGCAGAGCGCAGGTCGCGCGCGCGGCCGTAGCCAGAGAGGAGGATGGCCAGGCTGAAGGCGTTGGGGCGGGCCGTGGCGGGAGAGTCCTCCATCAGCGCGAGCACCTTGCCAGCCAGCGGCGTCTCGTCCACACTCACCAGCGCAGAGAGCAGGGCATTGCACACACGCACCGGCACCACTGGCGCCCCTCTCCTCTCAGCCTCGGAGTCGGCGTCGGCGGCCGCGGCGCCGCCCCGTTTGCAGAGGGCGAAGCAGCGCCGCGCAGCATCAAGCACCAGCGCGCGATTGCGCGGCGTGCCACGGCCGCCACCGCTCCGCCCACCGTAGTTGAGGCCGCCGTCGCCGGTCCCGCTGGTGCGCTCCGGCCAGAGGCTCGCCGCAGCTCTGGCTGGAGGTGGCGCGGGCGGCGGGGGAACCGCCTGGCAAAGTCCGACGATCATCGCGCACTCTACGTCGTGCCGAAGGCTCGCCGCCGCCTGTGCCCCGTCGCCGCCACGCCCGTCTCGGCCGTCGCTGCCCCCTACCGCCCCCGCCTGCGCCGCAGCCCCGCTCGCTTCCATCCGGTCGGAGATGGCCTCCATGTAGCCGGCGACGGCGCGGGCGGCGGTGGCGTTGCCGCGCTCGAAGCAGGCGGTGAGCAGCGTGGTGACCGTGTACGAGTTTGGCACCACGCCCAATCGCCGCATCTCCACCAGCAGCGGAAGCACCTGCTCGAGCGGATAATCCGCGCTCAGCATCCCGCGCATCAGGCTCGTGTAGCCAATCACGTCCGGCGCCGGCCGCGGCCGCAACCAGAGCCGCGACTCCGCGGCGGTCGCGTTGGCCGCACCAGCAGCACCGCTCCCTTCCGTTGCCGCCTCCCGCGCCGCCGCCGCCGACGCCGCGAGCCCGCGCATCATCGCGCGCGCGAGACCGACCCGCCGGTGCCGCGTGCACGCCGAAACCAGCGTGTTGTAAGTGACGGCGTTGGGGCTGGCCACGCCCAACTGCGCGCGCATCCTTCGCAGCACGCTAAACGCAGAGTGGAGCGGCCGCCGAACGGCCGGCGCGGGCTGCGGAAGCTGCCCCTGCTGCTGCTGCGCCGAGGGCGCGCCCCGGCCGTAGCGCTGCCCCGGCTGCGCCTGTTTGCCCGGCCGCCCCGGTGACGTGAGGTCCGCGTAGCCGCGGAGCAGAGTGTTGAAGGTTCGTACCGAGGGCTCGACGGCTCCCTCGTCGAGCATCGCCCGCAGCGCAGCCTCCGCCATCTGCGTCCGGCCGTTGCGGCAGTAGGCGTCGATCAGCGCGTTGTACGTGGCCAAATCGGGCGCGACGCGCCGCGCTTGCATCCCTGTGAAGGTCGACGAGACGCCCGCCACGTTGCCCGCGCGGCCGTGGCCCTTGATGAGGATGCAGTAGGTGAAGGCGTTGACGGGCAGCCGCTGCGCCGACATGGACGCGAGCAGCGAGGTGCACTGCTCCATCCGACCGCGGTGCGCGCACGCGTCGAGCACCATGTTGAGCAGCCGCACGTCCGACTCGGCGGCCGCGGAGACCACCGCCTCGTCGGGATCGCCCTCCGCAGTCGCGCACTCGTCGAGCGCGGCGGCGGCGGCGCGGCGCGCCGGCAGGCGCAGCTCGAGGTAGGCGCGCACCAACGCGCTGGCTGCGAGCAGCTGGCCACTGCGCGAGAGGCCCATGAGCAGCGTCGACACGTCGGCGCGGTTCGTCGCCGCCGAGACGTTGTAGCGCGAGTAGACGAGCGGCCGCGAGGCCGCGTCGCTTGAAGAAAGCCTTGGCCCGTCCTCGAAGCCGTCGGCGTCATGGACGATGCCCTCGACCGTGCGCGCCGCGGGGAACGATGGCACGAACCGCACCTCGAGTAACAACTCGCCGTCGCCGCCGTCGCCCCCATCGCTGCTGCCGCCGGCGCCGCCGCCCCTCCCGCTGCTGCCGCCGCCGACGCTCGGCCCGGCCGACGCTCGTCGCGCAACGGAAGCGCCAGCCCTGGCCGCCGCCGCGCTTGCGGCCCCCGGTCCCCAGGCCGACGGCGCGACGGCCGCAGCCAGCGCCGGCAGCACGAGCCAGCTCATGCCGATCGCTCTACGCTGACTGGATTTTACCCGCATTGCGACTTTTCGCGGCGAGCGCCTGAGTTTTTCCGGGCGCGTGTTTTGGCTGCCGTTACGTTTTGCCATGCCACCCAAGGCCGCCAAGCCCAAGGCCGACGTGCCAACGGCCAAGCCCATTGCCGTCGAGCCGGAAATTCTCCCGGCCGTGGAAGAGCCAGAGCCGGAACCGGAGCCGGAGCCGGCGGAGAGGCTGCTCCCGCCGGGCATCATCCGCACGGGCGTTGTAACAGGCCCGCTCGCGCAGCGCGCGTCCATCTCGCCGGTGCGGCAGTACAACTCATGGCACTTCACCATCGTGGACGAGACGAGCGCCGCGCAGCTGACGGTGTCTCGTATGCGCTGCTTCAACGTGCCCACCTGGGCCTCGGATGCCTACCTCAAGCTCCGGCTGCTCAACGATGGCTGTAAGCAGTCCAGGGACGAGACGCGGTCAAAGACCAACGCGAGCAACCCGCGCTTCTCGGAGGAGGTGCTCCACCTGCCGCTTCCGGCGGGGATGACGCCGACGGTCCAGGTTGAGCTGTGGGGTCAGGACGCCGAGGGCGCCGACAGCCTCATCGCCTACGCGCGGATGCTGCTGGAGGACACGCCCACGCCGCGCTACGTGGAGCGCACGCGGCTCAACCTCAAGGCGGGCGTAGCCACTAGCGTCCGCGGAGCTCTGTCGTGCTCGTTCGAGTATCGGCTCGAGCCGCTCGAGGGGTATGCAGCTCATGCGGTATTAGGGGTAGCCGCCCACGAGACCGAGCGTTTCTTTTCCGTGCTGCTCGAGGCGACGCAGCCTGGCGTGAGCGAGCGCGTGGTCTGGCTCGAGTCGGTGATGCGAGAGCTGGCCAAGGCCAACGACAGAGACAAGGGCGTCGGTGCGCTGAAGCCGATCCACGAGGCGGCGGCGGCGGGCTCGACCGAGCGCGTGGCCGAGCTCCTCGGCCGCTCCGTCTCGCTCGAGGCCAAGGCCAAGCACATGTGGACGCCGCTCGTGTTCGCCATCCGGCAGGGGCACTTGGAGGCGGTGCGCCAGCTGCTGGACGCGGGGGCAGACGTGCACGTGGGCGACTACCGTAATTCGCTCCCGCTTCACCGCGCCGCCTACGGTTCGGCGCAGCCGCAGAACGACGCCGACATTATCCGCGCGCTCGTGGGGCGCAAGGCGGGAATCAACGCGAAGGACAGGTCCGGGAGGACGCCGCTGCACGTTGCGGCGGATATCGGCAACCTGGCGGCCGCGCGCGCGCTCATCGAGCAGGGGGCCGACCATTGGGCCAAGGACAACGACCTGCGCTCGCCCGCAGACCTCGCGCGTGAGGCGGGCGCGCACGGCCACCACGAGGCGCCCGCCATCATCGAGCTGTTTGAGCAGACCAAGCCGACGCCGTGGCGGCAGCACGGCGGCGGCGCCGTGAGGGCGGTGCCGAGGTACGAGCTAGACGCGATGCACGCGGAGAGGGCGGTGCGCGCCGCCATGCGACCGCCAGCAAGGGGCGGGCCTTAAGGGCGCGCCTCGCCTCGGGGCTGGCTGCTATTTACTATTTACAGCAGGCGGCGCATGTGTAGTCTGTGTCTTGGCAATAAAATCGCGATGACGTGAATCGTCGACTGCATTGCAAGTGTTGGCCCAGAGTCAGAGTGCGCAAAGTATATTACGTCGCAGAGCAGAGCGAGCGTATGTGGGTAGAGGTTATATATATAATACGTCGTAAACGAAAAAATAATAATAACGGAACGGTTTGTGGTTGTGGCTTGGGTGGGGTGTGGGGCCGGGGCGGAAGAAAGGAGTTGTTGATTTAAGTCAGTATCAGTATATTATATTTATATAAAAAATATACCAATTTCAATCAATATCATAGCACATAGCGAGAGTGCAAACAAGCTATATAGCGAGTGTGAGTATCATACTGAGTATACACATATTATTCTAGAAAAAAAGTTGCACGCCCCGCCCGCTCCCTCCTCTCCCTCTCCTCGAGGAAAATTAAGCAACACGACACACACAACGAATACCCGCGAGCGGGGCCCACAATGCGTCTCGGGTGAGACGTCGACGACACGCAAACAGAGACCACCAGAGACAGAGACGCAAAGCGCCACGGCACACGCCCTCACGCGTGGCGCAAACCAAAGGCAACCGCCCCAAGCCAGACTGCAGACTGGCTGGGCGCGTGTTAGCGCATATATTGCCACGGCTCGGTAACAGGATCCAACGACATCCCCTTAGGCTCGGGTTTCCGGCGACACATCATGTGTCCCCTCTCATCTCCCCAAATGACGCCCCCCCTCATTCTCCCATTCCTCGCCACCGCAGGGTGCTCAAGCGCCAACATCTCGATCGAGTCACACCCCCCTTCGGCCACTGCGAAGCATGCTAGAATATACAGAAATATGTATGTGTATACTTTGCCTACCGCGTGCCCGCCGCCTGCATGGAGCAGACTATGTGTTGTTAGCCAGTAGGGCGTGCTCCCCACTAGACTAATATCAGCGCTGATATTAGTCTAGTGGGGAGAACGCCCTCCTGGCTGACAACAAAACAGGAATAAACAGGAGTCCTCACCGGAGAGAGTCGGGTTAACCCGAGCTAACAACACTATACCCTGCCTACCGCTTGCCCGCCACCTGCATGGAGCATACTATGTGTATGTACATACCCTACGTGGGCAATCCGCGCAGCGAAGAAACAAATCCCGAATCTAGATTCTGTTTGGCCCATTTTATGCATCCCTGTAAGCGAATCCAAAGGAATTCAAGGGGTTTACCAGTGGCGCTCGCCAAATACATCCCGGATTCACTGAATTCAGGTGGTGGCAATGGATACCGAATCCGGGATTGCCCACGTAGGGTATATACCCTGCCTACCGCTTGGCCGCCGCCTGCATGGAGCATACTATACATCTGTGCTCATAGCCGGCGGTGCGCTCTACACGCGTAGAGCAGGAGCGATGGGTTAACCCTACCCCTACCCTTGAGATGCTAATGATCCGTCACAGCTTTGCCTTTACACGATATTGCCATTGCCAATATTGCATAGGGTATGGCATACAAAAGGGGGGTCGGGGGGCGTCGTATACTGCGCAATAGACGTGCAACAGTATTGCAATAGTGCGGGCAATGCAAGTGGGAGGCGGCAATAAAAGGATGGTTGATTTGTGCACAAGAGCCTCGAAGTAAAACAATGTCTTGTAAAGGCCAAGTCACAGCGAAGAGTTTATATTCAATCCCGGCGCCATGAGCTGTCCCAGGACAGCTCCCACCTATATACCCTGCCTACCGCTTGCCCGCCGCCTGCATGGAGCATACGGGTTACCCGACAGACATACGGGGTAACCCCAACGGTTAGGGTTAACCCAGGGTATATACATATAGACATATGAGTTTGAACCCCAACCCTGCCTACCGCTTGCCCGCCGCCTGCACGTGGTCGAACTTGTGTAGCGTGTGCTCTGCGAGCAAGATAGAAAATACAGAAATATGTATGAATATACCCTGCCTACCGCGTGCCCACCGCCTGCATGGATCATACTACACATATGTGTGTAATACGATAATACATCGGATAAGAAACGGACCCAAATCTGATAAGAAACGGTACCGCTCCCCCTTTCACCCTCCGGGGGGGGGGGGGGGGGGGGGGTATATAAAAAAACGCGGTTCAAAAAAATAGAGGTGCGAACTGTCTGTGTGTTTCCTGTGTGGGTCCCTCTGCGGCCTCCTGATGGCCGCTTTGTGCTGCCCTCTGTGTGGTGGTCCTGTTTATACCCTGCCTACCGCTTGCCCGCCGCTTGCATGGCCTGCATGGAGCATACCATATGTTGTTAGCCAGTAGGACGTGCTCCCCACTAGACTAATATCAGCGCTGATATTAGTCCAGTGCGGAGAACGCCCTCCTGGCTAACAACAAAACAGGAGTCCTCACAGGAAAGACTCGGGTTATAGCCTGCCTACCGCTTGCCCGCAGCCTGCACGTGATCAAACTTGTGTAGCGTGTGCTCTGCGAGCCAGGCGCAGCTCTCCACCAGCAGCGGCAGCCCGAAGTGTCTCCCGATGGAGCCGAACGTCTCCAGCACCAACTGCAGATTCGCGGCGGGCTTGCGCAGCGTGAAGTGACCCGCGCAGGTGGGGCAACGCGAGCTGAGCTCAGAGCGCTGGACAGTGCGGCACTTTTTGCACTCGAGGTCCTGAGGGGGGGTAGGAGGGGGCCCTGTGAGCGGTCTATGTCCCCTAGATCCGACGTATTTGAGAGGGAGGGGTAGGGAAGGTCCTGTTAGCTGGACAGTGCGGCACTTTTTGCACTCGGGATCCTGGGGGGGGGGGTGGGGGGGGGCCCGGGGGGGGGTGGGGGCGGGGGGGCCGT
>Ga0335398_10009050_pt1 | contig 11620 bp, 9 predicted proteins | sample BON03_FD_205742 | JGI IMG/M metagenome (GOLD analysis project Ga0335398, IMG submission 205742) | Freshwater microbial communities from Lake Bonney liftoff mats and glacier meltwater in Antarctica - BON-03 (spades assembly) (version 2) | ecosystem: Environmental > Aquatic > Freshwater > Ice >...
ACCCCCGCCCCGACTTCCCTCCTTAGCGTGCTCACCGTCCCGCCCACTCCACCCTCCTCGACTAAGGTAAAATTTGTTTGAAAAGTGGAGAAGTTGAGCAAGGGGATTGAGTCATCCATTTTGCTCATCGCTGCTACCAGCCCCGTCTCTTCAAACCCAAAGGGACGGCCACAAAGCTTGAGAGCACGCCATCTCAGAGGGCATGGGAGGAGGGCAAGCGGGGGAAAGAGAGCGAGGGAGGCCTCTTCGAGTAATAAGGTAAGTTCTCCATCCATTTCAATAAAGGCTAAGGGACCAAAGTCGGAGAAGGGAGGGAGAGAGGAAGAGGGTGGTAGGGAGGGGGAGGAGTGCTTTTGCTTTTGGAGGTGGGAGTGTAGGAAGCCTATTCGACCGCGGCCGCTTCCGCTTTTGGTGGCGGGAGAGAGATTGAGGGAGGAGGAGAAGGGGGAGGAGGAGGAGGAGGAGAAGGAAGAGGAGGAGGAGGCAGAGGAGGCAGAGGAAGAAGGCGTGGGGGAGGTGGATTGGATGATAGGGATGACGTGCGAAGTTGCCGCACCAGCAGTACCAGCAGCGGGCGAGAAAGCGTGTTCGTCAGTACTGCCCTTCCTTCGTCTCCCTCTCCTCGTTCCTAGCTTGCCTTCTCTCCCTCCCTCCTTTTTCTTTCCAGCAGTAGTCGGACTGAATCGTTGTACGGGCATCCGATCGAAGAGGAAGAGACGTGCCAGTAGATGAGAACATTCTTGAAGGTAGTCCTTGTTGAGCCTTGTTAAAACTAATGGTTGGGGCATCACGCGTAGCACAAGGGGAGGAGAACGGGGACCGAGGGAGGTGGAGAAGGGAGAGGAGGAGAGGGGGGGGTTGTTGCCACTGCTGCTCATGTTGGTAGGGGTGGTGGAAGCTGCACCGGCGGCGGCAGCTGCTGCTGCTGCTGCTGTTGCTGCTGCGTGTGGGGAGGGACGGAGGGCTTGCGCGGCAAACGCGGTCAAGGCAGGGGAGGAAGGAGAAGGAGGGGGAGGAGGAGGAGGAAGAGGGAGGGAAGGAAGGAGGGGGAGGGCCACGGAAGGCGTGCTGTGCACAGCAGCGACAGGTGAATTCGAAGGAGATGAAGGGAGGGGTACTGTGGTAGCTGAGGAAGAGGGAGGGGAGGAGACTGAGGCGGAGGAACGGAGGGAGGACGAGGAGGAGGAGGGGGAGAGGAGGGCTTGCCACGGCTTGCGTATCCCGAGCTTTTGTGCCCAAGTAATGAGGGTCGGAGCCGCTGCTGGCGTCGTCGTCCTCCCTCCCTCCCTCCCTCCCTCCCCCTCCCCCTCGCTGCTCACCCCACTCTCATAGATCTTTCGATCCCATTCATCCCCCTCCATCTCTTCCTCCCCCGCTTCCTCCCTCCCTCCCTCCTTCTCCTTCTTCTTCTGGGGGGATTCGGGCAAAGGCGGAGAACCACCCTCTGAGTCCGTCCCTGCTCCTGCTGCTCCTGATGCTGCTGATGCTGCCGACGCTGCACGCACTGCACGTGCTGCCAGAACAACATGTAAGGTGGCATCGACCTTTTCCCGGACGCATTTTAGGGCCTTTTTTAATTCGCGGGATTGGACGAGGAAGATCTCGGCGCCATAGGTTGAGTGGTGGAGGATTGATATGTTCTCATCGGCCATTAGCTTGGCTAGGTGATTTACGACACCGGGGACGTCGGCGACTGTGTGGCCTAGGCAGAATTCAAAGGCGCGCCATGAGTGGGGGGCCAAGGTGAGGAGGTGGGAGAGGCCCGTGCGATGGATGAGGGAGTATTGGTGTTGAGACATGACGAGGGTGGCGCCGTCTCCGTCGAGGATTAGGGCACGCATGGCGGCGGGCTGTTTGAGGGAGGTAGGAGGGAGGGTGGGAGAATGGAAGGGTGAGGAGATTTATTTATAGAAAAAGAAGGGGGGAATTAAGTTACCATGAAGGATTGCGAAAAACGACGGGAATTGACAGCCTTGTGTCGAAGCAGCGGGCGAGGTAGGAAAAATGGCGGGAAGAGGTAGCAGAGCCCGGGTTGTAGGGCAGCCTGCGTTCAGTCACAAGGCCATGCACACACCCCTTCCCCCATCTTTCTACCTCTTGCATGTTCTATACTGTACCTGCTGCTGCTGGCGTCGTCGGTGCTGGTGGTGCTCGTGCTGGTAGTGGTCGTTGGGCTCTGCCCCGCCTTCCTGCCTCCTTCGTGTAGCTGCACTTTCCTCCTCCTCCTCTTGTTCTTCCTGGTCTTCCTCCTCCTCCTCCTCAGCGTACAACGCGACCTTCAGGATGATCCACGACGCTTGCAAGACATGCTCTCCTGTTATATATGTATGTGTACGTGCATGCCTTGTGAGTGAGTGGCCGATCCAACAGAGCTGACACCCTCAAACTCAAAGGCCGACGCCGCCCCGCCCATTACATTTTCACTTACTCTTGACGTGTGCGACCACGAGCTCGCCAGGCAGCAGCCTGCAGTCCAGCTGGGCCGTGCTCAAGATTATCCCATCCTCCTCCTCCTCCTTCTCTTGGTGCTGGTGGTGGTAGTAGGGCTCGTTCATGAGGAAATGCCCGCCTTTGTTCGGGTTGGATCGAAGCAAGAGGCGCAGGGCGGAGAGAGGCGAAGCAGAAGCAGCCACGTACCCACACGCGTGCTTGGCTGGGTCGCCTGTCTAGTCGGGACAGGAGTAGAAAAAGGAGAGTGTTAGTAAGTGCATGAATAACAAGGGGTACTGCAGTGAAAGGAGTTTGCTCGTTCTGATTGTTGTGTTGTGCTTGGAAAGTTGCCTTGCTCGTTGCTTGTGGCCGGTCGCTGATCGGGTTGAATGTTAGGTACGCGGCAGGCAGTGTCTGTCTTTCATCCATCATCGCTAGGTAGTCAAGATATCAACCCCACCACCCACGCACAGCACAGCTTTAGATCCTCTTTCGTATTGTGGTATGGTGCGATTTTAAACTTAGACTGCTTTTGCCACTCTACGCAACCCAAACCCTCCCCACCCACTCAATTGACCTCCCCTCCCCTCCCACACGCACCACCGCACACGGCACCCACCTCAACAGCAACTCAATCTCACCCTCCTCCAAAACCACCACATAACACAGGAAAGGCACCATGCGAAGGCAAGGCACGCGCTCGGCGCTGCTGCGGGCGTTCTTGGTGCTCTTCTTGGCCGCGGCGCCCACCGTGACCTGGGGCTTCAGTTTCCTGCCGCTGCCCTCCTCCTTCACGACCCAACATCCCCTCCCTCGTCACCACACGACGGCACTGGCCTCGCAGCGCCAGCCTCCTAGTGGCGATGCCGGTGGTGACTTTATCAGTCACAGCTACGATGGTGAAGGCGAGGCGCAAGACCCCTACTTGATGTCCCTCAAGCGTGGCCAAGCCGGTGCTCCTGCCGCCGCTTCCCGTGGCCCCGTCATGCGCACCGCCGAGGAAATCAAGGCCATCAACGACGCCGCCAAGGCCCGTATGGAAGCATACGCCCGCGGGGAGAAACCACCCGGGTTCGGGGGCTCCGCCCAAGCACCTGCTGGCCTCGCTCCCTCCACCCCTACCAGCCCTGAAGGATTCAATCCCAACAAATTTATGGACTTCTACCGCGAGCACGAAGCGAAACTCGCCGCCGAGAACGCCGCCAAGGCCGCCGCGGTCGCTGCCCAAGGTCCCCCCCCTCCTCCTCGTCCTGCCCTCGCGCCGATCGTGCAAGCAGTTCCAGAACCCTACATCCCTCCCGCTCGGTATCAGCAACAACCCACCCCCGAACAAGCTCAAGCCCAGGCCCAGGCCAACGCCCAAAAACAAGGGAGCCCGTTAAAGTACGAGCAAGGCGGCGCTTCTCGCTTCAAGGGGGTCTTCGACGCAGCTGCCACTGCTCCCGGCACGAACCCGGCCAAGGAACGCCTCAAGCAATTTTTGCTATCCAAGTACGCCCCGGACGACATGAGCGAACAAGCAGTAAACTACCGTCGCTTGATCCACTACGCTGACACTGGAGGGTACTCTGGCCCGCAAACCGAAGGCTCCGACGAAGGCTACATTGCCAAGCTCAAGGCCGACGCCCGCGAAAAAATCAGGAACAACCCCTGGCAGACCATCCGTAAGGAAGACCTCGCGCCAGGCGAGAGTGGGGTACCTCTCCCTCCCTCAACCCCTACCCCTCAACAGCTCCAGGCCCAGCAGCAACAGCAGGCGGCGTTTGCAGCGCAGCAAGCCAAAGTGACGAATGCCTGGGATGCCGACGCCGCGGACTACAGCAACTGGAGCGGGCAAGGACAAGGACAATCTCCCCCCCCTCCTCCAGGGTGGGGCTCCAACCCCGTGACCACCAGCAGCGCCGCCGGTCCCTACCTCCCTCCTCCTTACGTCCCTCCTCCCCCTCCTCCTCCCCCTCCTCCTCAATCCTTCTACCAACAATCTCCTGCTGCTGTCCAACAAGACCCTTACTACTCCACCCCTCCTCCTCCCGTCTACGCTCCTCCTCCCCCTCCTCCTCCTCCTCAAACCTACCTCCCCTCTCCTCCTCCCTCCATCCCTTCCCCCGCCGCCTTGCCCAAGATGGGAATCGAGAGTTCCTTGACTCAATTAGGTGCTTATCTGACAGCACATAAAGCAGTGGGGGAGAGGTTGAAGGGCGCTGATTTGGATAAACTTGAGCAGCTCCTCACCTCTGTCATTAGCATGATGCAAGCAGAAAGAGGGAGGGTACCTGTAGTAGCAGCAGCAGCAGCAGCAGCAGCAGCAGTTGCACAAGCAGCAGCAGCACCGAAGGCAAGGCCAGCGAATGGGTATTTGGTGGAGGAAAGTGAGAGGCAGTTGTTGCTCTCAACGGCGGCGGCGCTGGAGGTGCTTGCTTCTTTAGGGGCGGATGAGGAGGGGGCAAGAGCAGCAGGAGCACAGGTGCCACGCTTGCTTAACCTATTACAAGATGCCATCGAGGTGGTAGCCGGACCGGAGCAGCAAGAGGAAGAACAACCGCATCAGAAGCAGCAGCAGAAAGAACTGCAAGAAGCTGTACGTGCCGCAGCCCCTCCTTCTCCTTCCTCTCCTCCTTCTCCGCTCACCACCACCCCTTCCTCACCCCCGCCTTCCTCCTTAGACACCAAGGAGCTAAGTTGTGAGGAACGCGCCAAGATGCAGGGAACAATGGCCCTAGTCCTCAAGCATTCAGGCGCCTTTGGTAAGATGTCTGGTCCCTTGCGAGGGGAAGAATTAGGGTTATTGAAAAATGTGTTGGGAGATACAATGACCTTGTTGCGAGGGGAGACTGAACAGGCATACGAACAAAGTGTGGAGGAATATTTGGAGGAAAACCCAGGAGCAATGGAAGAGTCAAGGCAGGCGCAGATCGCGGCGGAGGGGGTGGTGAGTCAGTTTTCGGTGCCTAGTGTGCCGCCGCCGCAGGAGGGGAGGATGAAGACTTATAAGGAGTTGTTGGAGGAGGCGAGGAGGAAGAAGGAGGGGGCGCAGAGGGCTTAATTTTTATTTAACACAACCAAACAACCAAAGTAAACTAAACACGAACGTGAAGAAGAAAAGTCAAGCTGGTTTGTTGGTAGGTTGTTTTTTCTCTTGTGTCGTAGGAGGAGGGGAGGATGAAGAGTCATAAGAAGTTGTTGGAGGAGGCGAGGAGAAAGAAGGAGGGGGCGCAGAGGGCTTGAAGAGCAGGAGAACGGATCTATCACAATGAGAAAAGTGAAGTTCAAGGAACGAACGTGACATGCGAGAGTGTTTTAGCCAGCGAAATGTCTTGGTGTTCTTCTACTAGTGTGCTTTTCTCCAATTTCTGGTGCTTTACCTTTAGCTGCAGTACTTGTCTAGTCACGTATTACTAACCTACTCACCAACCTACCCACTATCTACACTCACTTCCACCTCACGTCAAGTTCGGATAAAATGGAATCCCCCCCTCTCCTCCTCCTCCTCCTCCTCCTCCTCCTCCTCCACCTCCCACAGCCGCCACTGCTGCAACTGCTGCAGGTCCACACTCTTCCACCGGCAGCAACACCGTCCTCCTTGCCTGTTCACTCAACAAATCATGATGATGGTGCTTATGCTGGTGAGCCGCAGCACGAGAAGGAGATACCTGCGGCGACAAATGCTGCAGCTGCTGCTGCTGCTGCTGCTGCTGCTGCTGCGCACGGGAAGGAGATACCTGCGGTGGGTGCTGGTGCTTATGCACACGCGAAGGGGAAACTTGTGGAGATGCAGGAATACTCACTCCTTCTTTCTTACCCTTCCCTGACCTTGCAGGACTCTTCCCTCCCCCTCCCCCTCCTCCTCCTCCTCTTCGGGCACGACACGCCCTCCCCGTCACCAAAACCGCCAAATGCCTCCCCTCCTTCGCACACACTCCAATCCTCTCCTCGAACAATTGCAGTACCTTCTCCTTCCCGACCTGCAGTAACGCCTTAACTTCCAACGGACCCACATCAAATTGAAATCGACGGTCGACCACCTCCCCCCAATACCTCCCACTCTCATCATTCAAACTCGCGTCTCTCTGTAACTTGTTCTGGGCCAAACTCACCACTTGACGGGCATACACGGAGGGAGGGAGGGAGGAGAGGGTGGCATGAAAATAGAGGAGGAACGCTTCTAAACGTGCGTGGAGGTGCCGGGGCTCATAGCGTTCTGATTGAATACGGACAGCGAGACCGAGGATGCCATTGGTCATTCGCAAGCCGCAGGAGACTGAATAGCCCAGTTGTTCTTTTGTTCGTAAGGTGTCGTATAGAGGTTCGTCGAGGAGCTGAGAGAGGGAGGGGAGGGAGGGAGGGGAGGGAGGTTTAGAATTGTATGTGGAGAGTGAGACGAGGAGGGAGGGAGGGAGGGAGGGAGGGAGGGAGGGATAGGTGTCTTACCTGCTCCAGCATCTGCACCACCACCCTGTCTTCAATATTATCTTTCCCTAGCTGCCAATACGCTTCTAGCGCTGAATTCCTCTCACCACTATCCACACTCTCAGCGGCAAGGAGGAGGTTTGTTCCTTCCGGTAAAGCAACGACGCGGTTAGAGGGGTAGGAGGAGGGAGGGAGGGGCTTGATCTTTGCTTCTTCGAGAAGAGAGCAGAGGAGGGCACGCAATGCTTCTGCGTCAGTAGCATCGCAGTTGCCCTGTGTGTAAGAAGGGAGGGAGGGAGGGAGGGAGGGAGGGATGAGTTGTGCGTCAGTCAAGTGTCGGGGTGGTTATTCCAAAGGGTTCTCACTCCTTCCTTCCCTCCCTCCCTCCCTCCCTCCCTCCCTCCCTCCTTACCTGATAGAGCCCATCCACCTGCACCTCCCCCAACAAAACAGGCACAAACCTTCCCATTTCTTCAATCGTCAGTGTGGCTGCCTCCTTCTCCAATTCTTCCGCCTTCCACATCTTCTCTTTAAGAACATGTAACCTCAATGTCCTCGCGTGTCGGCTAGGTCTCATATTCTCATTACAGTAACTCCGCACCAACGACTCTTTCTGCGTTTCAAACCGTAACGGACGCGACGCGAAGAACCCCTCCCTCCCTCCCTCCCTCCCTGAAAAAGAAGAGGTAGAGGAGGTGATATCACCATCCTTCTCTCCCTCTTTCCCTCCCTCTCGAAGGAGGAGCCGACGGAGGACGAGGTCGACGAGGCGCAAGAGCTTGTGGGAAAGGCCGTGAAAATGAAGCTCGAGCCCTAGTTCAGTGGCTGCGAAAGGGAGAGAGGCAGAGATGAGGGAGGGAGGGAGGGAGAGATGAGCTACAACAACAATACTATTTCATGCATTGCTATCCCTGAATGAGAGGGAGGGAGGGAGGGAGGGAGGGAGGGAGGGAGGGAGGACAAAAGTATGTACCTTTCAAAGCGTAATGCAGCTCGGCAACACTGGCCAAGTAGGTCGTCTCATTCAAACTGTCTTGAATCAACCGAATAAACAACTCCGTCATGGCTTCGTGTCGTGGTGAGGCGTAGGCATGAGGAGTGGCGAGCTTCAGGTAGATTGCTGCCCGTGGGGTCCGAAAAACACGGTCTTGCAAATGCCACAAATGGAGGGCATCGAAGGAGGGAGGGAAGGAGGGAGGGAGGAGGGTGGGGTAGTGGTACTGGTAAGAGGGAGGGAGGGAGGACTGGATTTGGGAGAGGATAGGAGTGACTTCGGGGCAGTCTGTTTGGAGCCTTTGAAGGGAGCTTTCTAGCTCATTGTTGTCGTTGTTGCTGCTGCTGTTGCTGCTGAGGAGGGAGAGGGAGGAGGCAGAGGGGAGGAGGGAGGGAGGGACGACGGAGGAGGAGGAGGAGGAGGAGGAAGAGGAGGAGAGGGGGTCTCGCCTGGGAGGTAAGTCCTTGACGGCCAAGTCGGTGGCAATGAAGGGGTTGGGAAGAGGCAAGGCCAACCGAGGTTCCTGCTGCTGCTGCTCCTTGCCCTCCACCTCCATCTTCTCTCCTGGCTCAACAGCAGCAGCAGCAACAGCAACAGCAACAGCAAAATTATCCGCCCACCCTTGCAGGGTCGCCTCCGGTAGCTTTTCCCTCGTAAAATGCACGCCAAACCTCGGCTCCTTCTCTACCGACACCCCCTCAATCACATGCTCCCTCCCTCCCTCCCTCCTTGCCTGCCCCTCCTTCTGCTCCAGCGCATCCAACACCCCCGCCCTCCCAAAAACCGAACTCATCAAATCAATTCTACACTTGTTCGGATCACTTATAATCGTCATCATCCCCTCCATCCACTCCGGCCGCCACTCCCACATCAAAAACGGCGCCTGTAACACCTCCTCCTTCCGAAACCCATACATAGGCAACAGCCCCACACACAACTGCTCCGCCAAATCCCCGCTCTCGATCTCTTCCTGGTATTTATACTGCATAGCACTAATAGCCGCCAGCTCCTCCCAAATCCATTTCTGCCACCCTTCCCTCCGAATCAACCCGAGATACGTATAAATCAAGGAAATGATTTCGGACCATTTCTTCACCCCTCCTTCAGTCAGAGTCACCGTAAGGGTGAACAAAGCGAGGCCCGTGGAGGAATCGTACCCTTCGCCGCTGATACCAGCAACGATGGCGGTTGCCCAGCCCTTGGTTTTAAGAGAAGCCAGGATGGAGCCGGGGCCTTCGTGGCCGAGGAGGTGACTGGAAGGGAGGGAGGGAGGGAGGGATGGAGGGGTGAGTGAATTGAAGAGTGTCGAAGGCATTTCTCGCTCCCTCCCTCCCTCCTTCCCGCCCTCCCTCCCTCCTTCCCGCCCTCCCTCCCTCCGTCTTACCCAAGGTATTCCCAAGGCTTGGCTCGATACTGCTGCAGCAACGAAGGCAGCTGCCACGTCACGTGCAGCTGGTGCAAATCTCTGACAGGCACAACTCTAAATAACCAGCCCAAAGCATTAGTCTCATCCATTGGTGGTGGCAGCCCCTCAAGGACCGAAGGAGAGAGAGAGAGAGGAAGGGAGGGAGGGGCACGGACGCCAGCGAAGGTTTGACAGACGGTTTGTTCGAGCGTGTCTAAGTCTTCCATTCCTAATAGAACGAGCTTCATTTTAAGCGCGGTGTAATGCTGTTGATGAAAACGACGCAGCTCTTCAGTTATGTCAAGTCCAGCCGCTAAAGGAGCATCACGGAGCGAAGATAAATTGCCCCAAGAAAAGCGGGAGTAAGGGTGGGAGGGGTGGGAGGTATGACATATCAATTGCGTACAACGTGTGTTGTCACTACCACGGGACAAGTTGAACTCACTTTCGATCGCCTCCAACTCCCTCGCGGACGCCTCAGCTCTCATTAGCGGACTAATAAAAAACTGGGCGAAGATATCAAGGGTCTCGCTAAAACTCGCCGGAGGCACCTCGAAATGATACACGGTATATTCACACTCCGTCATGGCATTACTATATCCCCCCCTGCTTGAAATGAAGGAGTCATAATTATTCTCATCCGGGTACTTCTCACTCCCCATAAACAACATATGCTCCAAATAATGCGCCAGTCCCTGCACTCCCTCCGGGTCGTTAAACGACCCCACGCCCACCGCCATCGCCGCCGCAGACAAGCGGACCCCTCCTCCATCCTCCCCTCCTCCTCCTCCAGTAGCAGAACCAGCAGCAGCACCAGCAGCAGCACCAGCAGCGCCGCTCTCGTCTCCGTCAGTTGTAGGGGCGAGATGCGGAGGATGGTCGTGCTCAGGGCCGCCTAGACAGATTTCCTCTTCGCCGTGCCCGCCGACGTGAGGGGGGGCGTACAGGTGGTGCGGATGCCTTTTTTTCCGCCGGGGCGATTCGATTTCGTGGGAGTCAGAAGGAAAATTGCTGCTCGTACTAAGGCTTAAGCTCGTGTCCAAGGCATCTAAAGCGGGCGCCTTGCCTTTGCCGTTGCCGTTAATAGTGGTGCTGGCAGCACTGGCGTCGAGCTCACAGGAAGAGGCAGAGGCTTCATCATCGTCCTCGTCGTCGTCGTCGCCCTCCGAGTCCTCCTCGCCCTCACTGCCACTGCTGCCGCTGCTCCCACTTTCGTCGTCGTCTTCATCGCTGCCCCCCTCCTCCTCCTCTTTCTCCCTCCTTTTCCTCCCTCGTTTCCCTCCTGCCGCCGCTGCTGCTGCTGCTGCTGCTGCTGCCTCGGCGGAGACTTGGGTGATACGCGGGTCATGCACCAACAAAGCCTCCAAGCCATTACTGAGCGTAATTAGACGATAATGCTTCGGGTCCGTGACAGGCCGCGTCCCGTCTAAATCCAGCCTCGACAACACCGTGAGAGGCGACAGTGCCGGTGGGGTATCGATGTCCATGGCTGCTGCCGCGGTCGAGGTCGTCGTGGGGTTGGGGGAAGAAGGGGAGGGGGAGGAGGCTGGTGGTGGGGCTTGTGCTGGGGCGGCTTCCAGGGTGCGGCTGTGCTTGTGCATAAATAAGCACACGAGCTAGCTGGCAGAGTGCCTGTTGTTGTAAGGGTTGTGTGGGTGGTGCACGGTAAGCGTGCGAATCGTGAAGTAAATTTGCGGCCGTGCTTGCCTTTGGCGACGAGAGGAAGTGTGGTGGCTGGCTGGGAGGAGGTCAAATGCCGCAATGCTTATGACAGCCACAGCCCCAATCCACGCGTTGTGGGTACAAGCACGACGAGCAGGACGTGTCCGAGGTGCTGGTGGTGCCGCTGCCTTCAATTCTTCTGTCTGGTATAGACTAATCCTTCTCATTTCCCCTATCACCATCCACAGAGAGATATTGGGCATGGCACACGAAGACACTGCACCATCCACCACCATGACCGAGCCCACGCCCACGCCGTCCATGCCATCCACGACCCTGGGCAGCGACAGCAAGGTGCGGCATCTTGTCTTGGACACGGGGGCGCTGATCAAAGGCCAGGGGTACAGCCTAGCGCGTATGGCGGAGCATTTCTGGACTATCCCCGAAGTGATTGCTGAGGTGCGTGACCCCCGCGCGCGCTTCCACCTCGACACTTTGCCGTTCGAATTACGGACACGCGAGCCGACGCTGAAGGCATGTAAGGCTGTGGCGGAATTTGCGAGGCAGACAGGGGATTACTCGGCTTTGTCCAAGGTGGATCTGAGGGTGTTGTCTTTGACGTATACGTTGGAGGCAGAGGAGCATGGGGGGGACGTTGCGCATTTAAGGACGACGACTACGACGCGAATGGCGGCGATGGCGAATGCCAAAGCGCCTGTTGC
>Ga0335398_10009052_pt1 | contig 11617 bp, 8 predicted proteins | sample BON03_FD_205742 | JGI IMG/M metagenome (GOLD analysis project Ga0335398, IMG submission 205742) | Freshwater microbial communities from Lake Bonney liftoff mats and glacier meltwater in Antarctica - BON-03 (spades assembly) (version 2) | ecosystem: Environmental > Aquatic > Freshwater > Ice >...
GCAAGGTTGCAGCAGGGCCGCTGACCCGCCGCTGTCCCTGTTCCCACTTCCGGTAGCCTGACAGGCTCATACCCATCAGTGGGGCCATTTCGGCCTGTGTCAGCCTTGCGTGGGTGCGCACTACGCGTCTCCGATTTTCCCGAAATCATTTGGCAATTCGCACAGCGTCCCGCAGCGGCAACACGCGCGCCACTGAGCGGCGTTGCGACGTTCACCGCGCGGAAGGCGGGCAGATTGCAGCGCGGCTCACAGCCCCTCGCGTGACCTTTTCCGCGACCTAACCCAGCGTATGAAGCGATAGAGTCACCACCATTGGCCAGGCAGGGCGATGAAAACGACCAATAGCCAAAAGTGCAGATCGCTCATGCCGAGACCCCCAAAACAGTGCGAGATGTGAGCGCCAATGCGAAAGCGCCTGACGGGGTGGGCGTATAGCGGGCTGCTGACCTCGATGGACGTAGCTGCGGGCGGCTATCCGCTCGCATTGCCCATACCAGCGCGCGCCTTGGCGTTGCCTGGCGCTTGGTCATCTCCTCGCGTGCGATCCGCTCCGCAGCGCGGCGCGATATGCCGTCCGCCTCAAGGAATGCCGCCCGTTCCTCGGCCTCGTCATCGCATAGCGGCACAGGCTCAGGGGGCGGCAGCGGGACGATGCGGGGAGGCGGAGACATGACGGGCTCGCCCTCGGGACCGATCGCCAGATCAGCCCGGCCCATATGAGGCATTAATGCAGTCGCAGCCGATGGCCGGTCAGGCTCGAAGCTCGCGTTTGGATCAATCCGATGCAGGTCATCAATGGATCTCAGGAGCACCGGCACGGCATAGCGGGCGCCGGTCAGCTTGACCCGTCCAGGAACATAGAGGCTCACTCGGAGGATCCCGTATATATGTCTAATACGGGTTTGTCCGAGTGAGCACGCCTCGCATGCTTTCCGCGCTGCGTCAGAGCTGGGGAACCGATCCGGCAGGGCTGCGGCGACCATCGGCCAAGCCCCATGCGCGCCCGTATCCGGCACCACCAAGCCCCGCGCGGCCATCAGATCGAGCGGTGCCGGTTCAAAGTCTCGGAATGGTCCGGCTTCATCGATTGCGAAAGGCAGAGGCACATTTGTCAGCAGGTCCACTTGCAGAGGGGTCTCAGCTGTGCGGTTTACCCCGCGCCCGCGCCCCATCGATTGGATAAGCTCGGCTTCGCAGATCCTCCAACGCAGCGCCTCCGCGATCGGATCCGGGTGGCGGTCCGTCCCTCCGATGATTGCGCCGCCGTCGCCCTTCTGCGAAAATATCGCCGGTCCCTCACCCGTTCCGTTCATGTTCAGCGCCGCGGTGGATTTCTCATACCAGTGGCCTTCGATGATTTCCGGCGGGCGCCCTGTCAGCACTTCGGCCATTGCCTCAATCGCGCTGGGGGCAGGCTGCGTGCGTCCGATGATGATAATGCCACGCACGTCGCCCCATCGGTCTATGCCGCTCAGGGCGTTGAAATGCGCGGTCTCGATCGCCTTGATGTGCTTTGGCAGATGTGGAGCCAGCGCCTCAATCACGGCCTTTTGCGCCACCACCAGCGAACGCCCGCCTAGGTCGAAGGCTCGTGCCTCAACGTAGTATGCCAGCCGTTTGATCCGGCCTCGCGCGCCCCCCTCCCCGTCCAGCAGGCTTGATTTCGCATTGGCGCTGTCGGTGATTTGCCGAATCTTCACATGGGGCATCGCCGCCTCCGCGGTCACGACCGCGGCGAGCTGCGGCCAGACATGCCGCAACAGCTGCGGTTGCAGAGTCGCGCTCATGACCATCGTGGGCACGTTCCAGCCCTTGTGCAGATTCTTGCGCCACTTCATCCGAGCGACCTTATAGCCGTCGCCATCGGGTGTCCTGGCGGCCTCAATGGTTAGCCCCGGCACTGTGTCCGAACCTGCATTATAGGCGTCTGCGATCATCCCCAACAGCCGCGCCGTTTTGCCTGCGATTGTGTTGACTCGCCCCACTTTTTCCAACAGCTCAGCCAATTCAGCACCCTCTTTTTTCGGGTTTGCCGGGCGATTGTTTCTCGCCATGTATGGGATATTTCGGGCTCCCTCGATGCTCGCCATGTCCGGTCCGAACGCGGCGCGTATGTCTTGCATCAGCACCTTGCCGCTCGACGCCACTAGCACCGTTGAAATCCGCTCCATGACCGGAGCTAAATCCGCCGCTTTCTCGGTGTCCGTCATCGCTAACGTGAGCAATGGGCCACGCATGTCGTCAAAAGTCAGCTGATAGGGGTGTGCGTCAAACCCGCCAAAAACGTCGCCGGTCGGATCTTCATCCACAATCAACGCAGCGGGTTTGATCGCTTTCGGCGGCTTGCTCCACAGCATCGCGTGCGGGACGATCAGCACGTCCGGGCGTTTCTCCGCCATCTTTTGGTATCCACAGACCTCGAAAAACTGGCAACGCTCCTTGCCAGCGCTGCACAGGGTCGCGCCAACATCGACGCCCGCTTTCTGCGCGGCATTTGCATCCTTGGGGCGGTGACACATGCTCAGTCCCGGTTGCGCCGGGTCGGGCTGCGTGCGGCCTTTCCATGCCTCGGCCAATATCCCCTGCGCTTGCAGCTTCTGGACAAATTCGTCGCCCAAGTCATGACGCGGCACCGCGATGACGACACAGCGATCATCGCCACGCGCGCGAAGGTCTTTGACCATCGCCACCGCTTGATCACGGGCGGCATGGCTTTTCCCGATGCCCGTAGCGACGCGCAGAGCGTGCACAGGGGCTGGGTTGTGCTCGCCCTCGATCGGTGGCGCCCAGTCCAGTGCGGCCCGTCCCCAGTCGCTCAGGGCCTCGCGCACGATACGGCGGGCTGTGGAAACGTCGCCGGTTGGCGCGGCATAGGTGGCCGGATGGACGATTGGGGCCTGCGGCTTGACCCACTTTCCGATGGCCAGCCCGTCGCGCACAGCGTCAACGCCACGCGATTGCAAAACGTCGTTCCAGTCAGTGCCAGACGCGCCGTCAGGGATGGCGCTGCGCCAAGTCAGCCCCGCCGCCGTCGCAGCCACACAGGCTTTGGCGAAGATTTTCGTCACCGGTGACCCGGCCAAAGCCGCGTCAGACGCGAGCACGATCGGCCCGGCGTCTACCTGCCCAATCCGGTTGGCGGTGATCGGGCCAGCGCAGATCATCACGGGGGCGCCCGTCGCCAGCCAAATCGAAAGCCCGGTTTCAGGGCCCTCGCAGATGTGCAAATCGCCATCGCCCCGCAATACGCACTTGCCCTTGCCAATCGGCCCGAGGCTTTTCTTCGTGAGTTTTTGCCCCTGTGCGTCCAAGACGATGCGTTGAATTGCGATTACGCCGCCCGCGTCGTTGCCGAATGCGAACACCAGCGCGCCGGCTGAATACCGCATGACGCCGGATGGCCACCGATCAATGCCGCGGCTTCGCAGATACGTCTCGGCGGGCGTGCCTTCGATCGGGACGCCCTCGGCCCATATCCTGGCCACATGGGCGGCCTTTGTTTTTTCAGTTTTGGTCTCATCAGCCTTTGGGCTTGTGAGCCGCTGCGCCCGGTATCGATTCAGCGAGATAGTCCCGTCGCTGAATCCGTTCTCCGCGAGGAACCGCTTGACTGGCCCAGCCCCGCGATGGACGACCAGCCAAGCGACCCCCCCGCCTGCGCCCGCCTCGTGGTCATAAAATTGGCCTGTCGCCAGATTGAGAGCTGTTGACCCTTTGGTTCCCCATCGTCGCGTGCGCTTGTCGCTCAGCGACGTGTTTGGTTCGCCAAGAAGGATGCTTGCCGCATCAGGCGCAATCGCCGCCCAGTCGATTTGATTGAGATCGGTCATTGGGTGCGCCCCCACCAGGCCAACGAGTGAGGGGCGGCATTATCCGCGCCGAAGGTCTTAACCATCGGATAATAAGAGCTAATTTCTGTGCCTGCGTTCCGTTGATCGGTAAAAGAGTTCACAGCCAAAGCATTGCAAACTTTACCATGGGACGCAGCGCCCGCGCGTTTTTCCATTCCCAAGGGGGGGGGCAGCCCTAACCGGCTGGCCCCCTATCCTATGCGGGGATGTTGCTTCACCCAGCCGCGCAGGCAGAAGCCCGCGTCAGCCCGAGGGATGCGGCAATGATCGGCAGCTGCGCCGGATCATAGACCCAGCGGCCGTTAGCGCCGAGCACGACGCCAGGCAGGCGCGCGGACACAGCCAGGGCATAGATCGCGCGATAGGTCGGCACGTCCATAAAGCCGTTTTCAGTCAACTCGCCTGGGAGTTTGGTAAGACCTTGATGCACGGGGCACCTCCATTTTTATGAAGGCTGACCGTTTTGCATCCAGCGAATCCTGCCCAAAATAAAAAAAACTGTCATTGGCAATGGCCGACGAGAGCCTTATAATCCGGGGTGGAGACGGTCGCAGGAATTGCAAACGGTGTCAGCCGTTCGTGAGAGCTCAAACGACACATGGCCTCGGACGTTGTCGCGTCCGGGGCCTTTTCTTGCCCAACCATGTGTCGAAAAGTAACCATGCCCAACTCTAACATTTTCCAGGGGGGCACCGCAACGGCCCGAGGGGTGTGAAAATGTGACCACGCCGCGCCGTTGCTCGCCTACTGTGCAAAATACAGACGCCGCGTTTCCCCTCAGTTCGTCAGCTTCGAAATGGTCGCCAGGGCGATCGACACGCCTTGAGCTTTCATCGCGGTTTGGATCGCCCGAACACTAGCGCCATCGGCGCGCATAACCTTCATGCGGGCGATGGCGTCTTGCTCGGCTGCGTGCTCAGCCAAGAAGCGCGCAGGGCGTCAAACACTGGGGCGCTCGATGCCTGCTGACCAGCGCAGGGAATAGATCGGGACGGTTCATACCGCTTGGGCCTCGATCTCTTTTTCCCGCGCCATAAGGTTGCGCACAGTCGCCGCATACCACAGCCCGCCCCGAGCGGTCTTGGCCCCCCGCGCGTTCAGCTCATTAGCGATCTGCCGCAGAGACGCGCCCCCCGCCGCAATCTGGCGAATGACGGGCAGGACGTTGGCCGCGTGATGATCTGCTATTCGGGCATTCCGGGACGCGCCCTTGCGCGATGCCTGCCGCTGCTCATCAGCCCGTGCAGGCATAGACCATCCGAGCGCCACGCCGCGGGCCTTGGCCGCAGCTAGGGCCGCTCGGGTGCGGTCCGATATGGCTTGCGCTTCATGTTCCGCCACCGCGGCCATGACGTGCAACAGGAAGCGGTTCGCCTCTGGCATATCCGCCGCCGCGATCTCACCCCCCGCCTCAAGCAGATTGGCAATGAAGGCGACGTTACGGGCCAAGCGATCCAGTTTGGCGATCAACAGCACCGCGCCGATCCGCTTGGCTTCTGCCATGGCGCGGGCGAGCTGAGGGCGGTCATTTTTCTTGCCGCTTTCGATCTCGACAAATTCCGCCGCGATCCACCCTTTCCCCGCAACATGATCCACCACCGCCGCGCGCTGCGCTTCAAGGCCGAGGCCACTCTTGCCCTGGCGATCCGTGCTGACCCGCAGATAAGTGATAAAGAGCATGGCTGACCCCTCCCGTATAACCACCCTACGTCCGTAGCGTGTTTATACACCTATGCGTGTTCACGTATTTACGCAAGCGCGCATGTGCAATCTTATGCGCTTGCGACTCCGCGGAACTGCGGTAACGTCCCACCATGAAAACGATAGTCATTGCAGCTCAGAAGGGCGGGGCGGGGAAAACCACCCTCGCCCGCAACCTTGCCGTTGCAGCCTCTCACGATGGCCGCGCCGTGCTTTGCCTCGATCTCGATCCGCAAGGTTCGCTCCGGGCATGGTGGGAAGGCCGCGAAGCAGATGCGCCCGCCATGCTCGACCGCGACCCTGCACCCGACGCCCTCAGGGCCACGTTGAACGCTGCCAAGGCGCAATTCGATCTGTGCATCATCGACACCCCCCCTGCCGCGCCTGGATGGCTCACAGAGGCGCTGGGGGCCGCTGACTTGGTGCTGATCCCCGTTCGCCCGTCCCCCGACGATCTGCGCGCGGTGGGCGCCACGGTCGCCGCCGTGAACAGGGCGCGCGTTCCGTTCGCCTTCGCTCTGTCTCAGGCCCCCCGGGCGCGGATCACCGAGGAAGCCGCCCGCGTCTTGGCGCAACATGGCCGGGTCGCGCCGGTCAACATCGCGCAGCGTGTCAGCTATGCCGAGACAGGAGCCACAGGCCAGGGCGTAACCGAAACCACCGATGGCAAGGCGGGGGCAGAGATTGCAGCCGTTTGGGACTACGTGAGGGGATTGCTGGATGACTAAGAGACCCGTGACCCTCGATGGGCTGCTGAACACGCAAAGCCGCCCCACCGATACCGGGATACCGCAGCGTGGGGCTGCGCAGCCGAACACCGAACCGAAATCAGCACCGAAAAAGCGAGAGGGTGAAAAGCGGCTGACGCTGGCCCTTGATGGCGAAGCCTATCGCCGTTTGCGGATGCACGCCGCTGAGACCGACCAAACGCACCAAGCCATTCTTGAGATCGCACTTGCGGAATACCTTAAACGCGCAAATACATAAATGCGCAAAAATTTCTATGGCAAAAAATCTTGCCGCAATTTTTGCGGTTGCGTATCTGCCAGTGATTGCCACTTCGTTTGACGCACCATCAATCGCTTCATTGTGTCCGCCATCCAAAGCGGGCACTACAATCAATCTCGATGTCCGACAGAGCAGTGAGCCTGAGTGCTTACGATCGAGGTGGATTTGACGCGATCATGCGTATAATAGCGGCTGCGGAAAATATTTCCACAGCCACCCGTCCAGTGGATATGACAGCCAATTATTAGCAATAAAATATCTGATATTAAAATGCAGAAAATTCTATAAATAAGATAACATAAAAAAGGACAATATATTGCTTTTTTCACAGTTACAGTTCTGGATGTTTTTCACTGGTGTTTTTGGGATTTATCTGGCAATAGGCCATAAATCCCAAAATCGGATGCTGCTGTTCTCCAGCTACGTGTTTTATGGGGCCTGGGATTGGAGATTCCTTGGCCTGATACTGGTGAGCACTGCGATCGATTACGTTGTAGCGCTGCGTATGGACGCGAGCACTGACTCAAGATTGCGGCGCATGCTGCTGAATTTTTCACTGGTGGCCAATTTGGGCATGCTGGCGATCTTCAAGTATCTGGGCTTCTTCGTCGAGAGCTTCACTATCTTGTCAACCAAGCTCGGGCTGACGGCGCATCCTGAAACGCTGGCGATCATCTTGCCAGTCGGAATCTCGTTTTTCACCTTTCAGACGCTCAGCTACACGATTGACGTATATCGGCGGAAGCTGGCGCCAGAGCGCGATTTCTTCGATTTCGCGCTGTTCGTTGCGTTCTTCCCCCAGCTGGTCGCCGGGCCGATCGAGCGTGCTAGCAACCTGCTGCCCGAAATCTCGCAGCCCCGGCGCGTCACCCTCGATGCGGTGGGGCGCGGAGCGGCGCTGTGCCTGATCGGGCTGGTCAAGAAGATCGTGATCGCCGACGGCATAGCTGGCTCGGTCAACGCGGTCTATGGCGCGCCCGATCCTTCAGGCGCCGAAATCGCAGTAGCGACCTGGCTGTTCGCGATTCAGATCTATTGCGATTTCTCTGGCTACACCGACATCGCGCGCGGCGTGGCCAAAATGCTGGGCTTTGGACTGATGCGCAACTTCGCTCAGCCCTATTTTGCCACCGATCCGCAGGACTTCTGGCGGCGCTGGCATGTCAGCCTGTCCACATGGCTGCGCGATTATCTCTACATCTCATTGGGAGGCAATCGTGGCGGGCGCTTCGCCACCTATCGCAACCTGATGGTGACGATGACGCTGGGCGGGCTGTGGCACGGGGCGGCGTGGAACTTCATGCTGTGGGGCGTCTACCAAGGTGTGCTTTTGTGCGGGCATCGGGCGCTGAGTGGGGTGCGCGGGCGCGGCGCCCCGAGGGTCGCGGCGGGAACCGCGCCGCCCACGGGGCCGCGCCGGACGCTGGCGTTCGCATGGCGCGTGGTGCTGGCACTGATGTTCTTCCAGCTGGTTTGCTATGGCTGGCTGCTGTTTCGGGCGAATTCGCTGGCGCAGGTGATCGATTTCACCGTCGCGCTGAGCGCGATCACGCCGGGGCAGTTCGCCGATCTGAACGTGCCACGCCCACCAACCGCCGCGCTTTTGGGCATCGCCACGCTACTGCTGTGGGATGCGGGGACGGAGCTGGGCGGGCCCCGCTTCTACCGCAGCTGGCCGATGCCTGCGCGCGCTGCTCTCTATGCCGGGCTGATCTATCTTCTGGCTTTCGGGGCGACCACCGCACCGACCGCTTTCATCTATTTCCAGTTCTGACGCGGAGGGACAAACGATGACCGGCGACTGGCGGGCTCAGCTTCGGCTCATCAGCCTCACGATTCTGGGGCTGATCGCACTGGATGCGATCGTGGCGGTGGGACTGGCCACGGTCGCGCCAGAATCGCTGCGTACTTATTTCGAGTATGGGCGCAGCGTGCCTGGCAAGCTCGAGCGCTGGGTCGAGACGCCAGTCGCGCGGGGGAACCTGTTCGACGTGGCATGGATCCCGGACGTGATCGCCGATAGCGACCGGCTGTTCGCTGAGGGAGCCCCTGACCGACCGATGGTGCGTGGCTATGGCATGTCCTTTATCAACCAGCTGCTGCATGCAGCGGCAGAGGCCGATCCCACGCTGCATCTCGATTTGCATTCAGGCCCTTCGGCGCCGCCCAACTATACTTATGCCCTATTTGTCAACGACGCAGCTAATCGGCGATCCGGTGACGTGGCGGTTTTGGGGGTGCTGTCCTCATCAGTCGCGGCGATGGCAGCGCTAAGCAATCAGACATGGAATTTTGAGAGCCCGGCCCCCTTCACCTATCCAATCTGGCGGCCTGAGGGTACCTCGGGGTTATCGCGGATCGATCCTGTGGTAAAATCAGATCAAGACGCCCGAGCCGTCGCCAGCGGCGCGCCGATCGCCAAGGCCTGGGCCGCTCAGCTGGCTGCGCAGGACCTGATGTATTCACCCACCGCCTATGATGCGACATGGCTAGACGTCTCGCCCTTCGCCCGACTGGTGCGCCGCTCGCTTGCGACCTCAGCCATCCGGGCGGACACGCAGGCGGTGACTTCGGGGGAGGCTAATTATCCTTGGGCTGAAACGTTGATCCGCATGTCCCGCCTTTTTGCTGCCCAAGCTAGGGCAGAGGGGCTGATCCCGGTGGTGGTTTTGGTCCAAGGCCGCGATCTGGGGGATCCAGATCTACGTGCGGCGCTGGCCCCTGCGCTTTCGGGCGACGGCATCCCAACCCTAATCACAGCCGATTTGGTGAGTCCGAGGAGCGTTGGGAATTTTCTACCTGACAGTCATTACAACCAAGAGGCCAATGCCGTTTTTGGTCAGGCGATGGCCGATCTTATCGCCACGCAGCGCGTTTCTGCACGGCGCTAGTGCTGAGCAGCAATAGGACGCTTTGGTCAAGGTTGATGAGGCTTATCCAAAGGCTAAAAAACATTCACAACCTGAACATTCCGTAGCAGCCAGCCGTCTGAAAATCAGACGCTTCTGTGCGCTAGACCGTTCATTCATCGTTATCAATAGGCAACTGCGAATGCAGCTCCGGCGGAGTTGGGGTCTGATACCGGAGAGTGCAGGATCGTACGTTAAGCGCCCTAGCTCACTGTTTTGGCCACCTGTATTCACCCGTGAGAAGGATATGTGCCCATCCGAGGGGTGAGGTGTGCGCCAGTAGATCTGGTGAGCAGTCCAACCTGTCGCGTTTTCGAGTGGTTACAGCCTGCCCAAGGTGCTTTGTATTCCAGTAGATGACGATGGCGGCGAGCAGGTTGAGGCCCGCCATGCGGAAATGCTGACCCTCAGTGGTGCGGTCGCGGATTTCACCTTGGCGACCGATACGCAGGGCGTTTTTCAACGCATGGTGGGCCTCGCCTTTGTTCAGACCGATCTGGGCGCGGCGCTGCATGTCGGCGTCGAGCAGCCAGTTGATGATGAACATCGTCCGTTCAACCCGTCCGATTTCTTTGAGGGCTTCGGCCAACTCGTGCTGGCGGGGATAGGCTGCAAATTTGCGCAGAAGTTGGCTGGGAGGCATAACACCTGCGACCATGGTGGCAGCGCTGCGCAGAATGTCCGGCCAGTTGGTGGCAATGATGTTTTGCCTGACCTTGCCACCAATCAGGCCCTTGAGTTCTTTCGGGACATCGCCCGGATCGAAGACATAGAGCCGCTTGGAGGGCAGGTCGCGGATGCGCGGGATGAACTGGAAGCCCAGAAGGGCTGTGACGGCAAAGACATGGTCGGTAAAGCCGCCGGTATCGGTGTATTGCTCACGGATATTCCTGCCAGCCTCATTCATGAGCAGGCCATCGAGGATGTAAGGGGCCTCGCTCACGGTCGCGGGGATGGTTCGGGTGGCAAAGGGGCCGAACTGATCGGAGACATGGGTATAGGCTTTCAGCCCCGGTTCATTGCCGTATTTGGCGTTGATAAGGTTCATCGCCTCGCCCTGACGTGTGGTGGAAAAGAACTGCCCGTCGCTGGAGGCGGTCGTGCCGCCACCCCAGAAGCGGGCCATGGGCAGGGCGGATTGGGCCTTGATCACCATGGCCAAGGCGCGGTTCAGCGCGTCGCCTTCAACATGCCAGCGTGAGATGCGCGAAAGCTGGAAGTAATCATGGGTGCTGGTGGCCTCGGCCATCTTGCTGAGGCCGAGGTTCAGGCCTTCCGCCAGCAGAACAGTCAGCAAGCCAATCCTGTCAGTGCAGGGTGCTCCAGTGCGGATATGGGTGAAAGCCTCCGTGAAACCCGTGGCATCGTCCACCTCCAGAAGCAGATCGGTGATCCGCACATCGGGCAGCCTTTTGTATAAATCCAGAACAAGTTCATCGGCTTCAGCGGGCACTGCGGCGGTGAGCCTGTCGATCTTCAACACGCCGTCCTCGATAGAGCCACCCGGAATGGCCCCGGCACGGGCCGCAGCGGCGAGGCGCTTCAACCCCTCAGCCATGCGGGCCTTGCGATCTTCCAGCCAATCTGGCTTCATTGGTTCATGGGTTCCAAATTCCCCGTTAAGCGGCAGTGGCGGGCGGGAGGCGATCCAAGCGGAGTGGGCGCAGGTTTTCGAGGGAGTCCGGGTTCTTGGCGCTCCATCGATAGTCACCTGTGAGATTGATGTGATCCCAGGCCAGCGGCCAGATGTGCCGGAGCGTTTCGTCGGGGACGTCCTGCCCGGACATGCGCAGCGTCTGCGCTGCGCGGCCAAGATAGACAGTGTTCCACGCGATGATGGCGGCGACGACCAGATTGGCGCCGGCGGCGCGATGCTGATGGTTCTCGTAAGACCGATCCCGGATCTGACCGAGCCGGTTGAAGAAGACGGCGCGGGCGAGATTGTTGCGCGCCTCGCCCTTATTGAGGCTCATCTGCACGCGGTGGCGCAAGTCGGGCTGGAGCATCCATTCGAGCATGAAGGGGTGGATTCCGGTAGGGGGCAGGATCGTATCATAAGGCGGTAACGGGTTGTTTTTTCCACCTGTACTCGCCTGTGAGAAGGATATGTGCCCATCCAAGGGGCGAGATGTGCGCCAGAAGCTCCTG
>Ga0335398_10009062_pt1 | contig 11610 bp, 12 predicted proteins | sample BON03_FD_205742 | JGI IMG/M metagenome (GOLD analysis project Ga0335398, IMG submission 205742) | Freshwater microbial communities from Lake Bonney liftoff mats and glacier meltwater in Antarctica - BON-03 (spades assembly) (version 2) | ecosystem: Environmental > Aquatic > Freshwater > Ice >...
AATTAAAATGTAATAATCTTGTGACTCGAAAAAAGCACCAAATTGTAATCTAATTTAGAGATACATGAGCAGACGGCAACCAAAAATGAGAGAAAGAGAAACCAGACAAAAACGAGCAGAGAAGTACAGACAGCAATAGTTACAGACACAGACACAGACACAGAGGCAGAGACTGCAACAGAGACAGACACACATACAAATATACACGTGTACAGACACATGCACAGACACAGACAGACACAGTCCCAGACACATACACAGATAGACTCAGAGATAGAAAGAGAGATAGAGAGAAAGAGACGGACACAGACACAGAAAAAGACACGCTCACACACACACACACATACACTAGAAACCGACATAGACACAGACACAGCCGCAGACACAGGCACAATGAAATACAGTTTCCACCTGACCTTTTAGACTATTGCATATGAATTAATAAAAGCAACATCAATCAGTCGTAGACAGCTACGTTCAGCCACACACAGCCAAACTCATGAGGGACAGACTCGCTAGCATATCATTGGCACTGTTATTGGACCTCACAACAAGGTTAGAAGTGACAAAGTGCCAACAACCAAGATTGTGCGCCAAATGATGATATGCTTCATTTTCTGGCATCATTTCTGTGCCCGCTTTTCCCCCTCTCCTCCTGCCGAAATGTGGGGCAAAATGTCATCTGAGTCTGTCAGGCCCCATCATAGCTGGAACAAGTGTTGATGTTGATCAACAATTGCCCCCTGTTGATGTTGATTGGTAGAAAGCATGACAAGGTCTCTGATTAATGGGGACGTGCTCGAAACATCAAAATAATGAGCTGCCTGCACAAGCCACCTCTCTCGCTCTTTGGCGAACCCTGCCTGCAGACTTTGCAAAAGGTCCAGGGAAGCCAAGAGACTTTGTCAGGCCATGCGTGTGGCCTGCGGATTCTGTTCATCTATAGCCTTATATTCAATCTTTGCTGGAGGGCATGCCACATTGACGATTTTGTTTTTTTTTGGTTTATTGCCGCCACACTGCTAGCCCTCCGATCACATCAGGAAAAACATGAATGGCGTGTGGTAATAAGGCAGTGCGGAGACGCCTGACCGAATCGAACGGCACTCCCGCAATGGACCTTGGACTCGGAACCGATCGTGTTTGTCGGTATTGTGGTATGTGCGTGTAGTTGACACGCACTCGGTTTTTAAACGCTATTTTTCACATCTTTCGTGACACAAAAGGAATACTGCATGACTATTTCACGTAAAAGCAGTCCACGAAAGAATCGATGATTGATTTTGAGAGCTCCAAGGCTAACAATCTTCAAGTGACTCAGATATGAATCGTAATTCGAGACATGCGTGGCAGTTAACCACTACTACTAAGATGCAGTACAGCCAGAAAGTTCAAGACCATTTCACTTGTTTTAATTTTTTTAATTTAATAGTGTTTATTAAGGAGTAACCTCAGCAAGAGGAGTATAAAACATTAAAATCGAAAGACACCCAGTTCGCAGCTGTTAGGCTCCCCAAATGTCTTTTAATCAACATCAAGCTTGCATGTGAAAGTGTGCGTTTGATTTGTTATTTCAAGTGGATGAATTAACCGAGTCTCCGAGAGAGACCAGTGCTGGGAACTGCCAATGCGATAATAGTCCATGTCCAAGTACGTAGCTATTGAGCTACCATGAATTGAGAAGCTGTTGCTAATGAGAAACGCATCATGCAAGATGCTGCGGCAGGATAAATGAATTTCAAATAGCTCCAACTACACTGAAGGCCAGTCGGCTGATCAGTACTCTTTCCGAGTCAGTGGTAGTGTTGATGACTCTGAGCGCTACTGTCAGCGCGCATTCCAGAAATGCTATTGTCCTAATTTTTTTGCTAAATAAAAGAAAATATTCTCCCTCCCTACAGATGATCAGATTCAACAATGCATTTCTTTGCAGCGTCGTTGCTCTAGTGAGCATCAATGGCGTTGTTGGTAAATGAGCTCAGTACTTTTTTGACGTTCTGTCCATGTCGAACAGTCCTTGTGACACATTTCTCTCCTCCTCCCTTCTCCCTCCCCCCCAAATTGGGGTTGTCCTTGCTTACCACCAGGGTCAGCCAAAACATAAATATTTTTAAAAACAAGTGCAGGTTAACAAGCAATATAAACTGCAGAAGTAATATCTCTCTTTCTCAATTTATGGTGGTACGACAGATTTTTTGCACACCCACAGGCGCGCACTGTCAGGAGAGGCAATACAATGTGCTGCTCGCAAACAAATGATCGAGCCTGTTTTTTTGTGCAAATTGCCCTCGGTACTATTATTTGAACACAGTCTTTGTCTGTTTATTTCTAAGGCTTCCTGCCGAAAGTACTCGAAAATTGCGAGTTTTCCAAAACATGCCTTTTTAATCGAGGTTATCGCGCAATGGGTGATGCATGAAGTGAATCAGCTCAGCCCTAGGCCTCTTGATGCTACCCCTCAAAAGAAGAAAATCCCCCTCCCTCTTTCTGATCGCAACAAGACGATTGAACCTACATTCCTAAATTCAATACAGCATAACAATAGTCGCCCACAAATACTGAAAAGAGTAAACATCTTAGCCAAAATATTCTGAACTTACTGGCTAGTGTAACGACCTACAATCACACCTTTAACTACATGTACACGCGCACACACGCGTGCACACGCGCACACACACACACACACACACACACACGCGCACACACACTCACGCGCACACGCACACAACAACTCGTCTGAGGTCAATCAGTATCAATAATTGTTCGAATTATCTATAGATTCTCAGGTTGCACAATTTTATTACAATAGAAACCTGATAGGATGTGCCACTAAATATCATAAGAGTGTGAGGAATGGGATCGCTATGGATCGCCGCAACGGGAGACTCAAACAGCGAGCCAATGTTGGTGAGCACGAGACCCATGTGCAAGCACAGAGTTCGGAAATTCAAGGATGGGTCTGTGGCACCCTGCCCTCCGGCCGGTCCCATGCCAATTTTGCTGAGCGCAAACAGGAATTTGGAAAATCCTAGGCCGGGGATTGAATCCTTCGCATGGGATAACAGGCCAAGATCCCCACTCGGGATTCGAAATGCGCTGTTACAAAAGAATGTACACAACACTGCAATTTTCAAATAATCTTGTGTACAAGTGTATTGTTTGTTTTATTCCTCTTTATCCTACTTGGAATTGATTGTGGGTTAGCATTTTTGGATTCATTTGTACTTTATCCCGTACGGACAGGGGCTACAAAAATCGTATCTTGGCAATTTATAAGTTTCGTGAGCGAAAGATGATTGATTGATGGGCTTGGTGATATATCTTATTGCATTTGGAGAGTTGTTTCTTCATTCTCAAGTCTGAATCGATGATCTAGTTCTCTAGGTCTCTTTTACCACATTCCCTTGAAAGAGACAAAGGAGATTGAAATTGGAGATTGAAATTAAATGACGCTTCAAATGCAATAGGCTGTACAAAAAGACCATAACTCGGGGTTCAAATTATTTCACTCAGCTGTTCTCAAAAATCGACTGGTACAAATTTGTTCTTCACTTTATTCCTCGCTATTGGGTCCTGTATCGACTTCGTATTCTCCGAGGTCAGAGAAAAGGTGTAAACAATCGGAGGAGACGCAGAACATTCCAATGTACATGCCGAAATTAGCTTTTACGTTCATCGACTCCTTGTTCCATTCGCCCCGGTCTTGTGGAAAGAAAGCAAAACAGAAAGACACATGTGTTGAAATGTGTTTCCTCAACACGATTGTAAAAAACCCCCCGGAGGTTTCTTTGTTGGGTTTTTTCCAAACCAAACCCGAATCAAAAGGACCCTACCTGAAAGACAACCCCAATTTTTCCAAAAAATTGGGGTTGTTTTTCAAGGAGGGTCCTCTTTCTCCGGATTTTTGGTTTGGCAAACACCCAACAAAGAAGCCCCCCTGACACCCCCCTGGGTCCCCCTTGGGGGGACAGATTCTTACATTCTTGCCCTAGTAATCACACTGTCAGTAGGGCAAGAATAAAAACTTGACGTCGGTCGCAAGACTGTTTTACGAGGCAGAAGATCGAATGGTTTTTCCCCAGCAAGTTTCCTTTAAGGAAATTTTACAGGCAGCTTTTCTTGTACTGTGGAGTGGATTGGGCGTACAGCAGCGAGGCGCCGAAGCTGCCGCGCGCCATCAGGGTAGGTTTATCCTTTCGGATAAACTCCCGGATAAACTCCCCGATTTCCTTTTACAATCCCCCACTTCAATCTTTAGTCAACCAATATTTCTCTCAAATATTAGAACTGCTATTTTCGAAAATGAATCCTGAAAAGCTAAGCCTACACTTAAATCTCGGGAGTTCCCTTCGTTTCTTTGAGCTCTTCCATTCAGTTGTACCACCTGTCCTTTTCCAAATCCCTTTTCTCATATTTTTTTTTGGGTTTCTCATTGTCATTCTACAGTTGAAAAACTCTTTTGACTTAAATGTTTTCTTCAAAGACTGTCATATTGGAGAGGGTAAACACGAGGTTTTTTCATAAGGAAAGCCCCTAAACCTGGCCAAGTGCCAGCTTTGGAAGGATGGTACAGGCACATGGTACAGGCAGAGTGCCTGTACCATGTGGTATAGGCACATGGTACAGGCACGCTGCCTGTACCAAACCTGTTTTACTGGGACATGCAAAGATCAAAAGAGACCTGTCCCCTGTCCCAGGAACAGGTCATATACCCACGATGCAGGCCTGACCCTGTTCCAGAGACAGTCTATATACCCACGATGGAGCCTGTCCTAGATTGGAATAGGTGGTACAGCCACTGAAATGATGATGATTGCTTTTATTATCATTCTTGGAGAAATAACGTAGTAATTGTATTTGGAACTCTCTCGTCCTTTCTTACCTAGCTTCACATTGTGCTTGGCATTGTTTGCGTTGTTTGTCCTTTTGCAGGTGATGAAAAAACTGGAAAACACACATGTTGATCTAGCGTTATTAGTATGAGGTCCTACCCTCCTCAGTACCTACGCTCCTGTATCCTCCTAAAACCATCCCCCTCCCTCTTTCTTTTTTTCTCCCACCCCCCCTTTTCTCTCATTCTCGTCTCTTTTCTTTTTCCCTCTTTTTCTTTTCGTCTTTTTTTTTATTCTTTCTTTCTCCCTTGACCCCCCCTGTTTTTTTGTCCTTTCTTTTTTTCCTCCCTACTTTTCTACTTTTTGTGTGTATGTGTGTGTGCGTGTGTGTGTGTATCTTCGTATGCATGTGCGTGCGTATCTGGCAATTTCATGTGCGTCGACCAATGCTAACATCAAGCACATAAAATCAAATATTTGATATGTGTTTGACAAGAAACTAAAGAAAGTGAAATAAATATGAAATATATAAGAATTCATGTGTATGAGTACACAGAAAGGATGTTCGCTAGCAACCTTCCTTATCGAGACAGAAAGCCGAAATACATAAGCAAATTCTCAACAAAACTTGGCGGTGATGGCAAGCGATGGCCCCTCACCCCATTTCCCTCCCTTGCGCCTTGGCCTTCCCGCCCACCAGCCATCGAGACGCCTCCACGCCCAGTCCCTGCTGGGCCCCTCATTTCATGACCCAAGAATGCATTCTCTTCTCTAATTCCACCCCGAGCGAGCTACGTCTCTCCTCCACCGCGATGATGGGCGACGACATGCTGTCGGCTCTCACTCCGCCCTTGCACTGCCCCTCTATCTTGCAGCCTGCAACACCTCCTCAAATTTTGGCTTTTGTGTCTTTGACTATCTCTGCTCCAATTTGTCTCAATCGTTTCACTTTTGCTGAATCACAGAAACCTGATATTTGAAGCTGTGTGTGTGTTTTTACCTTTTCCTCTTCTGCCTTTGCTTCTCTGACAAAAATAAAGTTAAGCTTTGAGTCCCTGATTACAATTTGGTCGTTATCCCCACAGCGGTTCCATGATGGCTTTTACCTTAGTATAGTTTCTTGGCAGTATCAGAAATATTGAACCATTCTGATACTTGTGCTGTGCCTTCTGCGTGTAATGCCGTTGGTTTGCTCATCTTATTCAAGCTTTGCCCCATCTCCACCCTTCTTCAGCAGCTGATGACAAAAGGGTTGTGAGATATTTACAAATGCATTTGTTCTTCAATGTTCTCCATCGACATCATCGCGTCAGCCCCAGACGAGGTTATAGGGGTTGCCCGGCCGAGATGTAGGTTGCGCACATCCAGGATTTGCCTCAAATCTTGCGTGCATCCATTGCCCAAAAGTCCGTTGCGTGCATCCGTCAAAATATCCTTTCTGGTTGCGCGCATTGGTGCCCAAAAAGATACTTGCGTGCATCCGCTTCAGAAATGACACTTGCATGCATCCGTTCTCAGAGTCACTAAAAACAAACATTTGGATCCGAACATCCGAAACTTTTGTTTTTACTACCGGGTTTTTGCATCTCGAGATTTTCCCCTTCGTTTCCTGATCTTAAACGAATTCTATATATGCACTTAGATCATTTGAATTACTCCGCATTATGTACCAAACAAGGGAAATTTCCTTTGTCTTGAAATTTCCTTCGTTTTGTTCACCTCAAAAAACAGTCTGGCGACTGGCGGTAAAGTTGGCCTGATCAGGTGAACGCCATTTACCAAACTTTGAATCTCTTTTTTGCACGTCGCCTTTGAAAGAAAGAAAGAAAGAAACCAACCAACCATTCAAAAAGGCCCGAGCTACATAACAAGGAAGTGTGCGGTCCTCTCAAGAATGGAAAAATCGCACTCTGGTTGGGCACCCACAGAATAGAAAAGCAAATCTGTGGTACTTAATTTTGCAGTCAACTATCGATTGCCTAGGGAGCCATCACTACAACTCTTGGTCATCCGCAATCAATCTTCTGTCTTGTTGGTTGCGGCCTTGTAAGCTGCGACGATAGCTTGGTTGCGGAATTCCTTGATATAAATCACGGCCATCAAGTAGTCGGTGCCGCAACAGTTATGGCTATAGGGTTCCATTATTCAACCCTTGTCTATGAGGGGATATACAGTCGACCGGAACCATTTCTGATGCAACCTGAACCCTTTCAATGTCGACGGTCAGGGCCATCCTCTGTTGTAAAAATGCGGTAGTAAAAACTAAAGGTCAGATCCGAACTTTCGGTAGTAAAAATCAGATTTTAGATCCAGACTTTGTTTGTCGGCTTTTAATGACTTGAGCGGATGCACGCAAGAGTCATTTCTGAAACGGATGCACGCAAGGGTATTTTTTGTGCACTGATGCGCGCAACCAGAAAGACCATTTTGACGGATGCACGCAATGGACTTTTGGGCTACGGATGCGCGCAAGGTATGGAGCAAATCCCGGATGCGCGAAACCTACATCCCGGATGCACGCAACCTCTTTAATCTCCAGACGACCCAATTATTTGCTGATAGTAGAATCGCATCACTGTGTCATGTGCTTCTCATATGCGTTGCATATGAGCCGCCAGAATCGTGTCCTTCTTTCCTGCTTGTACACTGAGCCTTTCGAGATTGTTATAGAAATCGTGTTCATCTACTGCATCACGCCCTTCTACCACAAAATTGATCTGTTCAAACGTCCATTCCGGGGCAGCTGCTCTAAGCGCCTCGATGATGCTTTTGTGTTGCTCATTATCCTCATCGTCCTTTACCCCCAGAAATCCTCATTTGTGTCAGATGACAGAAAACTCTAGGATGTATAGTGTTTTTAACTCTAGGATGTATAGTGTTCGATGATTCTGATTGATTCATCTTGCTTTTATTACTTCGTAAGTGTGAAGTAGTCTAGTAGCTTTACTGGAAGCTTTATGTGCTCGATGTTAATCACTATGCCATTCGGCCTCCGATTCCAGGAACGATTTTTGTAAAACATTGTCGGTTCGAAATCGTGGTGTTCCCTTTCGTGCTCTTTCACAGAGATTGTTTTTCAAATTTCTACTGCTTTTTCCGTCAACGATTCTCGTCTGCATATCTGCTCAAACTCTTCCTCTTGCCACAACATGTTCATACTACTCTCTTTATCAGGTATGACAAACCTGAGCTTACTCTCTGGTGTTTGTGCAGCTTGCATGCTGGCATACAGATGTCTCCAGATGAAGTGGTGGGCAGCCGTGATGGTTGTCGCCATTCCATTGCAGAAGGCACTGTTGATGCGCCCACTGGCATACGTCTCTTACGGCAAATTTTCAGTGCTCAAACCGCGTTGTTCTGGTAATCTGCAGCAGCCTACATCTGATCGCCCTTTGGTTTTGTAGGCCATTTGGCTACCGGAATGGTCCCTGCAATTGCCATCATTTCTCGCCTTGTATGTCTCCAAGGGACGCGCGGGTCATTCAAATACTGTCCTAAGAACGCTCTGCTTTCATTTTGCCGCAACATGAAGTCTGCCGTCCACGTGCCATATGCAGGGTGATTGATATTTGCTTGCTCTGCCCTAGCTCGAACACATGATTTCAAGAATTTTCTGTCATGAATCCAAGTGTTCTGCTGCAAAACCTTGACCATTTTTAATCCACGCGACACATGCTTTCGTACGATCATATCGTTGCTTGTGTGTGCAGTCCTTTATGTCATTACCTTTACAGCATCTTTCGTATCGTCGCCTGGGTATGCTTATTTGTCTCTAAGCACCTGTAAGCCTTTCTTCATGTTTTTGCACCTCATTCTCTGCTGCCCCTCTTCGAATTGCATCTCTCACGCTATGATTAAATGTCAAATGTCGATCTTGATAAGTTATTTTCCCTGCCTCACGGCACGGTTGTTTCCACGTGAAGACCCCTCAATTCATCCGTTGGCACCACTCTTTGCCTACCTTGTGATCTGAAATAGCCTTATCCGCAAGAATGTCGGCTCTCTCATTCGCCAGTTCTCCTCTATGCGCTTTTATGTTGCCACGTGACCAAGAAGGTTGCTGTCCCTGCTGCAATCCTCTTTCGTAGTATCTCGATAGCATCTGCTACAATATCCGCGTCAGGTGCCCCCACAAACATTGCCTTTCCACCTTCGTGACCACACATCCTGATGAGGATCGATAAGACATGAGATGCCATGTGTGCGGGCCTTTCGCACAATAGCCAGCAAATAGTCCAAATACTCTTCGTCATATTCACCCGGACCCTTGTGTTCAACAGCCTACCAAGATACGAGAAGACGCACAAACGTGATTCCCCACGCGCGTAGTCGTGAAAAATGCTCGTTGGCATCAGCCAACGCAAATGGCTGTCCAACAAACGAAATAGAGTCGGTTTTGTAAAAGTTGTCATTGACATGTGTGCCTTTGTCAACTGGAAATTTAGACGAGCCCGACAGGTTTACACCGCGCAATATTATCCGACTCAGCCCGCAGCTCGTGTCGCTTCAGTTGTGGCGGCGCTTGCAAAATCTCATCTGTATCGCGACTATACACACCATATCGTTGTGTTGAATACTTGGGCTGTAATTTCCGAAGGCATGTGTACAAAACCGGACTCGCCACAAATAATAATGCTGCCACATTTTGGAATCCTGCGACAGCGGCAATAGTTGCCGACACAGCAATCGTACCTGCGAAAACAACGTCAGTGCACGTCACGCAGACTTTTGCGGCTCAGAGACTCAGTGTACAGTTCATGCCCAACAGCAGGCGCTCTACATTGTATTTGAAGAGAAAATGCCTGAGTGTTTCAAAAATGCATGCAATAATCATGTTCACAAGCGTGAATAGCGTTCCTTTTACCAGACCCTTACCAAATTTATATGTAGATGCACATCAGCTCACACACCCCTTCACCTGAATACGACACTGAACAAGACACACGAAAACGTTGCGTCGCAGGCCTGCGATTGCGTTTTAATGATCAATAAGCCCAATTTATTCGGAACTAATGAATTTCTTACCTCCCCTCTCTATTTCCCTTCTTTTGCTGCTCACTCTCTCTCTCTCTCTCTCGCTCGTGTTACAATACATGGCAACATACATGGAGTTGAATATGTTGTGATGGCTTCACAGTGTGTATGTTAGCACGAAGTGTATCCGTACTGATATGCCGTGTTCTGGCGCTAGAGGCAGTCGTTTTCTTGTATATGCACTCTCAATTTGAAAAACATGGTTTGAAGTTCAAAACTTTCTCTGCGAATATGTCTAAAGTGCACAAACGCGTGTGATGCGAGGCAACGTCTGGCTTACGTATGCCGGAATGAATTTCAAAACAAGAGTGTGCATTCTTCCACCTCATTCGCCCAATAATGCGGTACATCTCATCTGTCTTGGATGAATTCATATGTGAGCAACGCATGATCATGAGCCACACGTAACGGATTGATAAAAGGTGACGTCATTCCTCCGTGCAATTCAGGGGGTACTGGCATTCTTGTAATTGTTCCGTGTAGCTGCGGTATCAACAACTGCTCCATACGCTCCTTGTGCAGTTCTTCCTGTATCTTTTTGTGTTGCTGCGACGCATTGCAACGTATGAAATATTCTGCACCCTTGCCCTCTTTGGCCAAACGCTTTCGGATCTTCCTCCGGCACCGGTCCAGCAGCTAATTTATAGTGATTCGATGGCCACGTCATGCGCGGAAGTATCGCGTCAGCACCATTTTCTGCCAAATACTCCTGGTGTGTAAATGCTGCACCACTTGCGTGCAGAGACAAGATGTCGAATCCAACACAATTGAGTGTCCATGCGGGTGATCCATCTCCACCTGTCCACCACATAAATACAGCAACGGCTCCTCTATCGGCGTGTCACGAAGAGCCAGAAAAAACGCTTCCAATTCAGGCCGATTTGAGCTGAGTGGGGAAAACAATGTACTATAGGCCGGCCAAAGGTTAGTTAATTAATTGATTAATTCATTCATTCATTCATTATTTAATTAATTGATTAATTCATTCATTAATTCATTCATTAATTGATTGATTCATTAAAAGAAGAAGATTCTGAGCTGTGATTTGTGAAAAATAAATTACTTACTATATAAATAGGACAGAGTACCCATTAGGACTGCGTCAAAAATTCTGGCCTGCGGCGCATTTTGTTTCATAAATCTTGCTTAAACCGGGATGCATTTGATTTAAAGTTTCTTGTTCTGTCTACCAATTCATTGGTGGTGAAAATGATTCCAACTCCAATACTGGGTGATCATAACGAAATAATTTGTATCAAATAGTAATTGAGAAAGTGTCAAATAACAAACTCTTTGTCGAATCAAACCTCTTGAGATACAAATCGCACAACACCATTTCAATTCCAAAACAGTTTATAAGAAACAACGTACAACAGGGGAAATGCCGCACCCAAAGCCTATAGATTTGGATATGACCAAGCACTCAGATTACTTTGTTTGAAAGGACACGTCAGAGCGCGTGGCTCGACGCTGTGACTACACCGTTGATAAGAAGCGAGTGAATTATTGTGTACTAAAACACCTCTTTTTTGAGGGAGTTTAGCAACCAAAAACATCGCCCAAAAACCCCGGAAATGCACTTTCCGACGCGCTACTAATGTCACGTTTTCAAAATTTCGCGGCTAACGCCGCAAAAAACAAGCGCGCTCTGCGCGGTTTGTTGAAACCGCACTTCGCGCGGTTTTAATTGATCAATTAATTCGAATTAATTCGGGGCCAAACATTCTGAGAAGTTGTTTTCTTC
>Ga0335398_10009065_pt1 | contig 11607 bp, 12 predicted proteins | sample BON03_FD_205742 | JGI IMG/M metagenome (GOLD analysis project Ga0335398, IMG submission 205742) | Freshwater microbial communities from Lake Bonney liftoff mats and glacier meltwater in Antarctica - BON-03 (spades assembly) (version 2) | ecosystem: Environmental > Aquatic > Freshwater > Ice >...
TTCCTCGAGAGGGTACATGTCTTGATCTTTGTCCAGGAAATGTTTAGATAAGTGTCATTTTGCTCCGTCTAGGCTTAGAGGGCCCAATGCCAGTTGGATCGTGGCTATCCCTTGCGTTGTGATGGCCGCGGCTTTGCCTGGGCCCTTGGACGTGTCCCAGAATTCCGATTCCTCAAAGATCCGTACCATCATCTGCTCCGAGGCTGTCTAGGGTGGGCTCTTGATGAAATAAGATGTTTTCGTTCATTAGGTCCTTGTCTCTCAAAATATCTGGGTCCCTTAACGCGTACGGTACTGAAAATCTCTCCCTGTCCGGTTTTATGCTTGTTTTGGGTCCCTATATCCCCGCTGGGTCCTCCTCTCCCCATTTTTGTAGGAGTGAATATATTTTTTCCCGGATCTCTTCAAATGGATTAGTGTAGTCTATTACCGAGCAGTCACGGGATCGTCTACTTTGTCCCAGTCCTGGCTGTCAGAGACGTATCTTCTCATGAATCTTTTTACAGCCGGGTGTATTGGTCTTCGGTATTTATCCAGAATCAGGGGGAAACTCAGTTCTGGTACTGTGAACAACAGCCATGCTGAAGTTATCCCTTGTTCCATCAGGTCGAGGGGGAGTGCTAGGCCAGTGTTCTTTATCTGGGGGGTGTCTCTATTGAAGGCAACCAGCATATTTGATATGCACCGTTTCATTGTGTCCAGACACAGTGCAACATCTTCAACCCTGTTTTCACAATCTAGGCCTTCTGATAGTTCTGACCGGAAGATCAATTCAGCTTCATTTGTCCTGGTTTGAATTGGGTGGGTTTCTTTGCCGCTCCGGTCTGGAGACAGTTGCATTTCAATTGTGATTGAGGAAATTTTTTTGTGGTCCATAGTCTGTTGCACGAGGTGCATTGTTTGCTGATCGCCAGTGAGTATGCTCGACACCACCAACCCTTCCCTGTCGTTGTGTGGTTAGGCCACCGTGACATGCCTTGCCTTAGTCTCAGCAGGTCCTGGTTGGTTTGTAAAGATTTTCAAGAGGTTGTGTAATGATGCTGTTCCTAGTCTTCAGAGTTCCTGGAGTCGACATCGAGTGGGTGTTTCCAGTTGACATTCAAATTCGAGCTGTTGACTCTTGATGCCCTGTGCCTTGCCATTGCCAGTGTCTGAATTCTCCGTTTCTTGACATTTGATATTCGTACTGCTCTGGTTTTATCGATGAGAGATTTCCTGATTTCTTCCAGGTTGATCCATTGTATTCCATCCGCTGCTCTGTTGGTCCATGTTGAGTGAGAGATTTTGGTTTCAAAAAGGTTCCGGAGCAGAATATCATGAACTATTTTTGGTATGTGGTTGGCCCACTCCCCCGCTACCCATCCCTTCTCTATTAGCTCTAGGATGTCTCTTCTGTGTTTCTCCTCTCTTTTCGATAGGGGGGGAGGTCTCGTGGCCATGACTTCGTTCCACCAAGCCCAGTACGGCTTTGTGATGCGTTGCCAAAAAGTTTAGTTTTCTTTGTCAATAGCTTGAGAAGAGAGGGGAATTCGGTCACCGCCGTTTCTTCCTCCCTTTGGATGACTGCGTCCATTCCATTTATACTTTCTAGGGTAATCTCGATTTCGACTAGCGAGGCCACTGTATCCTCCGTGTTTGCGTTTTCTCTCCATTTTTCCATGTCTTCGGAGGTCTTGGAGATGGCTTAGAATATTGTTTCTTTTACTTTGCGGTCCCCTAGAGGGGAGCCGTGCGTGTTCCATGTTTGTAACAGTTTGTCGCACGCTATTATGATTTTATGAGTTTGTCTATTTAGTGTTGGACACCTTCTTCTTCGATGTTCTTTACTTGGATGTAGTGATGATATAGTCTGTTCGTTTAAAGATATGCTTGTCTAGGAATTGCGTCGTTTTCATTCCTTATAGTTGTTCCATTCTAGGGAATCGTTGTAATTTAGCCTCTTTTAGTTCAGTGAGTGCAGGTGCGCTGGTGATTTTTGTAGTTTTTGAATCCAGTTAATTACTATTCCTTGGATTTTGCTATCTGCACCTTTTAGAGGGAGGCAGAAAAATTGTTCCCTGGTGGCTTTATGTATGCGTGGGATTGAGTCCAGTGTCCTATATCCGGCTTGTATTAGTTTTGGCCAAGTAGCTATGAAGGCTTGTTCCCCATATTTGAGGTCCGTGAGTTCGAGGTCTGGGATGTCATCGTCTCCTCGCGAAGTGGGGTTAGCTTCTTTGAGTTCCTTGAGTCAGGCTCGAAGTGGGTATACTGCTTGGGCCCACCCTCTCTGTTTTCTGTTCTCGTTTTGTCCCTCTCTTTCCGCGTTCTTCGTGAAATCGGGGTCTTCTCTGAGTTGAGAGAGTCGTACTAGAGTATGGAAGGTTCGTTGGATGGCCTCTCTGAGAGTCGGAAGTTCTGACGTTGTGTCCTGGCCTTCCGTGATTATTTGGAAGGATTCTCCTTCCTCCTCCAACATTGTGACCTTCTTCCCATTTGATCACACTTCCATGATGTGGGCCCAAGTCCAGTTTCCCCCTTTTTGTATGTTAAAAATGAGAGCCTGGCTGCGATCATGGCTTGCGCTGAGTCTTTATTCAGTGTGGCAGACGCTGTCCAGTCGGAGTGGAATGGGTTCCAGTTTGCTTTGATCCCTGGGATGCTGATCAAGTGGCATGTGAATACGAATATATTTTGGCTCGCATGGTCCCACGTCAGGAATTCCGCTGCATATTGCAGTTCCATGTTTAGGCATCCATGTTTGATCCAGGCATCCTGGTATGTAATTTTGGCCAATTGTCTGGTTCCATTGTCAAATTGGTAGCATCAGGTGAGGTGCCCCTAGACCGCAGGGCATAGGATGGCCAATGGTAGGTTGATTTGGAGACCTCCCATGGTTCGTGGGAAAGTGAGGAGTGCTGTGGACGTGTTGGGTGACATATGCCAGGCCTCTTCGTTGCATCTGACGAAAGCTGCGGTGAAATATTTAAATTCCTTTTCGGGCCATATGATTACCAGGTTCGAGAAAGCCAAGAGGGGGGCTAAGGTGCATTCTACTAATTTCAGGCTGTTCTGAATAGATACATCTCTGTTTTTTTGGAGGTAGCAAGCCATTTCGGTGATTCCATCCAATACATATCTTCTTTGTGCCTTGCTGACCAACCACATGTTGTATCGTATTCCCAGGAGCCTGAGTGGGGAGCGACCGTGCCGTGAACAACCTTGAGGTCTCAGAGTGCCTTTTATTCAATACCCTCTGGTTTCCATGTGTGTTGGCATTCAAGACATGGGTGTGTGTGTGTGCCAGGGTGTGTGTTGGGAAGTGGCAGTTTCCTTTCTTCTTGCTGCACATGGGGGACTGTCTTTTCATGGTTGCTGGGGCCGTGTTCCATTCGTCTTGTCCTGACCAGCTGGCATGCACCGAGTTTTCATTATCTAGTGCTTTGTCCATGGCACCCAGTGAATGGCTCGGATTTGTGGGTTGAGGATGCCCGGTCTGGCCTCTCTGTTCCTTTTTGCTGTTACTTTTTTTGCTCTGTAAGATCTTCTCTCCGACCCGGTACCATACATTGCGCCTGTGGCTAAAGATTAAAGAGTAGAGATGCGTAAGCCATTCCAGTCTTCAAACGCATGGACCACGTCAAGTAGTTTATTCAGTCCTCGACTGTGCATACAATATGGATAGGTTGTCTGTGAAGGCTGCGTGGTTCCACTGAGGTATTCCGCTGATACCGTGTGCTGTTCCCGTTGAGTCCAGTAATCTCAGAAGGACGTTGAGGAATAGGTCCAAAAGGAGGGGGGAGAGTACTGATCCCTGCACTGTACTTGTGTCTAGCCGCAGTGTATGGGGGCTGTGCTTTCTGATCCCACCTGTATCTTCATCCACGAGTTGCTATAGATGGCTTCCAGGAAATCTACGTCAAGTACTCCTAGGCCCCGTAGGATTGCCCAAAGACGTGAGTGTCCTGCTGAGTTCAAGGTATTTTTGAAATCGGATCATGGCTTGTTGTTGTGACAGACATATCAATGCGAACAATTAGAATTCGAATGCCAACTTAAAACGCTCACACGTAGCCGCATGCACGAACTCCTCAACCTCGGAGCATCCTCCTCGCACAATCTTTTCCAATCACTGATAACCAACCAGGATCTGATACGACTTCGGAAAGACATGTGGCCAAACCACAGGACTCAGAGGAAAGGGTGGTGGTGCCGAGCTTTTTCCACGGCTATTAATAGACACTGCCCCGCATGCAACAGACTGTGGACCACAGAACAACTCCCCCCCTCTCTGCCACAGTGTCACTCATGCTCTCAGAAGGGGGCAAAAAAGAAACCTTCGCAATTCAAACCCCAGAAAAATGAGGAGGGCCTCATCTTTCGATCGGCTCTCCCTAAGGACTTAGACTGGGATACCAGGGCAGAGGATGTAGCACTTTCATTGGATGCTATCAAACGGTGTCTAGCAAACATGCTGGTAGCTCTAAATAGAGACACCCCCCAGACGAAGGCAGGAATGACACTCCCTCTTTCCTGTACGGCACAAGAGTTAGTGATGATACAAGAACCTCGATGGCTCCGATTCACGCTTCCTGAACTGGGATTCCCAATGATCACGGACGAATATCGAAGGCCAATACACCCAGAGGTAGAGGAATACATGCGAAGATACGTCACGGACAAACAGGACTGGGAACAAGTAGACGATGAGGACCGTTGGGGGATGAACTACACAGAATCCACGACAGAGATCAAGGACAAAATCACATCAATTCTCTACTCGTGGGGAGGGGGACACCCACAGGAACAACAGGCCGAGAGGAAACAACCGGCCAGGTTCTCGGTTCTGCATGCATCTAGAGACCCCGAAAACCTAAAAGATAGGGACATGGAGAACGAGGACATCTTTGAAATAATTAAAAATCCCCCAGAGATGGGCGTAGTCCGTATTTTTGAAAAACCTGAATTCTGGGTTACGACAGCCGGCCTCATCAAAGCAGTAACTACACAAGGCATAGCCACGATCCACCTACCATCATGACCTCTGAGCCTGGACGGAGCACAATGGCATCTCCTCAAACATACCCTAGTGAACTCTGACACCAGTGCACTTGGAACTAATTTACAAAACGAACTGACACGACAACTCAGGCTTGACAAAGACAAGAAGCACAGATCATTCGCCTGGAAACTATTACGGACAGTTAAAGAAGTCTACCAAGCTACCAAATACCAAGGGAAGACAGCCCTCACCGTCCCACCCTTCTTCAAAAACGTGGGGAGAGGTAATGAAAGAATCTGGGGAGAAGAAATGTCGACCCCACAACCAACGGTCATTAACTGGTCGGGCCTTGACGACAAAGAGAAATTAGACCTGATCCCTACCCTCGCCGCAACAGACAACTGGATCCTCCCCACCCAACCGATAGGGGCGAGCAACAAGACCCAGCCCCCATTTAGAGAGGCACAGTTGGTAGCCAAGGCCGACGGTAAATGCAGCAGACATAAGGGCTGGTGGCGGGAAGGAAAAGACGAATTAGCCACACACTCCATGACAACGGAAGTATGGATCAGCACCAGAGGAAAGATACCAGAGACAACACGGACGGCCATACAGGAAGCCCTGGAAGCAGACAACACGAAAGAAACTCCCTCTTTTGACTCGGAAAACCTCGAAGATATTCACAGGGCCGGTGTCACGAGACACTGTATGAGGGGGGGTTGGTATGACTCACAAGGGTTAGTCACAATGGGGTTTCTAGAAGAGAACCCTTTCTAACGGGTTACGACTCTCAGTATGCTTGGTTCTTTGTTCCCCCATGTCGTCGGTTGTCTCTCCCTACACCCTGAAGGCCGACATTCCGCACAGCACCCTGCCTGGGCATGACTTCATTACAGCCGGCACAGAAGCGGGTCTCCTACGCATCTATAACTTCCCAGGAGTAGTCTACGGCACAGATGGATCCAATGACAAGGGGGTCATGGGGGCGGGTTTCTATAGACTAGACGAAAACAGAGGAGGATGCTGCAAGATGGGAAGAGGTGAGGAAGGCAACTCCTCTAACAGGGCGGAACTCGGAGCGGCGTGCCTAGCACTGGAAGATGCCAAAAGGAAACAGGACAGAAACCCAGCAATCCTCTTTTCAGACTCGGCATGCTTCTTATCCTCCTCCTAGAAATGGATAAGGGAGGGGAAATCCCCCTACACGTGGAAAAACCCGGACGCCGACATCATGAGAGACATAGTACAACTTCTACGAGAAGGGGTTGAACAAGGCCTTCTTACCCTTTTTATTAAGATAAAAGCCCACCGAGGAGACCCCCTAAACAAACTAGCAGAGAGATGAGCAGACGAAGGGAGACAGAGTGAAAGCATTCGATGGTCCCTTCCCACAAACAGACCCATCTTCACCTGGACTGATAACGGGACAACGCACCGAAGCCACATGAACACAACGGTCACAAAAAGAATAGACCTCCAGGTAGCACGGCAACAACTCAAGACCCAAACGGGGTCAACAGCAAATTTCTTGATAAGGGAGGACAATTCAAAAGACTTGCTCGGTAAATTTCACAAGGACAGAAGCTTATGGATACGAGCAAAACGAAGGGTCCTACAATGAGTCTCATACCCATTCCCTTGTGCGCTCCAACTTAAAAAGTGGAGTATACTCAAAGACGTCAAATGCAGACTATGTGAAAAATATTTCAAGGAAAAGAAAATTAGAGATCCCTCTCTGGAACACATGAGATTACATGAGATCCTCCCACCAGGAGCAGGACAAAACAGAGCCAAACTACGTAAGGATATCGAAGAATACCACATGGCCTACGACATCGACTTCGACGAAATAGACATAGACACGTTCATCGCCCAGAGACCAGATGGCCTAGCCTTCGACAAGGAAAAAAAGTTAGGTGTGTTTCTAGAATATACCAGAGCAATGGACACTAATGAGGACTGGGCAGAGAAGAAGGAGCAGGAGAAAAATGACAGATATAGCTCACACTTAGGCTTCATCAACCACCTCAGTAACCGAGAGAAGAGCAACTGGAAAGCCTCTCAAACCAACTGTACAACGGAAGTACGAGGCTCCCTACACACAAACCAGTTTCTGACAAGACTGGAGTCTCTCGGGGTAAAAAACAAGAACACGCGAGAAGCAATACGAAATAGAACGGTTCAAAAAACCTTCTCTATGTCGGATATGATCCTCAAGTTTCTTTTCATCGCACTAAACTCCAAGACAGAATGGACACTCCAATCCCTACCCACAGAAATTAACAACAAAAACACGGAAAGATTTAATCTACACCTCCAACCATCAAGGACGTGATCAGACCACTTATTTGAGCCAAAGAGCAGGCGCTGCTAACCACATAAAAACTCTCACATACACCGGTATGCTTCTCAGATTAGGTTGCGAAACATATTCACAGAAAACAGTAAGTACAAGAAACTAACACTAGTATTAACTAACAAAAACTACATAGGGAAAATTGATGCGTACATTCAGCATACACTACACATTACAAAAACTCCCCCAAATCACTTCGAAAAGTTACCAATTGGCAACAAAAAAAAGAGACGATGTCAATTCATAGCAATGAGCCTTCACACCCCCCAAGTAGAAAGGAAATAGTCAATTGAAAACAACTCATACTCAGTAGCGTTGAGAACACGAATTCTAAAAATTCGGAATCGCAGTATACACAGGAACACGAGCAATCGCAAAACTGAACACCATTCAATCCCACCTAAGGGATGTAGATGAGGACCCAACATAGGTACCAATAGTGACCGGGGGTTTTAGGACTTTCTGTTATTAATAAACTTCTCTCACATCATGGCTTGTTGTTGTACCCAATGATCTGTTTGCACTACCATTTGTACTTTTCAGTACGCTCGAAAGCCATATTGGGAGCCTTCCATCATCGCATATTCCTCTGATAATCTTCTTAGCCGACTAGTGATGATGATGTTGATTAAATGATTAGTTGGTAAATGGTATTGAGTAGGGCTATAGGTCTATATTGATCTAGGATGCAGTTGTTTTTGTCTCCGTGTGTATGAGGATGACTTTCGCCATTAGCATATCTTGGTTGAAGTCGAACATTCCCACTAGAATTTCATTTACCAGGGTATATATTCGTCCTTGCAATGGTGTAGGGGCTTGTTTGAACAGGTCTGCAGGTATCCAGGAGGAGCCTGGGACTTTGAGTGATGTCATCCTATTTATGAATGCTGAATTTTTAAGAAATGTGTGTACGGGTTCCCTGATTGTCTCTCCTTCTGCTATTGTCCGGAAGTTAAGATGCCTGCTCTATCCAGGAAGGATTTGTTCTTCGATAGGTGTCTTGTACTCCAGAAATTTGTGGGGTCCATTTGAAAGCAGTTACCCGCGGCACAGAAGTGAAGCATGGTCCTGGTTTGGGAGGTTTGTCCTAAGGTTGGTACCATAATATTTCGCGACATGGGTATGGGGCCTGTCATTCCACAGTCAGTGTTTCCACATGTGGCAAAGGGGTGGTAAGCGTTTTTCTGGAACAAAGATTCAATCACCACCACTAGATTTTCCTTTTTCCAAGGCCCAATGTCGTGGATGACGGAGCACTTACAAGGGAAAGGGGGTTGGGTTGGTGTCTCTTGAATTAGTGAGGGTAGTTCCAAGAGAGAAACCAGGCGTATTTCTACCCCTGTCAATGTGATTCATGCATTCATGTACCCAGCGTAAGATCATCTCCTCGCGCGGTCCTTGTTCTGCTGGGGTGGGGGTCTTATCCTTCCTTTCCTATCTTATTCCGCATGAGCAGCTTTTCTTCACTTCTGTAAGAGGTTTACTAGTGTTGTATTTACCCTTAATTTTGTTCATTCTTTTGATTCCATCCTTGAAGATTGCATTCTTTCTCCCAATCATGAGGTCTCTTCTATCGTCCTTCTTGTTTTGTGCTAACGTTTCTTTGTTGATGAGTTTTTCCGCTTTTCGTATTTCCTCTGTGAGGAGACTTGTCCAGTTCAGGCGCTGTCAGATTAGTTTTTGGATAGTTTGCTTTAAGTGCGTGAATCCCAGTCCCTGCTTGGCCTTCCAAGTAGCCCTTCTTGTTTAATTCTGTGGTTGCAATGGTTTAGTCTCGGCTAGGGCTGCCTGCAAGAGGAAGATCCGTTGTCTGATGTTGTTTTTGTTTTTGTTTCTGTTTTCCATTCCCCCCCCGCTCTTCTACGCGCCTTCCAGGCTTTATCCTGCAGCCATCGTACTTCTTTGGCCAGGATTTCTTGTTTCTTCTGAATGAGGTCGGCTAGTGTTTGGACTGAGGGATTCTTTCTTAGGTTCTTTTCCTTGGATCTGATTTTTAATTCGTACTCTCCAGTCGTCCGTGTGTCTTTTGAAAAAGACCGTATCAATCCGCTTGGAGAAGTCTGGGGGAGGAGTGCGGGCTGGGTGTGCCACAGTGTGTGTTCTGGGAAGTCCATGCGGGGGAGTTGTGTCCAGATTTGGTTGTGGTCAATGTTTTTTGTGTGATTTGGGGTTAGGTCTGGAGATGTGAGGTGGGAGAGGTGGTAGTATATGTGTACAAAGTACACATGTGTATATGTATGCTGAGAGGCGGGATAAGATCTTAGACTAACTGTTTTTTTCCTTTAACAAAAAACTTCTTCTGAAAGATAAAAGCAAGCACTGAGAACTCGAATCCATATAGATTTGAGCTGTATAGACCCTCAATCAAGGGTACTAAAATACTGTTTAAAGTAATAAAAGCAATTATCATCATATATGCACACACACACATATGTATGTATATATATGTATGTATATATATATATATATATATATACTTATATATATGTATACATATATGCATGTATATACATACATATATACACGCACATAGAGGCGCACGCACCCGGGGAGGTAGGAGGAAGAGATCTCTGGTGTCACGGGTGCGACAACCATTTTGCAAATTTTTGCGGGAGCTCGAAAAGTGAGGGAGGTGTGGTCGGTGCATGTGTAGGTCACGATGGGTTCTGTCGTTGTGACATTTTCTTACGCCTTTGCCGTCCTCACTCCTGCCATCCTTTTGATGTCAGCCTATTCATCTCTTTCTTGTCATCATTTATACATATATACATGTACATTTGTTTACATATATAAATAAATACACGTACATATACATATGTACATGAATCTACGCATAAATATATACATACATGTATAAGTTTACACATGTAATCCTGTACATATATGTGTACATATATGTATGGATATGTCTAGCTCTCAACTGCTTGTTTCTCTGCTGTTTTTTATGTATTTAATCCCAGCACTCTGATGTTTTGTATGTATTCAATCCCAGCACCTGTGCGGGGCTGACACAAAAAGGAAAAAGAAAGGACAGAGCGGCCTACTAATAGGCTCGTGCATAGAGGAGTGCAAGCAAGAGAAGAGAGACACACGCAGTAGGCAGGTTTCTCAGTCGGGTTTTCGACTTTATGCGGGAGTCACAGAAACACGAAAGGAAAAGGAGGTGATGACGCAGCGGCCTACTACCGATAATTGAAACAGTTTGGTCCCTCTTGTGAAACAGTCCTCTTGGTTTAAAACTCTTTTTCCAAGAGAGACCTGAAAATTGATCTGGCCTTTTCATTATAGCCACTTCATGCTGTTCGCCTCTCTTTCTTTTCATGTCCTCCTCTCATCTACTAGTCCTACAAGAATAAAGACAAAACCCACTAGGCGCCCTCCTCCTCCCTTGTCCCTTATGCCACCCCCCCTCGAGCTCTGCACTCACTCGTCGAAACGCACGGTCAAAAACTGCATTACACAGCAGCTGCGGCAACAACTTGTAGGCCGTCGAGTGCTTTCCTCTTGCTTTGTAAATATATACAGACACACATCGTGCGTGTGCGAATGCTTGTGTAGTGGAGCACACACAGCAGCCAGCACGTGAGTGTGCCATGACCCATTCTCGTGCAAAATGCTTCATGAATATGTGACATGATTCATTCATGTGTGAATATGTGCCACCCCTCATACGCACATGATATGGCAGACGTGCAAGTGTAACATGAATCATCTATTTGGGACATGACTCATTCGAATTTGATATGTACATGTGACACGACTCAAGCATACGTGACACAACTCAAGCATATGTGTATATGTGCTACATAACGAGGCACGCACGGAGGATGACGAGCGAGTATGACATAACTCATGTACACATCTGTGTGTGTACCTGCCACGACTCATTCAAATGTGGCGGTTCACTAGCGAAAGAGCACACGCGGATGAGTCATGTCACACACTAATTGAATCATGTCACATATATACATACATACATATGAATGACCAACGAGCACAGGGAGAGGGCTTGATTGATTCATGTTACACTCAAATGAGTCATGTCACATACATACATATGAAAAGCCAAGGAGCAAGAGGAAAGGGCTTGACTCTCAGGCGACCTAAAGGTCCTCCTTTCAGGTTTTATCCTAATAACCGAAGTAATGTCTCGGGCTTGACTGAGTCATGTCACACACGAATGAATCATGTCCCGTGCATACATCGAGCAAGAGGAGAGGCCTCAAGAGAATATATATATATATATATATATATATATGTATATATATAT
>Ga0335398_10009067_pt1 | contig 11606 bp, 12 predicted proteins | sample BON03_FD_205742 | JGI IMG/M metagenome (GOLD analysis project Ga0335398, IMG submission 205742) | Freshwater microbial communities from Lake Bonney liftoff mats and glacier meltwater in Antarctica - BON-03 (spades assembly) (version 2) | ecosystem: Environmental > Aquatic > Freshwater > Ice >...
AACAAATAATTCAAAAATAAAAAAATAATATATATATATATATATATATATATATATATATATATATATACATACATATATATGTATATGTCTATATAATATAATATGAATAGATATATAGATCTAGATATATATGGAGCGCACCTGCGTGGCCGAGAGGTGCGGGAAGACGTAGTGTTCCGAGATGAAGTGCCCCGCGCACGGGTGCAGCCCGCCGGCCAGGAAGATGCAAAGAACCTGCAGAAGAAACACATGATTCAATTGAATGAAATGCGTATACAAGTCTAAATTGAACACTGACGCCCAGCCCGCCGGCCAGGAAGATGCAAAGAACCTGCAGAAGAAACACAGGATTGAACTGAATGGAATGAGTATGCATGCGTATACAACACTGACGCCCACTCGCCTAAAAAGTCCGGCCAGGAAGACGCAAAGAACCTGCAGAATTAACACAGGATTGAACTGAATGGAATACGTGTACAACACGGACGCCCACTCGCCTAAACAGTCTGCAATTGACGCAGGTGCGCCTTAGCTCATGGCCGACACCCCCCTAACGAAGCCGCCTAAATATCGGCATTGGAGAAATGAATTCACTCGTTATATATATATGTATATACATATATATATATATGTATACACATGTATGTATATATATATATACACGTATATATATATAAATATAGATATATATATATATATATATATATATATATATTTATATATATATATATATATATATATATATATATATATATATATATACATATATATATATGTGTGTGTGTGTGTGTTTGTGTATAGTCACATCCTGACGCGCACCATGTAGGCGAGCGGCTTCCAGCCGAAGAGGGCGAAGATGGCCATATATATATATATATACATAGTGTATAGTCACATCCTTAGGCGCACCATGTAGGCGAGCGGCTTCCAGCCGAAGAGGGCGAAGATGGCCACGTCGAAGGCAATCTGCGCGATCCAGTTGTAGGCGTGCATCGCGGTGAGCTGCTGCGGCTTGATGAACATGGGACGCAGCGCGTACCTGAGCGAAACCAAGCGGCAGTTTGTGCGTTAGGGACGGGAGGTTCGTAAGTTACAGCTGGTGCTTGAGATCAAAAACGGGAGTCTCCGTGAGTTCTGGTGAGTGTTTGTGTGGAAGGTGCCCTGTAGCTATCAATGAACTGCCATGGGTAAATTCGCTTTGCTCAGGTAACTGAGTGAGTTTTGACTAAGGGTTTCGTCGTTTTGATTATAGAAAACTCGAAGTCGAATCACTTAGGCGCACAGGGCACCTTTAGGGGGGGGGGGGGGGGGGGGGGGGCTGGGCGCGGGGCTCCGGTGTAAGCGACGTCGGAGCCCGAGGTGGCGGAGGTTGCAGGCCCGTTTGGCGGAGGGCGAAGGTTGCAGACCCGTTTGGCGCTCGCGCAGGTCGAACATCGTGCTGCAAGGAGCTGGTTTGGCCTATTCAAGATATTCGTTCACTCGTTTGTGTGTGTGCAAGAATCAATCATTCCTTCATTACCCCCGCCCATTCGCACTACCCACACTACTGCAATAGTATTGCGCGACTTTTGCGCAATGTATGAGCCCCCCCGACCCTCTTTTTATGTGCCATACACCATACAATATTGGTAATGACAATATCGTGCAAAGGCTAAGAGCTGGCGCGAGAATGTGGATTTAGCACGCTCCGAACCTAGCTCGAGCCTCCTGTTGGTTTGGGTGGTCTCAACACGGGATGTTCGGATATACTACGCACCGGGCCTGGCTCTAGCTTCCGGTGGTGTTGGGGCGTGCGTTTAGTTCAAATGGGAGATGCACGTACGTTAGGATCTGGCAGCACGCCCAGATGGTCTTGGTCACGGGCCCGCGGACCAGCATGCCCTCGAGGCGCGAGGGGATGTCGGTGTCGATCCCGTCCACGCCCTGGAACTTGTGGTGCTCCAGGTGGTAACCGCGGAACGGGATGGTGTAGGGGATGCCGATCGGCCAGTTTGCGACGAAAGAAAAGACGCGGTTGTAGACGGGCGTCTTGAAGAAAAGGTTGTGTGCGAGCTCGTGGATCGCAAGGAAGAGCGCCTGCGGGGTGGGGAAGGGTTCGGGTCGACAGGTCGTCGCGAGGCGCGTGCTGGGAAGGAAGGAGTCGCGCCGGCGCGCGCGCGCCGCACCTGCGTGATGGTGGCGCCAAAGACGTAGGCGATGGCGAGGTACGGGACCCACTGCAGGTCTACGGTCACGACCGAGAGCCAGATTTGCGGCACGACCAGTAGGCCCAGGCACAGGTACTTGCTCTTCCACTCGGGCCCCTGCAGCTTGGAGACCTCCGGGTGCGCCTTGAGAATGGCCTTGCGACGCGACGCATGCGGCTCGTCGTTCGTGTCCCAGAAGAAGTCGGCGCGCCGCTCCTGCGGCGCCTTGCCCGGCGCGCCCGCCGTGGCGGCGGTCGTGCTCACAGTCTTGGCGGCGGAGCCTCCCTTGCCCATTGTTTGAGTAGATGCAGCTGTCAAGGACGTGTGCGTTCGAGTTGTCCAGCAGCGGCGAACTACCAGAAGTTTACTTTGGCGGTTTTGAGTTTTGTTTTTGGGACCGTGTCCCCTTTAGGTGGGGGTGAAGATTGAATAGGATTTGTTTCAGAACAGCATCTTTTGACGAACCTGAGCCCCAAATAGAGCATTTCAATATTTCAATGCGCGCGCTCATTTGGCTGTTTCTCGTCGCGGGCTGCGCGGCGCTATCGGTGCAGCAGGGCGGCGCGGCGGTGGGCGAGGACCGGAGACGGGCGCTGGTGGAGGGCTTCCTCGGCGACGCCAGCGCGCCGCATCGGAGGCTTCAGGGTGAGCTGCTCAGCGCTGGCCCAGCAGCGTTCAATACCCTCTCGCGCGGGGTCGGCCTCTCGAACGACCCGGAGGTGTCGCGCTTCCAGCAGTACGTTGCCACGCTTGCGCCCGGCGTGCTCGCCACCTACTTCCTCCTCGGAGCCGTGCTCATACTTACCACCTGCTGCTGCGTCTCCGCGTGCGTTTGGTGCTGCTGCCTCGCGCTGCTGCCGACCGAGGTGTGCATATCGCTCAAGCCCACGTGCTGCCTGTGAGCCAGGGCGGGGCCGCCGGCGCGGCGCGGATGTGCGATCCTTGGGAGAGCGACGCTCCGAGGAAAAGGCGGCGTGGGCCGCCGCGACTGGCTGATGCGACAAAGACCTTGGACATGAGCACCTGCCTGCTCGGTGAGGGGCAGCCCCCACGCGAAGGAGAAATGTATAGAGAGGCATGGGAGAGGGGTGTGCGCTAGGCGCGCCCCTGCAGGAACTAATGCGGCGGCCCTGTGCGCATGCACCTTACCCACACTCCTCGGGCAGAGGGAACGAACGGACCACAAGGTCGGAGCGGGGAGAGCGGCCGCATGTTGTTACGTGCGCCGATTCCGGCGTCGAACAACATGGTTCTTATGCGCGCCCCATGTCGCATGCTGGCGGTGTGTGTGTTTGTGCAGAGTGTGTGTGTGCAGCGCGCAGCCGGGGTGCGGGGTGGGGTGGTCCCGGGCCTCGCGTGCTAGATGTGTATTATGTGACATCATACTATGTCATACGCTCATACTAATACTAATTAAATTATTTAATACTCTATCTGTGCTTGTTTTACGTGCTACGTGTTAGCCTTACTAATAGTGTAGTAGTCTCACTCATCGCCCAGGGCCCTTGATTTTTTTTGTAGAGGTAGGCAGGGATCCTCAACCAAAGCCAAAGCCAGACGCAATGTGGGCAATGCGCAATGCGCAATGCGCAATGCTCAACGTCAACGTCAACGTACAACGTACACAAGCACAAGACACGAGGAAGCCATACGCCATATAAGCCATAACCAATGACAATAACCATACAACCATAACCACAACCATAACCTCGCTTATACGCTTAGCGCTTAGCTTAGCGTGCTTAGTAGTTATGAGTAGTGTAAGTTTGTATTTGAATTTGAGTATTCGTATAATAGCAATGCAGTTAGCTCAGTTAGAGCAGTTATAATTATATAATAGTCTCAATAAGTGTTAAGTTGGCATTAGTTAGCACAGGCATAGGCCGCAGGCCTATGCCTATACCTACACCTATACCTATACCTATACATACATAGAGCAGTGGTTCTATACGATCAGGTGTTTTTAGTTTGTTTTATATTGTTTTATTTAGCACCTACTTATATATACCTATACTGTGTATCTAATCTGTATATTTTCGAAGCCCTTGAGAGATAAGAAACAATGTTGTGGATGGGATGGTCCCGGAACCCGCCCAGCAGCGGCCAGCGGGCCGCCCGGAAGCCGGGAGGAAGAGCGAGCCTGCCTGCCGCGACAATACACAATACACAAATACGAATATATAAATACAATTATTCGTCATATTATTTATTATTTTTATATATTTCATGGAACACTTTTGGCAATCCCAGCTCAGCATATCTATCTTAACGCCTAACCCCGGTCGGCTAACCGGGCTAACAGGATAATTTATAATTTAATACATATTTTTTAATTAAGCTCGCTTCAAGCTCTGCGTTCTGCTTGCAGTCTGCTTTTCTGTCTTCTCCTTCTCTCCTTCTCTGTCGTCATAGTCATAAGCTTTCGTATGGGCCTAGTACGTCACTAGGCCTAGAGCCTTTTAAATTGCAAGCTGTCGTTCTGTCGTTACTCGACCCACCAGGCCGGTATGATCATTCACATTCACAGACAGTTTAGCTGAGCTGCACTAAACTGTCTGTGAATGTGAATGATCCGGTAATGCGTCATTTTTCTTGGCCGCGGCATCAGACACTTGCGCCGACGGTGGCCGTGGCCCTAGTCGGCACTTCCTACGCGCCCTGGGCTCTCGCCCTCTCCGGTCTTCTCGTCCTTGCGTGCGTGGCGCTCCTGGCGGCGCTCCCGGCAGCCGTGTGCCGAAGGCTGGTGCGGTGGCGCTGGGTGCGGCCAGGCATTCGGCTGCGGCTGCAGCTCGGCCTGACGTCGCTCTCCCTGCTGGTGGAGGATGTCACGCTGCACGACGACATTGTTCCGTGGGTCAACTCGTACGCTCTCGGGTACCTGCTGCCAGCGACGCTGCACGGCCTCCGGTGCCGGACGATCCGCATAACGATCATCGGCCCGCTCGCCGCGCGACTGCTCCTGGGCGCCCTCGCCACGTGGGCGCGCCGCCGCCTCGGCCTGCGGAGCCTCAGCCGCGAGGAGGAGGGCGGGCTTGGCGGAACTCGCGGCTTCACGGGCGCGGGCGATACGTTTGGCTGCGCGCGCTCGGCGACCGTGGGCCAACTGTCGTCCTCTGACCCGTACGCTGGCGCGGCGGTGCGCTGCCTGCTCGTCGGCCTACACGTGCCGCACGCGCTGCAGCCGCCTGCCGAGTGGGGCGGCTCGTCCTCTCAGCACAAGCTGCTAAGTCCACCGGCGCAGGCGGTGGCGGACACCCTTGCGTCGCTGTATGCCGCGGCCGCGGCCGCCACAGCCAGCGGAGCAGACTCCCCCTTTGGTTCCGCGCCCGAGGCGGCGGCGGCGGCGGGATCCGCTGTCTGCGACGCGGCGTGTGCTGCGGCGGCTGCTGCGTTGGCGGCTGGGCTGGGCTGGCCGTACTTGGACCCCATCTTGGCGCCGCCGATCCGGACTGAGTGGGGGTTGCTGCGGGTCTTAAACGGAGTGGCGTTCGAGCTACGCGAGGCGACAGTCAGCCTCGACGTGCCTGGCGCGCCCGAGTCTGGCTCTGCGGAGGGCGGGTCGGCACAAGGAGAGGGGGCGGCTGCCTCATCGGCGGGTGTCGGGGCGCCGCCTGTGCCGCCCCCACTGCCTTCTTCTTGCTTTGGTTCTGCCGTACCCGGCGCCACCTTCGCCACAGCCACTGCAGCAGCCAGGGCAGCAGCAGCATCGTCGATGTGTGGGGCGGAGATTGGCTGGGTTCAGCTGAAGCTCGAGGTGAGTCTTTTGGTGGTGCGGACTGGGCTGGGCTGGGAGACGGTGCGAGGAGGCTCGCTGGGGCGAGGCGTCGGTGTTTTCCTGGAGGACGCGTCGCTGCTCATCGCCCCATTTGGGCAGGTCGCGCACGAGGGCGGCGGCGGCATTGATGTCACTGGTGGCAGCAGCAGCAGAACCAGCAGTGGTGGTGCTGGCGGCGATGACTGGGTCAGCAGCAGCAGAGGAGCCGGCAGTGGAGGTGGGGATGGTGGTGGGTTGGAGGGTGGGGTGCGCAGTCGCTCTCTCTGGGGTGTCCACACGGGCGGCGCCCCCCTGTCGCAAGGCCCCGCCGCCGCCGGCCTTCAGTCGCCGCCGCCTCCGCCGAATGCCACCGCAAGCCGTCCCTCACACGGCGCGTTTACCACCACCACTCCTGTCCAGACTCGACTCCCCCCCTCTCTCGACTCGAATCCCCCCACCACCTCGTCTCCGCTCCCCCCGCCCCTCTCTACTGCCGCTTCTTCCCGCGCCAACCCTTTATCGTTGTTGTGCTCTTCCCTTGCGCTCGCCTTCTCCGGAGGCTCCGGTGTGAAGAGCCAACGTGCACGCCGTGAACAGTCCCGCCGTGCAACATACGCCGAGCCGCTGCGGCTGCGCTCGCGCTTCTCTCTCTTTTCGCGCCGCAGCGGAGGCCTCCGTGCCCCCTTGTCCTCTCCCGTCCTCCCCTCGCCCCCGCCGCCTTCTCCCGCGCTTCTCTCCTTGGAGCGCGAGCGCGAGAACACGCCGCGACCGATGCTTCTGCCAGCTCACACGCCGACCGCCGACGCCCAACCGCCGCTGCCTGTGCTACGGCTGCGGCCCGCCAGCGACTACACGCCCGACCACACGGGTGCCAGAGGGGCGGACCCCGCCCGCCACTCTCACAGCCGCCGCATTTTTCTTTTCGGTGGTGGTTGGAGAACTTTTGTGTTTGGCGAGGGCCGGCGCGGTTGTGCGTTGGGGGGTGAGGGCGCGCGGACCGGCGCCTCCTCCTGGGGCGCGCAGCTGCTCCTCGCCCGCCAGCCAGCCTTCTCCGGCACGCGCGCCCGCCGCTCGGTGGCGCTGGCGCTGGGCAAGGTGGAGGTGCGTGGGCTCGCCTAGATGATGATATGATATGCTTACCCCCACAGGGTACCCCCCCCCGCCCCAACACAGCAGCCGACATGGCCCACAGCACACACAGCACACAGCCAGTACTGCGGCCACACCGCGCTACCCGCAGGGCAGAAGACAAATAGACGCGTAGAATAGCTCATGCAACCACCATTGTTGTTCTTGTTGTGTGTCTGTGTGTGTGACCTGTTTCTCTTCTTACCGGCACGCGCGCCCGCCGCTCGGTGGCGCTGGCGCTGGGCAAGGTGGAGGTGCGTGGGCTTGCCTAGACGCGTAGAATAGCTCATGCAACCACCTGACTCCAACCCCTACGGCCGTGACGGCCTAGCACACAGTCGCTTTCTCTCCACCGCGCGGCGCGCTTTGCATGTTGCCTAAGTCGGTGTCGCTTCTTTTATTAACCACCATCACATGGTGCGTTTGCCAACTAGCCCGCTTTCTCACCTAGGGTTAAAGGTGCCCTGCAGCTATTAATTAACCGCCATGGGCAATTTTCTTTGCTCATGTACCTGAGCGAGTTTCGACTAAGAGTTTCGTTGTTTTGATAAGAGGAAATCCAAGTCGAATCATTTAGGCGCACAGGGCACCTTTAACCCATACTAACGTGCTCCCCCGTTTCTTGTCCCCAAGGCGCGTATCTGCGGCTCAGAGCTGGGGGTCTTGAGCCAGCTGGGCGCGGTGCAGGGGGCGTGGGTGGGCTGGCTGGGGGCCATGGAGGCGGAGGCGGTTGCGGCGGTCGAGGCGGGCCCTGCCACTGCGGCGGCGAGTGACGCCACCCCCCTCCGGTATTACGCCCCCGGTGGCGCCGTGCCGCAGAGCTTTGCGTTGGCCTTCTCGTCGTTGGAGCTTGCCGCCCACAGCGCCTCGCTGACGCTGCTCGAGGAGGAGACCAGTCGACGGAACACAGAAGGGGAAGTGAGCACGCGACGGAATCCAGACGGGGAAGCGAGCATACGACGGAATCTAGACGGGGAAGCGAGCAATCGACGGAATCCAGACGCGGCCTCCTCTTCCGGTGGGGGCACCCCGCGCTACGGCGACTTCGGCGGGAGAGACTTTGGCGCGGCTGCCGCGGGTGCTGTGAATATGAATGCCACTGTGAATGCGGCTGTGAATGCGACTGTGAATGCGGCTGTGCATGGGGTGGAGAGGAGGCAGTTGCGTCCGCTCGCGACGTTTCACGTGAGTGCGGCGCGCGAGCTGCCGGCGCGGAGCGATACCGGAGGGAGGGGCGGTGCCGGAGGGAGTTGCGGCGACGCCAGAGGGAGGGGGAGCGACGACGCCGACAGGGAGGGAGAAGGAGGGGGAGGTGGAGGCGGAGGAGGCGAGGGCGGTGGTGCGGGTGACGGCGGCGGTGGTGGTGGTGGTGGTGGAGGCGGAGGAGGCGAGGGCGGTGGTGCGGGTGGCGGGTGCTGGGGCGCGTGGATGCTGCGGCGGACGGACGGCTCCACTGGCCGTGAGCGAGTCCAAGCGCGGCTTTGGCTCGTCTCGCTCGCAGACGCGAGGCCTACGCGGCCGCAGCACACGCAGCCCCACTTCACCCACCTCCCTGCCCACCTGCCTACCCACAACCCTGGTGGTGGTGGTGGTGGTGGTGGTGGTGGTGGTGACCGCCAGCCTACCCGCAACCCTGACCTCCACCCTGCCCCAGTGTTGCCTGCGTCGGGCGTGCCCCACTCACAGCGCCGCTCGCAGAGGCAGCAGCCGCGAGTACAGACAGACGCACAGCCGCAGCAGCAGTCACGGCAGCAGTCACAGCCGCATTCACAGCAACAATCACAGCATCAGTCGCACCATTCACAGCGGTCGCAGCATTCACAGCAGCCGCAGCATTCACAGCCGCAGCAGCATTCACAGACGCAGCAGCATTCCCAGCAGACCCAGCAGACTCAGCCCTTCCACCCGCGCCTCGCTCCCGACGTCGCCCCGGCCATCCGTCGCCCAGGACGACCCCTGCCACACTTGCACCTGCCCCCCAACACCACCCAGGACAGCAGCGGCTCTCTTTCGGGCCCGGCTGTTTCTATTTCGGACCCGATGGCGGAGCTCCTCTGGTCGCGCCGAAGGGTCGTTGGGCGGTGCTCGGGCTTCGCCTCCCAAGGCGTGGGCGAATCTCACACTACTACCGCTGCTACCTGCGGTGTGTTTGGTGGCGCTACGGGCGGCGGCGCTATGCTGGCGCCGGGGGCGAGAGGAGGAAGAGGCGAGGGCGGTCTCGGTGGCGCTCCTGCAGGCTCCCCGCCTCCGCGATGGGACGCGTCCATGGACACGTCCCGAGACGCGGGCAGCGTATTCACACCGCCTACTGGCGGTTCCGGTGTGAACGGCGCCTCACCTCCGGAGCACCCACTGCACGGCAGCCCGGTGTCTTCCAGTGGTCCGATGCTGAGTCTCGATGTTGGCAGCGGCGGCTGCGTCGCGAGCCGAGTGGCGCTGGACGTGCGCTGCCTCGCCCTCGCCGCCGACCCCTCCTTGCTAGGCCTGCTCCTCCAGTGGTGGGAGGCGGCGGCGGCGGCCACGGCGGCGGCGGCCGCGGCGACGGCAGCGCAGGTGGCCGCCTCGCCACCCGGCGCGCTAGGCGGCCCCGCCCCCACCGACGAGGACGCCCCCCCCTCCGGTACGTCGGTTCTGCTCTTCGGCGGCCAAAACGCACACGTGTCCATTTGCGTCTCGGAGCTGGCACTCGTGTTTCCGCCGCGCACGGCGTCGGATGAGCAGGGCTGGGCCCTCTGCCTTGCGCTGCCCTCGGCCAGCCTACGAGTCGACTCCACCGAGAGCAGCGAGCAGGCGGTGCTCACGCTCTGCGTACGGCTCGACGCGGGGCGCTGGCGCCATCTCTGGAGGCCCAAGCCGGCGCTGGGGCTCTGCGCCTGCCTCGTGCTGCCAGCGAATCACTCGGTGCGCTACGCCTGCGCCGTGGCACAGGGAGATACCGCAGGGGGGTGCGCCGCAGGGGATAATACCGGTGGGGCGAATGTCGCTGGGGGCAATACCGGTGGGGCCAATACCGCTGGGGCTTACACCGCAGCGGACAGCGACGATACCGGCGGGGGAAATACCGGCGGGGTGCACGGGACGCCGCGATCCGGCGTGGGTGGCAGCGTTGGGACGACTGCTACCCCCTCCGGTATCACCACGCCGTCTGCCACTGCCTCTCCTTCCGGTACTGGGACGCTCCTTGCCGCCTCCGCCGCGACAAGTGGCGCCAGCGGCTTGTGTGCAGCAGAAGCACAGGCTGCCCTGTCAGCCGCTCTCCAGGCGGCAGGCCCACGGACGACAGCCCCACAGACACCTGCTTTCAGGACACCTGCTCCCAGGACACCAGCTGCTCGGACAACAGATCCAAGGACGCCTGCTCCTAGGACGCCTGCCCCCAGGACTCCCGGGAACTTTGCTCCTCGGACAGATCCCCAGGCGTCGCGTACGACGTCAAAGCAGAGGCTGCAGCAGCCAGCACATCAGATATTACAACCCACCTTCCACGTAGTTCGGGAGCTCGAGGCTGATCTCGCACCGATCTCGGTTTCGTCGTCCGCATCCGAGCTCACCGAATTAACGAAACTCCTCCGCGCCGCCGTCGCCGCCTTCTCCGCCGCCCTCTCTGCTTCCGCCCCCTCGCCCCCCCCCTCCCTCCCCTCCCCCTCTGCAGCTTCCTCCCCCGCAGTATGGGCCGGCCCCTACCCAACCTCCCCAGGCCAGCCGCCCACCTCCACGACCTGGGCGCCGCAGTCTTCTGACGTCGGGGGCTACCTCACCCCACAGGCCACAGAAGGCGCGCGCTCTCCCTCCACCGGCGGTGGCTTTCCCGCGCTTTCCGGTGGCGGCTGGCTGGCCACACCGCAGCGTGGCGCGCTGCGCCCGCAGTCTGTCTGTGCGACCGTTGGATCGCTGCTGCGCCGCACGCGCAAACGGCGCGAGCTTACGAGTGGAGCTGCCGTTTCATCGCCAGAGGGAGACCCACACAGAAGCGGCGGGACTAGCCCGGCCGGCCTGACCGAGGCTGGCGCATCTCCTCATGCCACGCAAATCGACGCCGCCCCCTCTTTCCTGGAGCCCCTCCTCCTGCTGACCACCCGCTGCGGCCTGCGCTCGTCGGGGGTTTACTTCCGTCTCTTTCCGGACGGCGAGCGGCAGTGGGGCGCGCAACCGTTGCTGTTGGTGGCGTGCGACGGCGCCATGTATATATGTTTACGTACATGTGTGTATATATGTGTGTGATTATCTCCTGCAAGCAGAAGGCGTGCATATATGTGTGTGATTATCTCCTGCAAGCAGAAGGCGTGCTCCTGTACGTCTTCGACAACCGGAGCCGCGTATGCGGCTAGCGGTGCGTGGCGTGCCTAAAGGCGCGCTTCGCACGCACTCTGCTTAGCAGGCTCCCCTATGGGGTAGCCTAGTTACTTGTGTAGTGTATCGTTTGCGCGTGCGCCAGTGTTAGGGCTTTGTTTCTTTGTTTCTGTGATTATACAGGCTGCTCTCCGGCTCGGATGATTTCCTCATATGCACCTGGGACACCTCGCAGGCTATATATA